>OBIY01000239.1_pt1 | contig 23745 bp, 24 predicted proteins | sample 1519841 | NCBI WGS metagenome assembly OBIY01 (sample SAMN03019774, study PRJEB22545) | beach sand metagenome | biome: beach; feature: sea beach; material: beach sand | place: USA: Municipal Pensacola Beach, FL | collected 2010-07-30 | depth 30-40 cm m
CAGTATTCTGTGATTAAAGATTTTACAGAAGAAGGTATTGGGGGGTATAAGTTCGGATTTGGTGGTGACCCGATGTACTCTTCGTGGGATTCCGATTACTTTGGTTTTTCTGCGCCAGAAAAGGACCGTCAGTACTTTACATTTCGCCTGAGTGATCAAACGATAGGTAATCGCACTAAAGTGGAAAAGCGCGCACCTGCGCCGGCGCCAAGTCCGAATGGTAAGCTGTTTTTGCACCGGGGAGTGGTTTACGACTTTAACTTAAACAAAGTTGTTCATTTAGGCTTGAACAAGCACGGTGAACATGCCTCAATCGGTCAGTTGAAAAATGGGGAGCAGAAGCTTTTTCACGTCACATTTGATCGAGGTCAAAATGATGCTGTAGGGAGCGTGGTCATGCACGATTTGCAGACAGGTAAATACAAAGTGCTTGTCGGGCCACGTACAGGCTATCCCTATCCTCCGACCGGGACACACATGTCAGCCCTTGCTTTAAAGCGACCCGGTTGGGTGGCGGTCAGTATGGTGGGTAAGGGAAAGGGAGACAGGCTGCTCGATAACGAACTCCTTCTAGTGAATGCAAACCCGGGGGAGGAAGAAGTCTGCCGTATCGGGCACCACCGCTCGATGGGGCGGGAAGGACCACGGAAATACTGGGCTGAACCTCATGTTGTTATCAGTCCTACGGCAACGCGAGTTTTATTTGCCAGTGATTGGGGTGGTGGGGAGTCGGTTGATACGTACGTGGTTGAGTTGCCATCCTACAGCGCTGGAGAATCTCTCTAAGCTTAGCGAAACAGGTCCTTGTCGCGCGCGCGCAGCAAAGACTTGGCCGGTGAGTCATCGTGAAACGGCGCGAAACCCGTTATGAGTACAACCGGGCAGGCTTCATCAGCCTGTCCCATCAAGAGGGAAGCGGCGCTTGCGACTTCATCAGCAAAGCCGATTTCTGTCGTTTGTAAAGGACGTCCAAAAAGGTCGTTTTGTCCTCTTTTGTCCACGACTGAAGGGACGCCTGCAACGCCAATGGCAATACCTGTTGTTCCATTACGCCAGGCCCGACCGCTACTGTCGCTGATGACGACCCCCAGCTCAATGTTTAAATGATCTGACAAAAACTGCTGAATTGCGGCAGCGCTTTTATCAGGGGCCTCTGGCAGGAGTAAAACCTGCTCATCACTGCTTTCAATATTCGATTGGTCTATTCCCGCGTTAGCGTGCACGATTCCAAGTCGGCTTTCCACAATGAGCACGCCCGGCGCCTGTCGGACAACTTCTACAGATTCTTGCAGAATCAGTTCGACAAGCCTGGGATCCTTCTCAACTATTTTAGCGGTGGCTAGGGCACGAGGTGAGGGGGCCACATCAGCCAGTCGTTTATAACGCCCCTCTGCCTTAGATACCACTTTTTGTGCAATGACGAGAATATCCCCATTCGTCAGGCTTAAGTGCGTGTTATTGATTGCCTCGAGGATGATTATTCCCAGGTGATCTCCGGGGGAGATGAGAGGGATATTGGGCAGAGCCTTGAGGGTAAGGGATGAAAACTCCACCGTGGGCTTATGTAGGAATGCCTGTGATGCGGATACCACTATGTGCTTTATAACGTTTGTTGATGCTGATCAGCAGCGATGTCAATGCTTCCGTAGCAACGGAGTTATCAATGGGGCCTGCATGAAAGGCGCGCATGCCGGCTTTTGCCGCGAGTTGTATAACAACTTCTCGTGCCTCGACATTATTGCCGGTTACCAGAACGTCACAGTCAATCGAAGACTGTTCGGACTGCAGCGCGTCAGCGGGCACGTTCTGAAATGCAGACACAACGTTGACCTCTTCGCCGAGTAGGTTTTGTGCGATGATGCCGGCGCTGCCCTCAGGCGGCAACTGTACCCGTGCGACTTTGGGAGGTGCCAGCGCGACAGTCACGTCGATCAGTATCTTGCCTTTAAGTTGTGTTTGGACACTGTTTAACGTACTGCGTTGGTGAGCAAAAGGTACCGTCAACACGACGATATCGCCTGCTTCGGCCGCCGAAACGTTATCAGTTGCCTGAGCCGCTTTCACACCCCATTTTTCCTGTAGGTGGTTGGCAGCAGCGGTTGCTTTTTGTGAGTCTCTTGAACCGATGATGACGGAGTAACCAGCTTTTATCCATCGTAAAGCCAAACCCGTTCCCAATGCGCCTGTTCCGCCCAGAATGGCGATTTTTTGCTTTTCCATAACTTCCTCAAAACACAATTTTATTCGAGAGCTAAACGTACGTTATTTTTAAGAGCTGTGTTGCTGAAAAACCGATTCAGCTTGGCTGACGACCCGTTCAATGATTTCGCTTGCGGTAGGTAAGTCTTCAATGAGCCCCAAGCCTTGGCCAATCAGTTGAACACCATTGTCCAGATCGCCTTCTTCAATTGCAAGCCGGCTTGTTTCACTGGCGTTGGCCATCATAGCCAGTTGCATAGTTGTTTTAGGCCCTCGTAAAAGTGTACTGGTGACCATCTTTAGCCAGGAAATATTCATTTGTTTGGCAAGGGTGAGCGATTTGCTGAAGGCAGTCAAAATGTTCGCATTTTGGCTGAAGATTTTTTCTGTTGCAGGTGTACTCATAACTCGGCAGTCCATGCCATCGTATTGATCCGTATAGAGCGTATCGTGAATGGTTTTCTGAAGTACGACGCCTTTCGTCCGAAGGTGTACCGGGCTTTCTTGAGATATCGCCAGGCGTGAGCCCATAGCGATCCCTTGTGCGCCCAGAGAGAGTGCGGCGGCCAGTCCTCTGCCATCGACAAATCCGCCTGTTGCAATGACGGGGATATCGACCAGGTCTGCAATTCTTGGCACAAGCACGAGGGAGGTGACCGCGCCACCATGCGCGGCCGCTTCGTGCCCTGTGGCTTGAATGGCGTCAGCACCATAACGGCAAGCGGCCAGAGCATGTTTTTCAGTTACGACGGTGGCGATGACCTGAGCGCCATAGCGGTGCGCTTCCTCGGTGATCCAGTCCCCTTTGCCCAGCGAGTAATTGATGACAGGGACTTTTTCTTCTAAGGCTACCCTGGCATTCTCTTTGGCGCCGGGCAGAATCAGCGGAAGCCCGACCCCAAAGGGTTTGTCTGTCAACTCTCGTACTCGGTGAATCATTGCCCGGGTTTCGGCGGTACTGCGCCGGCCCGTTGCCAGCAGGCCCAATCCTCCCGCATTAGAGACAGCTGCAACAAGTTCAGGTGTGGAGATGTACGTCATGCCTGGCAGAATAATGGGGTGCTCAATGCCGAGCCGTTCTGTGAGTTCAGTTTTCATATTTCACCCATCCGGTTTACGAGTCACTCAGTCAATTTTGTTTCTTTAGTGCCAGGTAGGATACAGTAATTAATACGGTGTTCTAAGATAACATTCCAAGCAATATGAGATGAAGGTGCAGAGTGTCATGAGCGGGAAACTTCTGATTATTTTCCACTCACAAACGGGTAACACAGAGAGAATGGCCCATGCCGTGCTTGCCGGTGCCCGTGAAATGGATGACGTTGATATACGATTTTTACGCGCGTTTGATGCCGGCCTTGAAGACTTGCTCTGGTGCAATGGTCTATTAATCGGCACACCTGAAAATTTTGGTTATATGTCAGGAGCTGTAAAAGATTTTTTGGACCGCACCTACTATCCCGCGCAAGATAAGGTAAACGGCAAGCCATACGCCATTTTTGTGAGTTGTGGTAACGATGGCTCCGGTGCGGTTTTCAATATCCAGCGCATTGCAAAAGGCTATCCTTTAAAGCAAGTGATTGACCCCATTATTTGCAAAGGCGAAGTGACCGACGAAGCGCTTGTGCAGTGCAAGGAAATGGGGATGACAATGGCAGCCGGCTTATCGATGAGCATTTTTTAGGCAGTCTCCAGAGATTAGCCGTTATACTTGAACAAGCAAAATAATCTTAACTTAAATAGGAAGGCCTCAATGCGAATGGACTATTTCAGTGATCAGGTTGAGAAGGAAATAGACGGATCAAAAGCCACAATAACCGGTGATGGCAGTAAGTTTGAAGCGTTAGTCATTGCTGAAGCCTTTTCAGGCCAGTCCACTATTAAACGTCACAAAATGGTTTATGCGGTACTTAATGAGCACATCAGTAATGGTGCTATTCATGCATTGACCATTAAAGCTTACACGCCCGATGAGTGGGCTGCTAAGCAGGATGCCGAAACATGAGTGGAACAAAATATCGCTCTGTTGTGGTTTTGACAGGAGCTGGTGTTTCGGCAGAGTCAGGAATTGCCACATTCCGAGATAAAGGTGGCTTATGGGAAAACTTCGATATTGAAGAATACGCCACAGCGGAAGCTTTACAAAGGGATCCTGTCAAAGTGTTAAGCTTCTATAATGATCGTCGCAACGATCTTCTCAATCCCACGATTCAACCGAACGCGGCGCATGAGGCACTGGCGCAACTTGAACGCGAATTTGACGGAAACTTTCTGCTCGTAACACAAAATATCGATAACCTTCATGAACGGGCCGGCAACGACAATGTGATTCACATGCACGGTGAATTGTCAAAATACCGGTGTATGGCATCCGGCCAGGTCTTTGAAGTCGAAGGAGAAATCACTCACGAGCATACCTGTGCATGTTGCAGTGAACCAGGCCGATTACGGCCGCATGTCGTTTTTTTTGGTGAGATGCCTTTTGAGATGGAACGCATCCAGCTTGCGCTCCACCGTTGTGACTTGTTCATTTCGATCGGAACATCGGGCACAGTTTATCCAGCGGCAGACTTTGTAAGAATTGCCCGGCACTCTGGAGCGCACACGGTTGAATTGAATTTGGAACCTTCCGAGGTGCAGTCCCTTTTCCATGAGCAACAGTATGGTCCTGCTACCGAGATTATACCCCGCTATGTGCAAAGAGTGCTTTAAAGATAAATGGTAGAACCATATACTGGTCGCCGGATAAATCATAAAGTGAGGATAATATGGCATCGATAGCGCTTCGATTTCCGCCATCAGAATTGCCGGAGTCGGCATTGCATTTGCGGGATGAGGTCAGAGCATTTGTAAAAGAAGAAATTGCGGCGGGGACTTTTCAGCCGACTGTCGACAGCTGGTTATCGGGCATCTCACCCGAATTCAGTCGCAAGCTGGGGGAACGCGGCTGGCTGGGCATGTCCTGGTCTAAAAAATACGGGGGACACGAACGCAGTTTGCTGGATCGGTTTGTTGTTTCCAAAGAGCTTTTGGCTGCTGGAGCCCCGGTAGGCGTGCACTGGGCTGGTGACCGGCAGACAGGTCCCATGTTGGAAACGCATGGCACGGAGTACCAAAAGCAAAAATATCTCCCTGCGATGGCGCGGGGTGAGTGTTTTTTTGCACTTGGTCTCAGTGAATCCGACGCAGGTTCGGATTTGGCCAATGTGCGTACCCGTGCAACGCAAACGGAAGGCGGCTGGTTGTTGAACGGCAGCAAAATATGGAGCAGTGGTGCGCATCACGCACATGCCATGGTAGTTCTTTGTAGAACGTCGCCTAAAGATGATAGCAACCGTCATGCGGGTATTAGCCAGCTGATGATCGAAACCGATCAGGAGGGAGTGACCATCCGCCCCATTCACCTGATTACGGGTGTACACCATTTCAATGAAGTGGTGTTTGAGAATGCATTTGTGCCAGACAATATGGTTGTCGGTGAAATTGGTGGAGGCTGGGCGCAGGTGGTCAGCGAGCTGGCGTTTGAGCGCAGTGGTCCTGAACGTTTCTTGAGCACATTTCCCTTGTTTCTGGAGTTCTTAAAAGTCGTAAAAGGCACCCGCGAACCGCGAATCCAGGAAATGGTTGGTAACCTCACTGCCCGATATACCGCCCTTTATAACATGTCCCTGAGAGTCATGGGTATGTTGGCGCAAGGTGAACGGGTCGATACCGAAGCCGCACTGGTTAAGGACGTGGGAACCCGGTATGAGAGTGAGTTGACAGAAGCTCTACGCTTGCTTGTCCACGAGCGGGGTAGTTTTGCTGAGCCAACACGGTTTGAGTCACAGTTGATGAAAGCTCTGCTCCATTCACCGGGTTTTACACTACGCGGGGGAACCAATGAGATATTACGAGGTATGATTGCGCGGGGGCTGGGATTACGATGATTTTAGCAGACCAAATACTTGTCGAATCAGCGACAAAATTATTATCTGATTTATCCACCGTTGAGGTGATTAATGCGAGTGAAAAAGGGGAGTGGGCAAAAGACCTCTGGGAAACCCTTGAAGACTCTGGCTTAACACTGGCGTGTGTGCCCGAGCAGCTGGGTGGTGCCGGGGCCAGCTTAACGGATGCTTTTGCCATTATCCGCCTGGCCGGTTATTTTGCGGCGCCGGTGCCGTTGGCCGATACTTTGTTGGCGAGCTACGCTCTGGCGCAAGCCAAGCAAAAAGTACCTCTTGGCCCGATGACATTTATTCCCGTTGGCAGCAACAATCAACTGACTGCGGAGTTGACGGGTGATAGCTGGGTACTTTCAGGCCAAGCAATTGCGGTGCCTTGGGCGCGTCATGCCGCGCATGTGGTCGCGCGGGTTGACTGTGACGGTAAGCCCTGTCTGGTACTCATTCCCCGCAGTGGAATACAAGTGACGGAAGCAAACAGCATGTCCGGCGAACCGGCTGACGATATTACAATCAGTGATGTGAGTTTAGCCAAAGATGCTATTATCCCCGCCGCGTCAAGTGATCAGGCGTTGAATAATTTGGGGGCTTTAACACGCGTTACAGGGATGGTGGGTAGTATTGAAAAAGTCCTGCACCAGTCCGTTCAGTACGCAACTGAGCGCGTTCAGTTTGGCAGGCCAATCGCAAAGTTTCAGGCGATTCAGCAGGAGCTGGCGATACTCGCAGGCGAAAGTGCTGCCGCGCAGGTCATTGTCGATGCCGCAATCGGGGAAGTCGAGTCTGCAGGGGCTGAAGAAGCAGGTTTGCGTATTGCTGCAGCAAAAGCCCGGGTAGGAGAGGCTGCTGGCAAAGCAACGAGAATCAGTCATCAGGTCCATGGTGCAATTGGCTTTACCTATGAGCATCCCCTTCACCACTGCACTCGCAGAATTTGGGCGTGGCGAGAAGAGTATGGCATCGAAAGTGAGTGGGCGACTTTGCTGGGCAAAACTGTTATTGATCATGGCCCTGATGCCCTTTGGCCCTGGATTACGGCATAACCAAGGTGTTATTTAAGCGAGCAACCGTGTTTATCTAATACAAATAAAGTAAGGAGTGAGTGATGAGTATTCAAGATGGTGAAAAAGTCCCGGCTGGTACGTTGACCATTATGGGTGAAAAAGGGCCTCAACCGACATCGACAGAAACACTTTTTTCAGGCAAGAAAGTGGTTTTGTTTTCAGTACCCGGTGCCTTTACCCCAACCTGTTCGGCGGCACATTTGCCCGGTTTTGTCGTCAAAGCAGATGAAATTAAGGCTAAAGGTGTTGACTCAATCATCTGCATGGCTGTCAATGATGTGTTTGTCATGGATGCTTGGGGCAAAGATCAGAATGCAGACGAGCTGATCATGGCGGCCGATGGTAATGGAGATTTTGCCAAGTCACTGGGCTTAGAGCTGGATGGCACGGCAATGGGTATGGGGCTGCGCGCCCAGCGCTTTGCCATGATTATAGATGATGGTATTGCGACCAAAGTCTTGGTTGAGCCGGGCCGTGGCTTGGACGTGAGCTCGGCTGAATCGGTACTTTCGCACCTCTAAAGTTGTCTATTATGAACCGGAACCGGCCCAGTAACCTGTGCTGGATTCCGGTTCGCTCTTGAAGAGGTCGATTGCTATAAATTTAATTTGGCTGATAAAGGTCAATATTTTCCCCCTCACTTGCGATAGAGTCTTTATTCAATAGTATTTACAGGAGAGACTCATGAGCGAAGAAAAAACCGGACAACATGCGGTGACCCTGACATGGAATCGGGGCGAGCAACCTTTTGATTATAAGACATTCGATCGCACACACTTTATTGACTACGATCACGGCGTTCGTGTCTTGGCTTCGTCAACGAAAAAATTTTATGGGGATGACCGGTTGCTTAACCCGGATGTTGCGCTGGTCGGTGCTTTGTCCAGCTGTTTTATGCTGACCTTTCTGGCCATTGCCGCGCTAAAAAAGTGTGTTGTCAATGAATACAAAGATAGGGCAACAGGTGAAATGGGGCAAAATGAAGAAGGGAAGACATGGGTTTCACGCATTGAGCTGAGTCCAGTGGTTGTCTTTGAGAAAGACAGTAAACCCACCGAAGAGCTATTTCAGGAGATGATTGCCAAGGCCCATACAGGCTGCTTTATTGCCAATTCAGTCAAATCCTCTGTAGAGATTCAACCGACAGCCCTCTAGTTTTAATCTGTCAATCAGTTCAGATTTTCGGTACTAAGAGGCAGACAGTTTTTCCGACGGATAAGACGACCCAGTATTCGGTCATTATTCTGACTTTGATGTTTTAACTTTGTGGCGAGCAAGTAAACTCTCAACCGTGTCTGGCACTTGTACGTGATAGCCTTGGGTCTGGATACTCTCAATGACCTTGGCTGCGTCTTCCTTATGGAGTTTTTTGTCAGCTGTCAGCTCAAATTGCAGGGCCAATGTGAGCGACCCCAAGCTGTTCAATAGTGTTTCCGGCAAGTTGCTTGTATCTTGCGTCGCGAGGTAAATGTACAAACCCTCTCTTTTCGATCCTTTGTAGACGTAACAAAGCATGGCATTTCTCTGGGTCTAGAGCGCTGTTGTCTGTGGGCGTGTCCTGTTGAAGTCGCTTAAGAACTTTTATAGCCGGGTGGAAACAGCGCCGGGAGTGACTGCCCATATTGTCCGGTTAGCGGGGCTTTCTAAGCGCGTAATGAACAGTTTAGGAACGGACTTCTTCCCACTCTTCGAGAATCTGTTCAAGCCACTGGTCAATGCGCTCTTCGGTGAGTTCGGGTTGACGGTCTTCATCCAGTGCTAAGCCAACGAAAAAGCTTCTATCTTCTGTGAGCGCTTTGGATTCTTCAAAGTCATAACCTTCATTCGGCCAATAGCCAATAATCGTGCCACCGTTGGCGACCACGACGTCGTGTAGATCGCCCATGGCATCGAGATAATATTCAGCGTAGTCTTCCTGATCTCCGAGGCCAAAAAGCGCGACAATTTTCCCACTGAAATCAACGGACCCTAGCTCTTCCCAGCGCTTCTCCCAGTCGGTCTGTAATTCACCATAGTACCATGTGGGGATGCCCATTAGGAGGAGATCGAAGTCAGAAACATCTGACAAGTCGGTGTCGCAAACGTCATTAAGCTCGGCTTTATCTCCTAGAAGCTTTTTGAGCTTTTTCTGGATTTGCTTGGCAACATCTTCGGTCATCCCGGTATCGGTGCCGTAATAAATGCCTATTCTGGCCATAAGCGAAAAGTTCCGTTAGTTGATAAAAAAACAACCTCTCATTATATATTGGGCATTATCCGAACTCCAATAACTGTCACTTCTTTATAAATATTCCTTTTTTAATTGACGAGGCCTCGTGCTAGGATTAGCGCGGCTATATGCAATGAAAACAATAAGTTCAGCTTAGGCGCGAGTTATTTTTCTATATGGCTCCGATCACATAACGAGATTTGAGTAAAATCCAGGGGAGAAAATAATATGAAAAGACGCGATTTTGTAACCAAAGTAGGGCTGGGAGCACTGGCTGGGGGAACGTTATCTGCTCCGGCAATTAAATCTGCACACGCTGCACCAAAAGTGTTGAAAATGGTCACGTCTTGGCCAAAGAATTTTCCAGGCTTGGGGACCGGTGCGCGTGAGTTTGGTGAGTTGTTAGAGGCAGCTTCGGGCGGGCGTTATCAAGTCAAGCTTTATGCTGGGGGTGAGTTGGTTCATCCACTGAAGTGTCACGACGCGGTGCAGGAAGGTACCGCGGATCTATACCACTCGGCGGAGTATTACTACAAGGGGAAATCAATTTCCCTGGCATTTTTCACTGCGGTTCCTTTTGGCTTCACGGCAAATGAAATGGATGCCTGGTTGCTGCATGGCGGTGGTGAAAAACTCTGGGATGAAGCGAATGCTGATTTTGGTATTAAATCCTTGCCGTGTGGGAACACAGGCTCACAAATGGGCGGCTGGTTCAAAAAAGAAGTGAATACGCTGGATGATATGAAAGGCTTGAAAATGCGTATGCCCGGTTTAGGCGGTGATGTATTGAAAGCCATTGGTGCTACAGCGCTGACGTTGGCGGGTTCTGAAATTATGCCCGCATTGCAGGCCGGTACGATTGATGCGACAGAGTGGGTTGGCCCTTGGAATGATCTGGCATTTGGTTTTTACAAAGTGGCCAAGCACTATTATTCGCCCGGTTTTCATGAGCCAGGTGCAACACTCTCTCTGGGGATCAACAAGAAGTTCTGGGATAGTTTACCCAAAGCCGATCAACAACTTTTTAGGGCCTGTGCTTACGCAACGAACTACTCCAACTTTGCTGAATACAATGCGAAAAACAGTGCCGCGCTTGATACGCTAATCAATAAGCACGGTGTTAAGTTGGGTGAGTTTTCGGACGAAATTTTTGCAGCCATCGGTGAAGCGTCCAAAGACGTTTTATCTGACGCCGGTAAAAAAGATGCTATGGCCAAGAAAGTCTACGAGAGTTTCATTAAGTTCCGCCAAGAAGCTGTAGGTTGGACAAAGTTATCGGATCAAAACTACGCGAATAAGCGCGCACTCGTTACATTTTAGTCACCCCACGGTGTTGGTCAGGGTCTAGTGTATTAGCTGCTGGGCCCTGTCCTTGAAGCCGCCAATGTGAGCGCCGCGATAAAATGGGGCTATGGCTTTGGCCCTTGGTCAACGTTACAAATAATAACTGGGGATGACATATGAATCTTAGCCCGATAGCGCTATGGGCGTCTTTGCAGTCGCTTCCGTGGTTTTTCTCAATCTTTGTTTTCTCAGTAGTTCTCCTCTCAGTGTGCTTACTTTTCCTCCTGCCGTTTTATTATCTCTTGCGTAGTGAGCCCCGTGTATTATCCCAATGGGCTAGGGAGCATTATGCAACTGTGGTTACAAGGCCTGCTCAACATGGAGCACAGGCCGGTGAGCTGTTTTTCGGCAAATTGTCTTTTCTGATTGATGTGATCTGCGTGGTTGTGGGGCGTTTGGTCGCGTGGCTGGCCATTTTTATGGCGGTTATGCAGTTTGTCGTCGTCGTCATGCGGTATGTTTTTGCCTATGGCTCCATTCAAATGCAAGAATCTATCTGGTACATGCATGGTGTTTTATTTATGGCGGGTGCTGCATATGCGTTGTTTTTAGATGAACATGTGCGCGTTGATATTTTTTATAGCAATATGTCCGTTAAAAAAAGAGCCTGGGTTGATCTGCTGGGCTCTCTTTTTTTCCTAATGCCGTTATGTTTGACGACCTGGTGGTTCGCTTGGGGCTATGTAGCCAATTCTTGGGCCGTAATGGAAACATCAACCGAAGGTAGCGGCCTTCCTTATATCTATCTTTTCAAAACCGTCATTTTACTTTTTGCAGGCCTGGTTTTATTGCAAGCGATTTCCGTTGTTATCCGATCCGCAAGAAAGCTGTTTGGGCACAGCCTGATGGTGGAAAGTGCTGAGACAGGAGGCCATTAGCGTGGGATTGATCACTCCTGAATTGCTCTGTGGGGTCATGTTTCTGGTTATCTGCGTCATGTTGATGTTCGGGTACCCCGTTGCATTTACCTTGGCAGGGACTTCTTTACTCTTCGCTTTCCTGGCTAACTTTCTGGGTTTGTTTGACCTGTCATTACTTTCGGCTTTTCCGCAACGGATTTTTGCCGTCATGCGGAATGAAGTGTTGATTGCCGTGCCGCTTTTCGTTTTCATGGGGGTCGTGCTCGAACGCTCGAAAATTGCCGAAGACCTGCTGGAGGACATGGGCCGTTTATTTGGCAATTTACGGGGAGGGCTGGGCTACTCTGTGTGTATTGTGGGTGCGCTTCTGGCAGCATCGACAGGTATTGTGGGCGCAACCGTGGTCACCATGGGATTGATTTCATTACCGACAATGCTGAGGCGGGGCTATGACCCCTCTTTGGCGTGCGGGACAATTTGCGCATCGGGCACATTGGGGCAAGTGATTCCGCCCTCAATTGTGTTGGTCTTATTAGGGGATCAGCTATCGACGGCCTATCAAAAAGCGCAGTTTGATATGGGTAACTTTTCGCCCGATACCGTATCGGTGAATGATTTGTTTGCCGGAGCGCTCATTCCAGGGCTGGTGTTAGTGATTTTGTATATTCTTTATCAGATTATTATTGCGTTTATCCGGCCAGACGCATCGCCTGCTATACCCAAGAGTGAGGAGGGTGAAAGCGGTGAAGTGTTGGGCCGGTCAATTAAAAGCATGATGAGCACACTGTTTGCCCCCATCATTTTAATCATTGTGGTACTGGGTTCCATTCTGGGCGGGTTGGCTTCTCCAACAGAAGCCTCAGCAGTTGGCGCGGTCGGGGCACTGATGTTGGCGGGTTACCGAATCAACCGGGCTAAAGGAATGCCAATTCTATTGGGTGCCATTTGTATGCTGATCTTGTTGGTCTTTACGGCTTTATTTGATCTACGTATGCAGAGGGAAAGTGTTGCCGTCACGGAATGGGTGGCGATTGCCGCCGCGTTGCTGGTGGCTATTGGGTTGATTATAGGGGTTGCTGTTGCCGTGGCCCGGGTTTACCAGCACCAGTCCGAAGACTCGGGCCGGTCGACACTGGCCGATATCATGAACGCCACGCTGAGCGTTTCCACGATGGTGTTTACGATTCTCATCGGTGCCTCAATGTTTTCCCTCGTTTTTCGTGGGTTGGGAGGGGATGAAATCATCGAAGAGTTTTTACAGAATATTCCCGGAGGGACTTTATCCGTCCTGTTAGTTGTCATGATCGTCATGTTTTTACTGGGTTTTATTCTGGATTATCTGGAAATTGTTTTTATCGTTGTCCCTATCGTTGCCCCTATTTTGCTGACAATGGAAATCTCGCCGGGTATTGCCATGAGCCCTGTTTGGCTGGGTGTCATGATGTCGGTTAATTTACAAACATCGTTTTTAACACCCCCGTTTGGTTTTTCTCTGTTTTACTTGAGGGGGGTTGCGCCACCGAGTGTCAGCACTTTACAGATTTATAAGGGCGTTGTGCCTTTTGTTGTCATACAAATTTTTATGCTGGTGGTACTTTGGTATGTGCCTTCTTTTGCAACGTGGCTACCCAGCGTACTTTATGAACAGTAGATTCTGGTTCTAGATTTAAGATGAGCTGGCTTTTGCTTTGAGTCCGGAGGGGAGTTGTTTCAGTTCCCGTTCACGTGGAATGGGGCAAAGCTTTTCAATGTCGACAATTTCCACATAGCGAGCCAGTAGTTGGTAGGTGCGTGGTGAGCAATCTCGCAGAAAATTGATGACTTCATTTTCATTCCGCTTTTTTTCGCCATAAGTTAAGAAACATAACAGCCACTTGAGGTCGCCGGAGTAAGGCACAACAGTAGGATCGGGGATGAGTGCCTCGTAAGCGGATACAAACTGTTTGGTGGCATGCACAAGCGGTTGCCACTGGCTTTCAAGGTCAAGCTGATCCAAAGCACCATCAAAAGCGGTTCCTATTTCAGCTTGATTCAGTCCAGTCCGGTCAAATTGTTTTAGCCAGGGCAAAAGATTCTCATAGGTTTCTTGCAGCTTTTGTCGTCGTGGAACGGTTCTCTCAATAGCTTTGCACTCCGGCAGGTTTGCAAAAGCACCCAGCCCCCTGTCGGCACGCTGCGTCACGCCATAGTAATCAATCAGTAGTCCATAGGGTTTGTAGTGCTCATAAACCCGGTTTGTTCTTCCGATGGCGCGTAATAAATTGTAACTGCTGAGTGGGGCATCAAGGTAAACCACGTTAATGAGGGGGGTATCCATATCCTGAAAACGTGTTCCACTTGTTATCAAAATGCCCAGAGGATCTTGGCGATCGCATAATCGTCGGAAAAGCTTTTGCTCAGAGTGGATATCTGTTGCAAGCTTTAACAGGTCCTGCCGAATCGTTTCGACATAGGCGTTTTCTGACGGTATGCGGTCGCTCTCTTGGGAACCATACACGCAGGCGCTACTGATGCTGGCTCTTGCTGCCGCCATGCGTGAGGGGAAGCCTTGTTTGCGTAAGGTTGTCCTCGCTTCCGACTCAATGGCGCGCTTGTACAAGACAGCTGACTCGCTGTCAGCAACAATCAACTGCGCTTTTAGCCCATTGGGCATGAGATATTCCTGGTAGTGACTCCAGATGTCTTTTGCGATGATTTTTATCCGCCTCGGACATTTCGCTAACTCGATAGGCTGAATGCCTTTTTGCTGGGTAGCATCCCGGACAACCCGAGGCTCGCGTTGAAACCATTTCCCAAAGAGCGCTTCCGGCACTTTCCCGTCGACAAACCAGTCTTGTTGTCGCTGTAAGTAGTGAAGGGGAATGGTAACCCCGTCCTCAATGGCCTGTTTTGCGCCATAAACTTGGATTAAATTTTGCCGACTGAAGCTGTTGAGGCCTCCCTCGGTATAATCTTTTTCGTCGACCCAAGTGCTGGAAAAGCCCACAATACGGGCCTCAGGTAATGTCTGGATGACATTTTCAACCGACTGGCGAGTACTTTGAACCTGAAGCTCATCAATAAAGATGAACCAGTTTTTTTGGCTACTTTCTTTAATGTCGAGCGAGTCATTAAACAGTGCATTGTCAGCAATGATGATTTTGCCGGGCGTTTCATCATTTAAATAGTTCAGCAAGGAAAACCGGTTATGTGCCCGGTGAGGCTGGGGAAGCTTTAATGAGCTGAAGGCTTGCTCAAAACGAGCCTGGAACTTGCGCCGGCTGGTTAACACCAGAATATTGTTTGTAGATAATTCCGTTTGTGTATCACGGGGCCACATCTTCATTTTTAAAGCAAGAAAAATCATGCCAATTGAGCGGCCAGACCCTTGAGCTTGCTCTACGATAACGCGATCCAGAGAGCCTTCCAGTAGCCGGGGAGCGAGTGTATTGGCCATTCGGTACTGTGGGTAGCGACAAATGCGTTTGAGTTTTTGAGGACCGTTTGCTTCAAAAAAAATAAAGTGGCGTAAAATATCTACAATACGATCATGCGATAACAAACTGAAGAGTTGCTGCGCTAGGGTATTGTTGAAATTATTGCTGCTCTTGGGCCAAGGATCGCGCCAAATGCCCCAGGCTTCCAATGCTTCTCCCGGTACACCATAGCGAACAATATTTTCCGAAACGGAGATACTGAATAAATTGCTAAAAAACAGCCTCGGGATATCATGATAGTGGCTATGAAGCCGTTGGATCGGTTCAAGTGTCCCGGGTTGCTCTGTTTCAATAACAACAAGTGGTATGCCGTTGATATACACGGCAATATCAACAGTTTGTGGGTGAGGGGAGGCAATGTGCAGCTCATTAGTAATAAGGAAGCGGTTATTCGACGGTTTTTTAAAGTCGACAAGCCGAATGAGCTGACGGCGGTTTTTTTCTTTGTCGATGAATGTCAGTCCACCACGGAGTAATGTGATCCAGTCTTCATTGTTTCGTATGGAGACCAGTCGGCGATAGACGGCCAAGGCGGTGACTTGACTGACGCGATTAATACTTTGAACCGCATGAATGACTTCATGCTTCAGCAAAGCATTTTTGTGGTCGCTACGGGCCGCACGGTTTTCACCAGGAGGCATCCAGCGATAACCCAATGCAATCAGTTCTTTGATACAGCGCTTGTTTAGAGATGTTTGTTTAACCACAAATTGTTATGCAACCTTCTTGTACAAGTGGAATACAAAAAAAGGAAGAGAAAGGTAATTCAGCTAAACGCCCACCCTGCCTACTTAAGACGAGGTCCATCACAATTGTGTAGTATAATTATCCTTGCTCAAACTTAAACTGTGGCCCGCTTGTATAAATCCTTTGTAAATCCTTACTGTGATCAAGTCTATCAGTAGTTTATTGTTAAAGTTGTCTAATTTTTACGCAATTCGTCACAACTAATCACCATGGCTGATTGTGTCATTGTGGGCGGCGGCCTCGTTGGGTTAACAACCGCTTATACTTTAAATCAGCGAGGGTTGGATATTACGGTGATTGAACAGCGCAGGTTGGGCGGTTCAGCTTCATGGGCTGCAGGCGGCATTTTGTCACCTATGTACCCTTGGCGATACCCGGATGAAGTGGTTCAACTCGCTTCCAGTGGAGCGCATCAATACCCCGCATTATCAGCAGAGCTCGCTTCAGCAACAGGTGTTGATCCGGAATGGTTTCCATGTGGCTTGCTGACTTTGGATATTCCTGAAAACAAGTCGTTGGTTGCTTGGGCTGATCGCACAGGTATGGCTTTGGAGGTATGCCCTAAGGAATGGGTCAATAAGCAGATACCGAGTATGTCCTTTGATGGAACAGCAGCATGGATGAAGCAGGTTGCCACAATTCGCACACCTCGCTTAATTAAAGCGCTGCACAGTTACTTGAGACAGCGTGGAGTGGCGCTGGTGGAGTCCCACAAAGTGACTGGTTTGATCCGGGATGGAAATCGGGCTGTTGGCGTTGATCTAGGCGGGAACAAATGCCTGGGTGAACGAGTGGTCATTGCCTCGGGAGCTTGGAGCGGTCTGCCGCTTGCAGACCTTCCGGAAATGCCTCCTATCTATCCGGTTCGAGGCCAGATCATCCATTTGGATGCCCCCGAAGATTTCATAAGCACAATGATTTTGAAAGAAAACAAGTACCTGATCCCTCGCAAAAGTGGCTCGATACTGGTGGGTAGCACCACAGAAAATGTGGGGTTTGAAGAGAGAACCACCCCTGAAGCTCGGAACGAACTGCATGATTTCGCGTTGAATCTGTTTCCTGAGTTGGCGGGTCGGCGGGTTATCAACCACTGGTGTGGGCTGCGTCCCGGTAGTGATGACAGTATTCCTTATATTTGTGTGCATCCTCATGTGGAAAACCTTTACTTCAATACAGGGCACTTTAGGAATGGCATTGTCATGGCTCCTGCTGCGGCTGAGTTACTGGCCAAGATCATGCTGGGTGATAAACCGGCTCAAGCGGCTGCATTTGGTTTTCATCGCCCTGAAACAAACAGGAATTAAGCACAGATAAAAGCACATTTCATGTGTATTTTGATGTAAAGTAATGGGTCTTTTCGACTTCCCATGACCGGCAGAAAATCAGTGAGTAACTACAAAGATACTTTAAACCTTCCTGATACCGACTTTCCCATGCGTGGCAACCTGGCCAAACGCGAACCTGATATTCTCAAAACATGGGCAGACAACGGCATTTATGAAAAGATCCGTAAGCACTCGGCAGGCCGTCCCCGGTTCGTATTGCACGATGGCCCCCCCTATGCCAATGGCCCGATTCACCTGGGTCATGCTGTCAATAAAGTGCTTAAGGATATCATCGTCAAAAGCCGTCAGTTCATGGGGTTTGACGCACCTTATATTCCGGGTTGGGACTGTCATGGTTTACCGATCGAATGGAAGCTCGAAACCAAACTGGGTCGCCCGGGCGATAAAGTTGATGAAGCAACGTTTCGGCAGCGTTGTCGGGAATACGCCATGTCGCAGGTTGAAGGGCAGCGGGAGGAGTTTATTCGCCTGGGTGTTTTTGGTAGTTGGGACAAACCCTATCTGACCATGAACTTCCAGACAGAAGCCGATATCATCCGCGCATTAGCCAAAATAGTGGATAAAGGGCACCTCCACAAAGGAGTCAAGCCTGTTTACTGGAGTGTTGGCGCGCGAACAGCACTGGCCGAGGCTGAAGTTGAATATGCGGACAAAGTCTCGCTGGCGATTGATGTTCGCTTTGCGGTGGCTGATGAATCCGACTTTTTATCAAGGATCGCGTTGGACGGTGAGTCGAGTGGGCCGATTGAGGTTGTCATCTGGACAACCACGCCTTGGACATTACCGGCTAACCAGGCTGTTGCACTGCATCCGGAGCTTGACTACGTGCTGGTTGCATGTGATCTGGGGTGCGGGCCGGAAAGGCTCCTGCTCTCAGCTGAAATGCTGGAGGGCATCATGCAGCGTTACGGTTGTGCAAACTACCGCGTGGTTGGTCACTGCAAAGGATCGGCGCTCGAAAACGTAAAATTGAAGCATCCCTTCTACGCCAGAGAAGTCCCCGTTGTTTTAGGTGAACATGTCACAACAGAAGCCGGTACCGGAGCGGTCCATACCGCACCTGACCACGGCGTTGATGATTTTATTACGGGCTCTCGCTATGGATTGGAGCCATTTTATGCCGTGGGTAGCAGCGGTGTTTTTGAGGAGCACATCGAGCGATTTGCGGGCCAGCATGTTTATAAAGTGGATGACGCCATATTAACGGCGCTCAATGAACACAACCGGTTGATTAAAGAGGAGCGTATTACCCATAGCTACCCCCATTGTTGGCGCTCGAAAACCCCCATTATTTTCCGGGCTACGCAACAGTGGTTTATCAGCATGGATCAGTGTGATTTGCGTGAAAACACCTTGGAAGAAATTAAGAAAGTTCGCTGGATCCCAGAGTGGGGCGAGGCGCGGATCACCTCGATGATTGCCAACCGGCCGGACTGGTGTATCTCCCGGCAGAGAAACTGGGGTGTGCCATTGTGCTTTTTCACCCATAAGCGGACAGGTGACCTGCATCCGGAGACCGCCCAGCTGATGCAAAAGGTTGCTATGGAAGTAGAGGCCAAGGGTATTCAGGCCTGGTGGGACTTAAAACCTGAGGCCTTGCTGGGTGAAGACGTTGATGAGTACGAAAAGAGCCAGGACATCCTGGATGTCTGGTTTGACTCGGGCACAACCCATGAATCGGTTTTACGGCGGCGGGAGGATGCAAACTTTCAAGCGGATATGTACCTTGAAGGGTCCGACCAACACCGGGGATGGTTTCATTCATCACTGCTGACCAGCGTCGCGATCAATGGATGTGCACCCTACAAACAGGTTTTAACCCATGGGTTTACGGTCGATGAAAAAGGCCGAAAAATGTCAAAATCTTTGGGTAACGGTATCGAGCCCCAGGATGTGATCAAAAAATTAGGTGCTGATATTATCCGCCTTTGGGTTGCCTCTACGGATTATCGTGGGGAAATGGCGGTATCCGACGAAATTCTTAAGCGAACATCCGACACCTACCGGCGCTTGCGCAACACTGCCCGCTTTTTGCTTGCCAACTTAAATGGTTTTGACCCGGCCCAGCACCTGGTAAAGCCTGAAGATATGTTATCTCTGGACCGCTGGGCTGTTGACCTCACGCTGCGTGTTCAGAGCGAAATTAACCAAGCATACGAAGATTACAACTTCCACCATGTTTATCAGAGAGTACACCACTTTTGCGCAGTTGAACTGGGTGGTCACTACCTCGATATTATCAAGGACCGGCAATACACCACGCAAAAGGACAGTTTGGCAAGACGCTCCGCTCAAACAGCGATGTACCACATCATCGAAGCCATGGCGCGCTGGCTGTCGCCCATTATCAGTTTTACCGCAGAAGAAATTTGGCAATTCATCCCGGGCAAACACAGTGAATCCATCTTTCTGGAAACCTGGTATATGGGTTTGTTTTCGTTGGACGCTCGTGACCCTTTAACGTTTGATCAATGGCAGACGGCGATTGCCGTGCGTACGGCGGTGGCCCAGAGTCTTGAAAAGCTGCGGGCAAGTGGTTCGATTGGCTCGTCCCTAGATGCTGAGGTGGCATTGTATTGCGAAGACGAGCTGTATGAACTCCTGCTCACACTGGGCGACGAATTGCGGTTTTTTCTCATCACATCCAGCGCAGATCTCAAGCCGCTGAGCGAAAAGCCAGAAAATGCAGAGCCGTCGGAACTCAAAGATGGCGCGTTGTGGTTACTGAGCAGACCGGCGACCCATGCAAAATGTACGCGCTGCTGGCACATTCGGGAGGATGTCGGTACCTACGCTGAACATCCAGAGCTTTGCGGCCGCTGTGTGGAAAACGTTGCCGGTGAGGGTGAAGTCAGGCGCTTTGCCTGATCAACAACATTCCGATGAGACATTACGTCAGTTATCTGATCGCTGTTTTGATTGTGGGTGTGGATCAATGTAGCAAATGGTTAGCCGAGTCGTACTTACTCGCTTACCAAGCTGTGCCTGTAATGCCCTCGTTCAATTGGAACTTAATGTATAACGAAGGCGCTGCCTTTAGCTTTTTGAGCCAGGCTGGCGGTTGGCAGCGGTGGTTTCTGGCTGGGCTCAGCCTGATTGTGAGCTTGATTATTGTCATCTGGATTTACCGGCTTGACCGTAAGGAAAAGGGGTTAGCCGCCGCACTTTCACTCATACTGGGAGGAGCTGTTGGCAACTTGATTGACCGGGTAGCGCAGGGCCGGGTCACCGACTTTATCCAGTGGTATTACGCCGACTATTACTGGCCAACCTTTAATATCGCAGATTCTGCCATCAGTGTGGGTGCCGTTATCTTATTATTTGTCTCACTCTTCAACAAAACAGAGAAAGAGACGCATTGATCGTCGCTTAACTCTGTGGCCTCACTTTTGTTTTTTCAGAAAGCCCTGTGTGGAGATTGAAGCCGAGTAAGGCCAGCGCTTTTTGAGTTTTCAACGTCAATTGACCACTGGCGACTGTGTATTGGCTAAACTCCCGTCGCAGAGGGTAGTCCCTCCGTAGTTGATCAAAAAAACAGGCGCTTGTTCCTGCGGCCTGGCGCATCTTTTCATCATCAACCCTGATATCGTAAGCATATCTGACGGCATCCTTGAGTGGTTGTATCGTCGGGTGAGGAATTTTGATTGTAATAGTGGGTTGATCCGGCTGCTTTAACTCGTTGAGTATGTTGATACGGGGCGCTTGCTTAAAATAACGGCAAGCGGCTTCATAGACCATTTGTGTCCCCCTCACGCGGCCTTCCAAGCTATATCCTGCAATGTGCGGTGTGCAGATATCCACTTGCTCAAGCAGCTTTAGATTGATTTGGGGCTCATGCTCCCACACGTCCAATGCAACGTGCAGCCTTTTCCTGAGCAAGGCCTTGCTCAGTGCCGCGTTGTCAATGACGCCTCCGCGGGCAGCGTTAATAACGATGGTGCCAGGCTTGATCTTATCAATGGCGGCCTGGTCCAAGAGGTGCCAGCTGGGCGTTGGGCCAGACCGTGTTAATGGCACGTGCAGCGTAATTAAGTCGGCTTTAAGCGCCTCATCAAGCGTGACAAAGTGGGCTGTTTTTTCGGTCGCTTGGCGTGGTGGATCATTAATGATGCACCGCATATCCAGTGCTTGGAGCTTCTTGTAAACGTTTGTACCCACATGGCCGCAGCCAATAATTGCAGCTGTTTTCCCCGCCAAATCAATATCCTGGCGTTCGGCTAACGCCAAGGCTGCAGCCAAGGTATATTCCGAGGCAGCCAGGGCATTACACCCTGGCGCATTGGAGAAGCCGATGCCTCGCTCAGAGAGGTAGTTGAGGTCAATATGGTCCGTCCCGATGGTGGCGCTGCCAACGAATTGCACGCGGGATTTTTCCAGCAGCGCGGTGTTAACTTGCGTCACTGAGCGGACAAGCAGAATGTCCGCATCAACCACATCGCTGGGTTTCAGTTTCCGCCCAGGGAGCTTTTGCACGTCGCCAAAATGACTGAACAGCCTCTCAGCGTAGGGGATATTTTCGTCAGCAATAATGCGCATGCTTAAGGAAAGGCTGGCCTATTGTTCAGTTTTGTATGTTTGCAGAGATTAGTTGAGGCCACAGCATTTTTTAAACTTTTTGCTGCTACCACAAGGGCATGGGTCGTTTCGGCCCACTTTCTCATTTTCTCGGCGGACCTGTTTCACTTTGGCGGGCTCTCCATCACGAAAAAACCATGTCCCATCAAGGCGTTCAAATAAACTGAGTTCGTGGTGTTTATGCCGTTGGCCGGCGCGATCCCGGTAAGAAGCAATGAATTCGATTTGTCCCGAGTCGTCCTGGGGCGTGCCATTTTGGATACCTACTATGGAAAGCCCCAGCCACTCCGAGTCTTCCGCCCAGCGTTGTGCTGCTGCCTGATTAAACTCACCGCGGGTTTCCGGGTGGTGTGTCGCCAGAACAAAGTCCATATCCGCTTTAACATGGGCCGTATAACGTGCGCGCATGAGTTGTTCGGCGGTTTCTGCCTGGCGCTGACCGGTAATGAACGGTTCGCAGCACTCACTGTATGCATTACCGGATTGGCAGGGGCAGTCACTCATCGTCTTTTTCCTTGTCCTGATGTTGGTTTAAAAATTGTAAAACGGTCTCTTCTTTTTTCAGTAAATGGTGCTCGCCTAAGCGCTCAAGAACCTGCCGCTGAGCCGGCTGGGTATTGAACTTTTGCCAGGTTAAGTTAAACGTGATTTTGCGTAAGGAGCGGAAAAACAAATAGCCCATTGTTGCAATAACGATTGCGCCAAGGGGTTGATCTTGCTGCCAGACATAGAATGCCAAGCCGTAGGCGGCAAAAGCCGCGAGCACGATCAACGCGGCAACCGTGCGTGCATAATAAAGTAGCGGCTTTACCGGCCCGTCTGGTTGTATTTTGTTCATAGTCAGATCAGATGCATTCCTAACGGCTTAGGGCCTGCGACCCACGTCACCGGCTACCTCACCAAGCCCTTAATAGGCAGGATGCGTATGATACAGTTAATATACGCCTGATTAAAACGCCGGAACTTAAGACGATGGACCAAAAAACCCGAATTGAAATTGAAGCAGAGACCTTTCGTAAACTCATTGACCATTTGCAGTCGCGAAACGATGTTCAAAATATTGACTTAATGAACTTGTCTGGATTTTGCCGTAATTGTTTATCTAAGTGGTACTTGGCCAGCGCAGAGGCAAGAGGAGTTGAGCTGAGTGATGCCCAGGCACGCGAAACAGTTTACGGCATGCCTTACAGCGAGTGGAAAGACCGTTACCAAAAGCCCGCGACAGAGGAACAACTAAAAGCCTTCGCTGATCCGGTATCCGGACAGGACTAATGCGCTGGCTGGGTCAAGCAGCGGCAGCGTTTGCACTCTTCTTCGTGAGCTTTACATTGCCGCTAGGGTTCCTGGTCCTCACCACGGAGTGGTATGACTTTAATTGCCAGTTCCACACTCGTTGTGAGCGGTTTGGCAAAGCGGAACTGATGGCACACGCTGAACAGCTGCCGCGCTACTTTCTGCACTTGGCAGAGCTGGAAGGGCGCTGGAGCTTAACAGAACGCTTACATATGGCTGATGTACGCAGGATTTACGACAGCGTTGCACTGCTCGCATTGGTCGCACTCACCGTTTGCGGACTGGTGTTGAAAAAGCGGCCAGAGTGGTTTGGCCGTGTCGCTTTGTGGAATGTATTCATTATATTAGGGCTGCTGGCGATCTTGCCCGTCTTTGGCTATTTTTGGAAACACATTTTCCATGCCGTACTGTTTACTAATGAATATTGGAAAACATCACGAGCGGATGTCAGCTGGTATTTAATGCCCAGGGTCTACTTCAGAAACGCGTTTATTTTAATGGTTGCTGCGGCGGCATTAATCAACCTGACGGTTTACTTTGCATGGCGCTTATGGCCTGCAAAGAAGCAAACACCGTAAAGTTCCCGGGAAAAGATATGAAAATATTGGATGGCGTCCCCAAGGGGATTCGAACCCCTGTTACCGCCGTGAAAGGGCGGTGTCCTAGGCCTCTAGACGATGGGGAC
>OBIY01000240.1_pt1 | contig 23712 bp, 23 predicted proteins | sample 1519841 | NCBI WGS metagenome assembly OBIY01 (sample SAMN03019774, study PRJEB22545) | beach sand metagenome | biome: beach; feature: sea beach; material: beach sand | place: USA: Municipal Pensacola Beach, FL | collected 2010-07-30 | depth 30-40 cm m
CTGCGCGACTGCTCTCTGCAACTAAAATCCAGTACCGGGTCATATCAATCCTCCAAGCGCTGAAACAGAATCAAAAAGAATCCCTGTTTTGATTTACAGACTAAACCGTAACCACAATAACAGAATGACCTGGCACAAGACCCGGTTAGATAGCCGAACGTTAAAATGGCCGCTGCAGTGAACCGACCCTAATCGGCAGCCGCAGTCAGAATCAGCTCGCAGTCGATCTGGTATTGCTGACAATAGATGGAGACTGAAGATTAAAATCACATTCCATGGCGCAACCCGGGAAGTGACCGGTTCCTGCCATCTGGTTGAAGCAGCGGGGCAGCGGATTCTGCTCGACTGCGGCCTTATTCAGGGCGGGGGGAATGATCAGCAGCGTAACCGCGAACCCTTTCCGTTTGATCCCGCCACCATTGATGCCGTCGTGCTCAGCCATGCCCATATCGATCATTCAGGTCGATTGCCACTACTGTTAAAAAAGGGGTTCGACGGACCCATTTATACGCAGAGGGCCTGCAGGGATCTCTGCAGGGTGATGTTGCGTGATAGTGCTTTTCTAAGCGAGAAAGAGGCGGAGTGGGAAAACCGAAAACGGTTACGAAAAGGACTGTCACCTGTTGAACCACTCTATGGTCTGGATGATGTTGAGGCCACTAATCAGCGTTTCAAAGGGCTTAGTTACGGACAGAGGAAAAAAATCCTTCCCAACATCAGCATCCGCCTGAGCGATGCTGGACATATCCTTGGCTCCTCAATCGTCGAGCTCTGGGCAGGCGAGGACGGTCAGGAACGAAAATTGGTGTTTAGCGGGGATCTGGGTCGACCGCAGATGCCGATCCTGCGGGACCCGGCGGTGATCAGGCAAGCGGACATGGTGATTCTGGAGAGTACCTATGGCGATCGGCGACATCTGTCCTGGTCGCATACCTTTGCCGAGCTTGAGGCGATTTTCAAAACTGCCCGGGCTGAAAAAGGCAACATTCTGATTCCTGCATTTGCTGTCGGTAGAACTCAGGAGATTCTCTATACCTTCGCCCGTTATTTTGATGAGTGGGGGCTGGATCGCTGGCAGCTGTTCCTCGACAGCCCGCTGGCCATTGCAGCCACAACTGTTTTTACCCACCACAGTGATCTTTTTGATGCCGAGTCAAAAAAAATGTGGACCCGCCATCGCCGCACACCATTACTCCCCAATCTGCACATATCACGCACCACTAACCAGTCGATGGCATTAAACCGGGTTGATTCGGGCGCAATTATCATTGCTGGCAGTGGCATGTGCACTGGCGGGCGCATTAAACACCATTTTAAACACAACATCTGGCGCAAACAGTGTCACGTGCTGATTACCGGCTTCCAGGCGCAGGGAACGCTGGGGCGCAGTCTGGTTGATGGCGCCGATACGGTACGCCTTTGGGGTGAGGAAGTTCGAGTGGCCGCGCAGATCCACACCGTCGGGGGCTTATCGGCACATGCTGACCAGGACGGGCTTTCTGAGTGGTACGGGTACTTCGACAATCATCCGCAGGTTGCTCTGGTCCACGGGGAGCTAGATGCGGCACTCGGATTGCAACAGCGGTTACGGGAGGACCATTCCGTCAATGCGCAGATACCCGCCAATGGGGAGGTGGTTTCACTTTAGTAACGTTAGCCAGAACTGCTGGTAACTGGCCCTTCACGCTGTGACCGCGGTTTTCGCAGAGCGGTTGTCAGGTTGGTTAAGAGGTGATTAAGGTACCGGATTGACCGGCGATGATCTTATCAAGTCGATCCAGCGAACCAATTTGCGCCTCCTTTCCGGTGGCTTCGACAAAGCGACAGGCGGCTTCGACTTTCGGTGCCATGGTGCCGGCAGAGAAGTGGTACTGCCTTGCTTCGTTGACACTCATTCTAGGGATGGCAATCGGGTTTTCCTGCCGCCAGTGGTTATAGACAGCAGGCACATCGGTCAACATGATGAGTCGATCGACTCCGAGTTCGGTTGCCAGCAACGCACTGCTCAGGTCTTTATCGACAACAGCGGCGATACCCTCAAGCTGGCCCAGTTGGTTACGGGCGGCGGGTATACCTCCGCCACCGGCACAAATTACCAATCGGCCCTGAGCAAACAGCAGTCTGATAGTCTCCAGTTCTACAATCTCCAGGGGTGCTGGAGAGGGAACGACTCTGCGTAGACCATCAGCCGTTTCCGCAAAATCCCAATCCGTTTCAGCAATCAGGCGATCCCGCTCGGTGATCGGGTAGAAGCCGCCAATCGGTTTGTCAGGTCGTGCAAAGGCGGGGTCGTTCCGGTCGACAACGACCTGAGTTAAAAGAGCGACTGGCTGTTTGCGCACAGGGTAGGCAAGCAGTTGGTTATGCAGCTCCTGAACAAGCAGATAGCCAATCATGCCGGCGCTTTCGGCGTCAAGCAGATCCAGCGGGTAGGCCTTGACGGCTTTACAGGCTTCCGCCTGCAACGCCAGCAACCCTACCTGCGGGCCGTTACCGTGGGTCAACACCAGTTCGTGCTTTTGAATCTCCCTGGCGATAAGCCTGGCGGCATTTTTTACGCGCTGATGCTGAATGTCCGCCTCTGGGCGTTCGTTTTTGTGTAGCAGCGCATTGCCGCCCAGTGCTATTACCAGTCGCATCAGTTCTCTGTTTGCCGCTTGCCGGAGGTTTCCAGATCAGCGGGTCATTGTTGGATTGAAGCGGCCGATATGCCCGCAGTAAAACGGTTCACGATTTCGCTGAGTGAGGGGTGATAGTCGTCGGAGAATTCGTATCCAACGCGGACCATTGGTTTATCGACCTGAATCAGTTCGGCTAGATTACAGGGAGTGGCCGAGACCACCAGTTCTGCATCACAGTTGTTGATCAGCTCTGTTAGAGAGGCCAACTGATCTGGATAGTAGCCAACGGCCGGTACAATTCTGGACAGATGCGGATAGGCTTCGAAAACCTCTCGCATGACTCCGGTTGCTGCCGGGCGGGGGTCAATGATTTCTCGCGCCCCGGCTTCCAACGCCGCAATGTAACCCGCTCCGTAGCTCATGCCGCCGTGAGTTGTGGTTGGGCCATCTTCAATCACCAGCACCCGTTTGCCTTTCACCATTGCAGCTTTTTCGATTGTCAGTCGGGAGCCTGCTTTAATGATGGTTGCTTCCGGATTTATCCGCTGGGCTGAGTTGATGACCTCCTGCACATCGGCATCTGCGGCGACATTAACCTTGGCAACAATGACACAGTCCGCCTGTCTCAGGACCGTTTCTCCTGGATGGTGGGTGGTTTCGTCTCCCGGTCGCAGAGGATCAACCAGCACCAGGTGGAGATCGGGTCTGATAAACGGAAAATCATTATTTCCGCCATCCCAGATGATCACCTCCGCTTCCAGTTCAGCCTGTTCCACAATCTGTTGGTAATCACTGCCGGCAAAGACGGTGATGCCTTGCTGAATGTAGGGTTCGTACTCTTCCCGCTCCTCTATGGTGCAGTCAGCATTTGACAGGTCATCTTCGCTGGAAAAGCGCTGTGCAATCTGACGGCGGAGTTCCCCGTAGGGCATAGGGTGGCGAATAGCGGCAACTCTGATTCCGCGCGATGCCAGTAGTCGGGCGATAAATCTGCTGGTTTGTGATTTGCCACAGCCGGTACGCACTGCCGAGACTGCTATCACTGGCACTTCGGCGGTGACCATGGTCTTTTCCGGCCCCAGCAAAATAAAATCGCAGCCGGCGCAGAGCGCGGCAGACGCTTTGTGCATGACTGCTTCGTGGGGCAAATCACTATAGGCGAAGATGACCTGTTGAACCCGGTTGCGTAGACAGTAGTCTGTGAGTTCCGTCTCTGCAACGATTGGGATTCCGTCGGGGTAGAGTGGGCCACTCAGGGGGGGCGGATAGCGACGATCGGAAATCTGCGGAATCTGAGCCGCAGTAAAGGCAATCACTTCTACGCTGGGATCGTGTCGGTAAACCACATTGAAATTGTGGAAATCGCGCCCGGCGGCACCCATGATCAGAATGCGGGTTCTTTTGCTCATTAGCTTTGACTAAAACAGACGCCCGATTAGCCGCTCGTATTAGCGGCGGTAAATTTCCCTGAGCAGAGTCTCTCAATCCCGAGGAACTGCTCCCATGGTTCTACGGTAGGTTTCCTGAATGATCTGAGCATCGTGGCTAGCGCGGTGACGCTCCACCTCAAGATCATCAATCACCTCTGTTTTTACCTCATGCCAGCGTTCCATCTGTGATTCGCTGAGAATCATTTCGAGCGGGCTGAGATAAAAGTTCATGTTCATTCCGGCTCGCGAAAACAGTGTGATCAGCCACGGCTTGTCGACCACCCAGCCATCACTATAGATGGTTTGGCCGGACAGTAGACTATTCAGCTTCTCGGTTACTTCCGCCATAGGGGTGCCATAGGTTTGCAGTACCGAGCGTGAGACCCCGTGGATGATTTCCGCTTCCTGGTTCCAATGGGTCCAGTCCTCTGGCGGCAGTATCAACGAACAGAACCGCTCTCCGTCGGCGAGGATAAGCCCCACCTCTATCGGGTAGCTGTCGGGACCAAAACCGGAAGCCTCGACGTCAATAATCGCTGGTATCGCTGTTGAATCACGCACGTTTTAACTGTTTCCCGTTACACTGCTGCCACTTTCCGCCGGCGCTGCAGGGAAAAACTCTGGTCGCAATTGCCGTCGGCGCCAGCTTGCTTAGTGTGAACTCTGCTCTTTGGCTGGTATCGTTTTGTTGCCAACTACTCTGTGTGTACGTTAACAATAACCGGATCATTATGAAAATATGGGTAGATGCTGACGGCTGCCCCTCTGCCATGCGTGAGATCCTGACCCGAGCGGCAGAGCGCAAACAGGTGGAGTTGATTCTGGTGGCCAACCGGATATTAGCCATAGCACCGTCTGAATATATTCGTGCCATTAAAGTTAAGGCCGGTTTTGATGTTGCTGACAACGAAATTGTGCGTCTGGTGAACAGCGGCGATCTGGTCATCACCGCGGATATTCCGTTGGCGGCAGAGGTCATCGAGAAAGGTGCTTTGGCGTTGAGTCCCCGCGGAGAGCTGTTTACTGATAGCAACATCAGGGCGCGACTCAATATGCGTGATTTTATGGATACCATGCGCTCCAGTGGCCTGCCTACCGGTGGGCCACCACCGCTGGGCAACCGGGAACGCAAAGCCTTTGCAGATCAACTCGACCGACTGTTGACAGCCGGAGCAGTCGATCCTTAAGATCGATAACGAGCATATTTACCCTTTCTACACCTTTGGCTCAGGAGATTTTCAGTGACCGATAAACGTATTTTGCCGGCATTCCTGCTCTGTTTTTTCCTCGGCATGTTCGGCGCCCACCGCTTTTATGTTGGCAAGATCGGTACCGGAATTTTGCAGATTATTACCCTTGGTGGGTTAGGTATTTGGGCACTGATCGATTTCATCATGATTATTATCGGCAGTTTTACCGATAAGCAGGGCAACAAAATCACTGAGTGGACCTAGCACGCCAGATTAAGCTGCCGGACCGCTGCGTTTAATCGATAGTTTTGGCTGGGCTAACCACGTCTGTGGTTGGCGCGGTTCCACACTTTTTGCACAAAGCTGTCGTACTGCGACCTATCTTCCAGGCTGCTATCTTCAATCAGCGCTAACTGAGGGTATAGTTCCGCGACCCGCGCAGCAAAAATACCCCAACCGTAGTTAGCCTCTCCCGCAGCGCCATCTATTTTGGTGCTGGCGATGCCACAGCTGGGTGATCGCGCTTTGAACACGTAGCCGTCCAGACTGTTTAACCAGTGTTGCCGCTCATCCGCCAGCGCGGTCAAGCGCTGGGTGAAGTCCAGTTCGCCGCGCTGACAGCGCACTCCCTCTGATGTTCGCAGCAGGTGAATCGGTTCACGAGGCACCCCAAGACCGATTTCCATCTCCGGGCAAAAAGCCGTCAGTTCAAATAGTTGCCCCAGCTGGCTGGTTACCAGGTAGCTGAACCTGTCGCTACCGTCATAGCGGACACGGTTGCCGAGCAGGCAACTGCTCACCCCGATAACGGGACGCGAAGCTCTATTTTTTGTCGCTTCCATCTTCAATCACTCAAGAACTGAGGCTATCTCCCGAGACAATATCTAGTCTGAATCAGTTAGTGATCCTGAGCCAACGGATACCAAAACATTGCGTCACCGATGAAGGTAGAGTCTATATGAGCGAGCTGAGTTACGTTGGACGTCAGTCCATATTTGATGCTGACGACCAGGTGTTTGCATACGAATTACTTTACCGCAACAGTGAGGAGAATCGTGCCGAAATCGCCAACGAAAACCACGCTACCGCGGAGTTGCTGAGCAATGTGTTTACCTCCATAGGGCTGGAGAATATCGTTGGTGAAAAATGTGCATTCGTGAATATGCCACGCGATTATCTGCTCGGTGACTATCCTCTGCCGGAGCGTAATCAGCAGCTGGTAGTGGAAATACTGGAACATGTAGAGCCCGAACCTGCTGTATTGCAGGCGCTACATGAGTTGAAAGCCAGAGGCTACACCCTGGCTCTGGATGATTATGTTTTTGAAGAACATCTCGAACCCTTTCTTGAATTAGCGGACATCATAAAAATCGACGTCATGGCTGCCGGACTGGATGATCTTGCAAACCGGGTAGAACAGCTGAAGTCCTACAAGGTCAAGTTGCTAGCGGAAAAAGTGGAAACCGCCGAAGAGGTGCAGTTTTGTAAGGAGCTCGGTTTCAGCTATTTTCAGGGCTACTACTTCTCCAAACCTAAGGTGGTCAGCGGCAAAAAAATCACCGGTAACCAGCTGGCCACCATGCAGCTGCTGAGCGAGGTGAACCAGGCGGATGTTTCCACCGAAAAAATAGCCGGCCTGATTCAGCAGGATATCGCGATCAGCTATAAGTTGCTGCGTTATGTGAATTCAGCCATGTACAGCTTCAACAGGGAAATTGAATCGATTCGCGATGCGATTGTTGTGCTCGGACAAACTGCTCTGGTCAGGTTGATCAATATGGTAGCCATCGGTTCAATGGGGGAGCTTAACGATGAGGCATACCGAACAGCGATGTTCAGGGCGCGTATGTGCGAATCCATTGCCGTCGAATTGGATCGGAAGGATGATGCGGCAAGCTATTTTCTGGTTGGACTCTTCTCCAGCCTGGACGCTCTTCTTGGCGTGCCCCTGGATGAGGTCGTCGGGGCGTTACCGTTGGCTGAGAGCTCCAAAAATGCACTGTTAAACCACACCGGGGCTTACGGTGAGGTGCTGGCACTGGTATTGGCCTACGAACTCAATGAACTTGAAGCCTTCAATAATCTGCCGATTGACCGACAGACGGTGGTTGACTGCTATATCAATGCAATCAGTTGGGCGGACGGTGCGACCCGTCTGGTAGCCTGATTCTTCTACCTCGCGGCCGAACCGGCTCTGTAGCGCTGTGCTTTGCGGTGAGAGCGCAGGTGCAGGGCGATATCGGCACCCAGCTTTAGTGCCGTGAGTGCCACCAGCAGACCGACTGGTGAGCCCATCATCATCACCAGCATGCCGCCGGCAATCACGGCGAAATGCAGAATCATAATGCGCTGGTAGGGCGCTCCCATGAGTTTTCTGGTGTCCTGAGACTGATACTCACCTTTACCAAAGTAATTGATCAGTAACGAAAGACCATGGCTAACGAAGAGTCCTGCCACGCCGAGTAGCATCATCGGCGATGCCTGACTCAAGGCAGTCGCCACGACTCGGTAAAGTATCTCCATAAAAACCAGAGGCCCCGGCCAGCTGTCGCTGTCTGGCATGATCTGTTGTGCCAGATCCTCGTTCATGAAGGTCAGAATGAAAAATCCGTGTATCCCGGTAAAACCCCCGTAGTGGAGCAGAAAGAAGGCCCCCGAAAACAGTCCGCCGATGGGGGAGTGGTGGAGCAGTTTGACCAGGGTGTAAAACCCGAGCACGAGGTTTTCCGCCCAGTAGAAGAGCACGACGGCAAACAGACCCCAGCCAAAATAGATTACGCCCGCGAAGGGCAACAGGTTGGCCAGGACCAGACCAATCAGAGGGGTATTAATCGGCGAAGCAGTTTTCTGTAGGTGAATGTTCTGGTTTGACTCGCTCCCTCCAGCCATGCTTTCGTTACCGATGCCGTTGAGCCCAGCGCTGAATGATTGTGGCCAGAGCGTTTAGTCCATCACTCAAAGCCGCCGGTCCCGGTTGTAGTATCAGCGCCGATTTGATTTCGTGTAGCTCTTGGTTGCGAACTGCCGGTAGCGCCTGCCAACCGGGTCGCGCTGCTACTTTCTCAGGGCGAAATTTTTTACCGCACCAGGAACCAATAATCACATCAGGTTGGCGACGAATGACTTCGTCGGGGTCTGTGAGGATACGGTTTCTGCCCAGGGGTTGCTCTGCCAGTTCGGGAAAAATATCCTCCCCGCCGGCGATGCCAATCAGTTCCGATACCCAGCGAATAGCGCTGATCAGCGGCTCGTCCCACTCTTCAAAGAATACTTTAGGTTTGCTATTTAACTCCTTGCTTTTAATAGATATTAATTCTATATTTTTCTGCAGATTGCTAACCAGATGATCTCCCTTGCCGGTTTCCCCAATCATGCCAGCCAGCACTCGGATCATACGTAAAATTTCAGTCACACTGCGCTGGTTAAACAGATGAACTTCGATACCGGCCCGTGTCAGTTCGGCGCCAATATCGGCCTGCAGGTCGGAAAACCCGAGCACCAGATCGGGTTGCAACGCGAGTATCTTGTCGATTTTCGCACTGGTGAAGGCGGAGACTTTTGGTTTCTCCTTTCGCGCCTGCGGCGGGCGCACGGTAAAGCCGGAAATACCGACAATGCGCCGCTGCTCGCCCATCAGGTAGAGCGCTTCGGTGGTCTCTTCGGTCAGGCAGACAATACGTTGGGGATAGGAGCTGCCGAAGGCCATGATGAGTTCGGTCTGTCTGTGAAAAAAACCGCAGCTAGCTGCAGTCGTTTGGCTTGCCGTGGCTGAGTAGCATCAACAGGTCGTGCGCAGCTGCGCCCGGACTGACAAGCCCCTTTTCTACCTGCTGTAGCGCGGTTGCCAGTGCAGTGCGGCGCCTATCATCCTGTTCCAGCAGTGCCCGCAATCCTGCGTTGACAATGGACCAGAACCAATCGACAGCCTGGCGTTGACGTCGGTGAACCAGTTCGCCGCTGCTGTTCAGGTGCTGCTCGAAAGCGATGACCTGACTCCAGAACTCTTCCACGCCCTGTTTGCGCAGCGCAGAGCAGGGAACAACCGGGGTGGTCCATCCGGGTGCAGAGGGATGCAGCAGGTGCAGGGCGCTCTTGAACTGTGCCACCGCCAGGTTGGTGGCTATCGGGTCGATTTCTGCTTTGTTGATGGCGATCAGGTCGGCGATTTCCATAATGCCTTTTTTTATCGCCTGCAAGTCGTCACCGGCGTTGGGTAGTTGCAGCAGGGCAAAGCAGTCGACCATACCAGCGACCATGGTTTCCGACTGGCCGACGCCGACGGTCTCGACAATAATCACATCGTAGCCAGCCGCTTCGCAGAGTAGCATCACTTCACGGGTTTGCGCTGCCACACCGCCTAGCGCACCGCCAGTGGGCGAGGGGCGGATATAGGCTTCGGGCCTCTGGCTTAGAAGTTCCATACGGGTTTTGTCCCCCATGATGGAGCCGCCACTGCGTTGACTGCTGGGATCAACCGCCAGTACTGCAAGCCGGTGATTCTGCTCAATCAGGTGTAGCCCCAGCGCTTCGATAAAGGTTGATTTGCCGACACCCGGAACGCCGCTGATGCCCAGGCGAATTGCTTTACCGGTTGCCGGCAGCAAGCGCTGTACCACCTGGTTGGCGAGTTGCCGGTGGTCAGCACGAGTCGATTCCACCAGCGTAATGGTTTTTGCCAGCGCGCGGCGATCACCTGCCTGCAGTGCTTCAAGCTGCTTGCGCAGGCGCCCATCAAACAGCGGTTGCTCGACCATCACGCCAGAATTCACTGGTTTCAGGCTACCGCTGCCTGGGCGTCGCGAATCGCTTTTAACACTTCCCGGGCCGCATCGGGTATTACCGTTCCGGGACCAAAAATACCCTTCACACCGGCAGCTCTAAGCTCGTCGTAGTCCTGCGCTGGAATGACTCCCCCGGCAATCACAATAATATCTTCGGCGCCCTGCTCAGCCAGTGCCCTGATAATTGCTGGCACCAGGGTTTTGTGGCCGGCTGCCAGGCTGGAAATACCAATCACATGGACATCATTCTCAATCGCCTGGCGGGCAGCTTCTTCCGGAGTTTGGAATAGTGGGCCAATATCGACATCAAAGCCGATATCAGCAAACGCGGTGGCGATTACCTTGGCGCCGCGGTCATGGCCATCCTGCCCAAGTTTGGCGACCATGATTCGCGGTCGGCGCCCCTGTTCGGCAGCAAAATTCTCGATGTCCTGCTGTAACGCCTGCCAGTTGTCATCACCTTCATAGGCTTTTCCGTAGACCCCGGAAACCGAACGGGTGGTGGCCTGGTAGCGACCGAACTCGGCCTCAAGCGCATCACTGATTTCACCTACTGTAGCGCGGGCGCGGGTCGCTTCAATGGCAAGCGCAAGCAAATTGTCATGGTCACTCTTCGCCGCTTCGGTCAGCGCTTCGAGGGTTGCCGTGACTCTGGCGTTATCGCGCTCGGCGCGAATTTGCGCCAGCCGGGCTACCTGCGCTTCACGTACCCTGGTGTTGTCGATGTCGAGGATGTCGATCTCCTCTTCTTCATCCAGCCGGTATTTGTTGACGCCGACAATCACATCTTCGCCGCGGTCGATGCGAGCCTGTTTTTCCGCTGCGCACTCTTCGATACGCAATTTTGGCATACCGCTGTCGATGGCTTTAGTCATGCCGCCGAGCTGATCAATCTCCTCAATGATCTCCCATGCTTTGTCGGCCATCTCCTGGGTCAGTTTTTCCATCATGTAGGAGCCGGCCCATGGATCAATAACATTGGTAATGTGGCTCTCTTCCTGGATTACCAGCTGGGTGTTGCGGGCGATACGGGCAGAAAACTCGGTCGGCAGAGCAATCGCCTCGTCGAGGGCATTGGTGTGCAGGCTCTGGGTACCACCAAATACGGCAGCCATCGCTTCGATGGTGGTCCGAATCACATTGTTGTAGGGGTCCTGTTCGGTCAATGACCAGCCAGAGGTCTGGCAGTGGGTGCGCAGCATCATCGACTTGGGGTTTTGTGGTTCAAATTCATTCATGATGCGGTGCCATAACAAACGGGCCGCACGCAGCTTGGCCACTTCGAGGTAGAAATTCATGCCAATGGCAAAGAAGAAGGAGAGGCGCGGTGCAAAGCTGTCCACATCCATGCCCGCGGCGAGCGCGGTTTTTACATACTCCTTGCCATCGGCCAGCGTAAACGCAAGTTCCAGCGCCTGATTGGCACCCGCTTCCTGCAGGTGGTAGCCGGAGATAGAGATAGAATTGAAGCGCGGCATATGATCTGCGGTGTAGGCCATGATGTCGCGGATAATGCGGATCGAGGGTTCTGGCGGGTAGATGTAGGTATTGCGGACCATGAACTCCTTAAGAATATCGTTCTGGATGGTACCGGCCAGCTGCTCCTGGCTTACCCCCTGTTCCTCGGCGGCGACAATGTAGCCCGCCAGTACCGGTAAGACCGCACCGTTCATGGTCATCGATACCGACACCTGGTCCAGTGGAATACCGTCGAAGAGAACCTTCATATCTTCGACCGAGTCGATGGCGACCCCGGCTTTACCTACATCGCCGACGACCCGTGGGTGGTCCGAGTCGTAGCCGCGGTGAGTAGCCAGGTCAAATGCCACCGACACTCCCTGACCACCGGCCGCTAAAGATTTTCGATAAAAGGCGTTTGACTCTTCGGCGGTTGAAAAGCCGGCGTACTGGCGGATGGTCCACGGACGGCCTGCGTACATGGTCGGCTGCGGTCCACGCACAAAGGGCGCAAAACCGGGCAGGGTATCGGTCTGCTCGAGCCCGTCGAGATCGGCTTTCGTATAGAGAGGTTTTACGGTAATGCCTTCCGGTGTATTCCAGTTCAGATCGTCCAGCGACCGTTTACCGCGCAGGGATTTTTCCGCCGCCACTTTCCACTGATTAAGATCTGCCGATTTGCTCACCTGTTACCCCATTTTCCCGTTGGTCCGGTCAGGTTCAGCAGCTTGTGCCGGTGAACCCGCCGGTTTAGCGTTCGCCGCAGCTCTTTAAAACCCCGGCGCTTGAGTTAGAGCCGCCTATTTTACCCCTCACTCTGTCTGCGGCCTAACCCGGATCTGATCAGGACGCCTGCTCGTTATGAAACAGGGTTAACGCGACACCTGCAGGTTCGCTACGTTAAGCTAGTTCGATCCACACCGCTGAACGAACTTTATTCAGTATCCGGGACCCTACGGTTAACCAGGGAGAGAGGTAGTCATGGACTATGATGCGATCATTGTCGGCGCCGGGTTTGCCGGCCTCTATATGCTTCATCGATTGCGCCAGCAGGGACTCAGGGCAAGGGTATTCGAGCGTGGCGACGGTGTTGGCGGGACCTGGTACTGGAACCGTTACCCCGGTGCCCGCTGCGATGTTGAAAGTATGGAGTATTCCTACCAGTTTGACCCAGAACTGCAGCAGGAGTGGGACTGGACAGAGCGCTATGCCGCACAGCCAGAGATACTTGCCTATGCTAATCACGTCGCCGACCGCTATCACCTGCGTGGTGATATTCAGTTCCATACATCCGTTGCAGGCGCCGCTTTTAATGAGAAGAGTGCTAGCTGGCAAGTGACCACCCGGAGCGCGCATGATGAATCGACGGGTAGAGCTGAGCAGCATCACGCCCGTTTTCTGATCATGGCGACTGGCTGTCTCTCCTCCTCGAATCGCCCCGATATTGCTGGTCAAAGCAGTTTTGCCGGCCAGACTTACCACACCGGGGAGTGGCCTCATGACGGGGTCGATTTCAGCGGCAAGGATGTCGCCGTGATCGGTACCGGGTCATCCGCCATCCAGGCGATACCTGAAATTGCCAAACAGGCCGAGCTGCTCTTCGTGCTGCAGCGCACCCCCAACTATTCCATTCCCGCCCACAACAAACCTTTAAGCAGGGAAACACAGGCGCAAATCAAGGCGGACTATGCCGGGTTGCGTTCCAGGGCGGCGCAGTCGCCCTTTGGTATCGCCTACGACATGAATATCGATTCGGCACTGCAGGCCGGCAGTGAGGAAAGAGCACAGCGCTACGAAGAGCATTGGCAGAAAGGCGGTCTTGGGTTTCTCGGCGCCTTTGGTGATCTGCTGTTCAGTGGTGATGCCAACGACACCGCAGCTGAATTTGTACGCGGCAAGATCCGTGAAGTTGTTGACAACCCGCGGGTCGCGGAGATGCTCTCACCAATGCAGGTGCTAGGCTGTAAGCGGCTCTGCGCCGACACCGGGTACTATGAAACATTTAATCGGGAAAACGTGATCCTCGTCGACCTGATCGAAGAGCCGATTCAGTCCATTCTGGAACAAGGTGTTTTGACCAGCAGGCAGGTGATCGAAGTTGATGCGATTGTTTATGCCACCGGCTTCGATGCGATGACTGGTGCGCTGAATAAAATCGATATCCGCGGTAGACAGGGACTCACTCTCAAACAGAAATGGTCAGAAGGACCGAAAACCTATCTTGGCATCGGCAGCGCCGGGTTTCCCAATCTATTCATGATTACCGGGCCGGGTAGTCCGTCGGTGTTGACCAACATGCTGCCATCCATCGAACAGAACGTTGAGTGGATAGCAGGCTGTATTGGGTATCTGGAGCAAACTAAACAGCAGAGCATCGAAGCAACCCTAGAGGCCGAAGAGGCCTGGGTGGGCGAGGTCAACCAGCTGGCTGACCAAACCCTGTTTCCCAGCTGTAATTCCTGGTATCTCGGCGCCAATATCCCTGGGAAGCCGAGGGTGTTCATGCCTTATATTGGCTTTCCATCCTATGTTGAAAAATGCAACCAGGTCGTCGATGAGGGTTATGCAGGATTTGACCTGCGATAGCCCCCTTTTTCAGATGGTTTGCCCCTGTTTTTATAGCATCAAGGTGCTATATCCATGAGCTTAGTAATCCACCGTCGGTAGCCAGCGCGACCCCGGTGACAAAACTGGAGCTGGGGGAGCAGAGCCAGGCAACTGCTTCGGCGACCTCTTCCGGCTTGCCAAGTCGGCCGATCGGGTGGATCTGTTTGAAAGCTTCCTGGGTGCTGGCCATGTCGCTGGCGAGGCGATCAACCATCGGCGTTTCGATCACCCCGGGACAGACGGCATTGACGCGAACACCGCGACTGGCAAATTCTTTGGCAGTCCCTTTGGTAATACCAACCACACCATGTTTGGCCGCACCATAAGCGGGTAGACCCGGGGTGCCGGCAAGACCTGCCACTGAAGCGGTATTGACGATAGCGCCACCGCCGTTTTCGAGCATGGCCGGGATTTCATGCTTCATGCAGAGAAATACGCCAGTCAGGTCGATGGCGATGGTGCGAGCCCAGTTTTCCTCGCTACAGTCAACGACGCTACCACCTTCGCCTTCTATACCGGCGTTATTGAAAGCATAATCGAGCCGTCCATATTGGCTGACAGCGAATTCCACCATTTCTTTAACCGCCGCTCCGCTGCTGACGTCGACGGTGGTTGCGATTGCGGTACCGCCATTTTCAGCGATGGTATTTGCGGTGGCCTGGGCGCTATCACCGTTAATGTCGGCTGCCACCACCTTTGCCCCAAGGGCCGCAAATTTCAGTGCTGTGGCTCGGCCAATGCCGGAACCGCCACCAGTGATGAGGGCCACTTTGCCGTCGAAATATTGATCCATGCTCTCCTGCTCCCCTGGGTTGGTTGTTGGTGCGAGTTTTTACGCAGTGGCTAGCAGACAATAATTTCCCGGGCTTGGCAACCCGCGCTTGACAGGCAGGGCGACAAAATGACCAGTTCAGATAGGCCGCTTTTGAATGCCAATGACGACCCGACAGCCGCCGATGGGTGCAGAAAAAAAGCCGCCATGAATTGTTCCACCAAGGCTGGTTGACCAGGGGTGCGGCTCTGGCTCTGGTTCTGGTTCTGGTTCTGGGGGTCTACACAAACAGCTCCGCGACACCCAGGCCGGTAATCAGTTCTGGCATCGGCTCGTAACAGAAAGTCTCACCGGTGAAACCTCCCAGAGCAGACATGGCGCAAACCCAGTTTTTCACTTCCAGAGACCCGTTACCGCCGTGTTCAAGGAAGTAACTGTCCTGAATAGTCATTAACGTATCCAGGTCGCCCTTTTCGGTGAGATCGAGAATCCAGTGGTCGAACTCCGGGTTAACCTTGCCCATCTCTTTTGTGCCGACCCAGTGGCTGATGCCACCGGTTCCGAAGATCACCACCCGTTCGTCTGCTGGCCAGTCGCGGATCGCATCGCCGATCATTTTGCCCAGCTCATGGCTCCTCTGCATTGAGATGAACGGTTCCAGGGTGGAAGAGATATAGATGGGAATGTTCTTGATATGGCTGCCCGCTGGCGTCACTGCCAGGTGAATGGGCAGAATCGTGCCGTGGTCGAGGCACATGGTTTTTGATGCGGCCCAGTCGAACCCATGAGCGGCGCCGTAATGGAGAATATGCTGGGCCATTTCGCGGTTGTCGTTAACCACCTGCTCGGGAACCCCCATCCACGGTTCCATCGGGCCGGTCAGGTCTCCAATACCGATGGCATAAGCGGGAATCAGTTGCGGGCCGAACATGCAGTAGTGATCCGAACCGATGGTGATGACGGTATCCGCTTTCAGCTCCGCTACCCGTTTGGCCACCCGGTCGAATGCGCTCAGGACGTTATTGAGCTGTTCCTGGTTGGTGTTGGGCGGGTTGACGGTGAGATAGGGGTCGTGCGGCATGCAAAATGCACCAACGATTTTTGCCATGGCGGTTGCTCCGGGTGTCTGGCTGGGTGTGTTTTGGGCTGCTGTCTGGGTCAGGCTGTTTGGGTCAGGCCGGGATCGCTTGGCCCATGTCACGCAGATAGTCGGGAAAGCTTTCAGTGCCGCGCATCATGATGTAGACCATCAGTGTCAGCAGGGTGCTGACTCCATCCTCGGCCATTTCTGAAACATCGAGATTGATGACCTGGTTGCGTTCACGGTCGGTAAGTACATAGTGGCCGAGAAACCCTGCCGGGTCTTTTTTATAGGCTTCCAGTTTGTGCGGGTCATCGCCAAGGTCCCAAAGTGCTTTTTCCAGCATGAAGGTGCTCATAGTCCCAATCCCTGTGCTTTGGTGTGGATAATGCTTTGAAGGTTCGACAGGAAAACCATTCTGAGAATTGTGACGATTGCCGTGTTGATACAGGTCAATCTCAAGGCCAAGGGCGCAATTCTGTGGGAGCCGGATAGAATAGGGTTTGAGACAGACGGTTGCGGTTGCCAGTCCTGAATGGTCGGTTAAGGGTCTGGAAACGGCATGTTCACCGGCACCCAGGCTCCCGGCCAACAGGGCGCCACTCGAAATTATTGGAATTGACAGAATCTATGAACCAGAACCCCACCCCAGTGACCAATTTTATTCGCCAGATAATCGACGCCGATCTGGAATCCGGTAAGCACAGTCAGGTGGTGACCCGCTTTCCGCCAGAACCCAACGGCTATCTCCATATTGGCCACGCCAAGTCGATCTGTCTCAACTTCGGCATTGCCGAGGATTACCCGAATGCGGCCTGCCACCTGCGTTTTGACGACACCAATCCGGTGAAAGAGGACGTTGAGTTCGTCGAGGCGATCAAGACCGATGTGAAGTGGCTGGGCTTTGACTGGCAGGACAAGCTGTTCCATTCTTCCGACTATTTTGAACAGCTCTACCAATGTGCTGAACGGCTAATTGAACTGGGCAAGGCTTATGTCTGTGATCTGAATGCCGAGGAGATGCGCGAATACCGCGGCACCCTTACTGAGGCGGGTCGTAACAGCCCCTGGCGTGATCGCAGTGTTGAAGAGAATCTCGATCTGTTTCGACGGATGCGTGCCGGGGAGTTTGAGGATGGTGCGCGGCTGCTGCGGGCCAAGATTGACATGGCTTCGCCCAATATCAATATGCGCGACCCAGCGCTCTATCGGATCAAACATGCCCATCATCAGCAGACCGGCGGTGAGTGGTGCATCTACCCGATGTATGACTTTTCCCACTGCCTGTCAGATGCCTTCGAGGGGATTACCCATTCGCTATGTACGCTGGAGTTTGAAGACCATCGGGCGCTCTACGACTGGGTGCTGGATACCCTGGAAACCGACGTACATCCGCAGCAGATTGAGTTCTCCAGGTTGAATCTCGACTACACGGTGATGAGCAAACGCAAACTGCAGACGCTGGTGAATGAGCAGAAAGTAACTGGCTGGGATGACCCGCGCATGCCAACCATTTCTGGCTTGCGTCGTCGTGGCTACACGCCGGCCTCAATACGCGATTTTTGCCAACGTATCGGTGTTACCCGTAAAGATAATATTGTTGAAATGGGTGTGCTGGAGAACTGTATCCGCGAAGATCTGGCTGCTGCACCGCGAGTGCTTGGTGTGATTGACCCGCTCAAGGTGCTCATTACCAACTATCCAGAAGGAGAGACGGAGCAGCTTACGGCACAGAATCATCCACAGATCCCGGAATTGGGTAGCCGTGATCTACCCTTTAGTCGAGAGATCTATGTCGAGCGCGACGATTTCATGGAAGAGCCACCGAAGAAGTTCTTCCGCCTCTCTCCGGGGCGCGAGGTGCGGCTGCGATACGCCTATTTCATCACCTGTAACGAGGTAATCAAAAACGCAGACGGTGAAGTGGTGGAGCTGCGTTGCACCTACGACCCGGCAACCCGGGGTGGTAATGCACCCGATGGTCGTAAAGTAAAGGGGACCATTCACTGGGTCTCGGCAGAACACGCCGTGGATGCCGAAGTACGGCTATATGATCGGCTGTTCATGGACCCAAACCCGGCGGCGGCGGATGATTTTATTGCCCTGTTGAACCCCGACTCATTGGCGATAAAAACCAATGCCAAACTGGAGCCCTCGCTGGCGCATGCCAAGGCCAGTCAGCAGGTGCAATTTGAGCGTTTGGGTTATTTTTGCCAGGACAGTCGCGACAGCACACCACAGGCACTGGTGTTTAATCGAACGGTGTCACTGCGTGACAGCTGGGCAAAAGCTGCGAAATAGGCCGGCAAAAAAGGGGTGCCTGGCGAAACCTGGAAAAGCCATTTGAGGAGAGGGCAATGAGCGAGAACTCATGTAATGATGAAGCGGGAAAGGTCTATCCTGACATTAATCGAAACCGGTGCGAGGCCAAGGGTGACTGTATCGACGTCTGTCCCTATAACGTGTTTGAAATTCATCCACTGAAGGCGGAAGACAAGGCGCAGCAGTCGCTGATTGGAAAGATCAAGACCTGGGTTCACGGTGGCAAACAGGCTTACGCCGTGCGCGCGGCGGATTGTCACGGCTGCAATCTTTGTGCACAGGTCTGCCCGGAAAAGGCAATTACGCTGCGACCGGTTGCGAGCTGATGCAATGCGCTACGCCAGCGGGTCTACCGTGCGCCAGAGATACCAGCTGGCAACGGTCCTGTAGGGTGCCCACTTTTCAGCAATCTGTCGCGATTCTGCGGCAGCGGGTGGAACATCGTGACCGTGGAGTAAGCCGATGGCTTTGCGCAGTGCCAGGTCGCCCCCTGAGAAAATATCGAGGCGGCCAAAGCCGAATATCAACACCATCTCCACCGTCCACGGACCGATTCCGTAGCAGCTGCAGAGGGTTTTCATCACCTCGTGGTCGGGAAATTTCCGCAACCGCTCCAGATTGATCTCATCGTTGACCACTCGCTGGCTGAATTCCCGGATGGTGCGGGTTTTATTGCCAGACAGGCCAACGCCGCGTAGCTCCTCTGCGCTGATTTGGTGCAGCGCCTCGGCGGTAAACAGCCCACCAACTCTGTCGCGCAGCCGGTTAGAGATGCTGGCGGCCGCCGCGCTGGATATCTGTTGACCAATCACGGTCCAGACCAGCGCGTCGAATGGCTCCATCACATAATTGGCGATCGGGCAGGGTCCGAGATCATCCATTACTGCACCCAGCACCGGGTCGGAGTCCCGCAGGTGTTTTTCCGCATCGCGAACGGCGGCGACCATTATTTCGCTGGCATCCTGCTGGTAGGGGCGAGTCACGGGTAATGGATTTGATAGTTGAGACTGAAGTTGGAGGTAAAGATAAATTTTCGCAGTGACCAATAACGTGATCAAATTTGCGCTTATTGGCAAGCATGGCGGGTAGTTTTTTACTGACCAGTCGCTTTTACCTGTTGATTCGAGGAGCCAGCCAGAATGACCCAGTTCGAAAGCCCCAGTCCCGCCGGCAATGTGCTGCTGGTGATTGCCAGTCTGGTGATTACTGTCGCTGGTATGAAGGCTTCCGCTGAATTACTGGTACCGTTTCTGCTTGCCACCTTTATTGCCATCATCTGCTCGCCACCGCTATTCTGGCTGACCCGTCACAAAGTACCCACCGGGCTGGCGGTAGCGATCATTATTGGTGTCTTGCTACTGGCCGGTTACCTGCTGGGGAATTTCGTTGGTCGTTCGGTGACTGACTTTACCCGTTCATTACCGGAATATCAGCAGCGGCTCTCCGGTGAGATAGCGGCGCTGGAACGGCTGGCAGAACGGTTTGGTGTGGATATCTCCGCCGCCGGGCTGCGCGAACGGTTTGATCCGTCTGCAGCCATGGGTATGGTTTCAAACACCCTGAGCAGCCTTGGCGGGGCGCTCACCAATACCTTTCTGATTTTGATGACGGTGATCTTTATGCTGTTTGAAGTCAGTGGGCTGCCACACAAGATCAAAATATCACTTTCCCAGGACAGCGGGGTGCTGAACAAGCTTGAGGGGTTTACTGAATCAGTTAATCAATATCTGGCCATCAAAACCTGGGTCAGCCTCGGCACTGGCCTGTTGGTGGCGTCCTGGCTGGCGCTTCTGGGGGTCGACTATCCACTGCTGTGGGGGCTGCTCGCGCTGCTGTTTAACTTTGTTCCCAACATTGGCTCCATTATCGCGGCGGTTCCAGCGGTGATGCTCGCCTTCATCCAGCTGGGTGGTGGTACGGCGGTTGCCACCGCAGCGGGTTATGTGGTGGTGAATGTCGTCATGGGCAACGTGATTGAACCGCGTTTTATGGGGCGCGGACTTGGCTTATCTACGCTGGTGGTATTTATCTCGCTGGTGTTCTGGGGCTGGCTGCTGGGACCGGTGGGAATGCTGCTTTCGGTACCGCTGACGATGATCGTGAAAATTGCCCTGGAAAGTTCCGACCAGAGCCGCTGGATTGCGGTCCTGTTGGGGCCGGATCTGCCTGAAGAGCTGGCTGTGCCAGTGCTGACCCACACTGCCGAGAGTAGTGGCGACGACTAGCCGGCTGCTTAATCAGCCCGCCAGCGGAATAACCAGGTACCGATTAGCAGAAACAGCAGGCTCATTGCCGCGAGCACTATCAGGCTGGGCATGATCTCTGCGGCACCTGCACCTTCAAGCATAATCGCGCGACTGGCCTGCATCAGATGGGTCATTGGTAGTGCTTTGGAAAGGGCGATAATCGCCTGCGGACTACCCTCCATGGAAAACCAGAGCTCTGACAACACCATCATCGGCCAGGTGATGAAATTGAGTAGCCCTCCCGCCAGCTCTTCGCTATTGGCTCTCGCCGCTACCATTAAGCCCATGGAGATCAGCGACATGGCACCAAGCCCACCGGTAATTGCCAATAGCAGATAACTGCCCTGCATACGGAAGTCGAGGAACAGGTCGGCACCGACATAGACGCCGACAGTCATCACCATTATCAACAACAACCGCGACAGGATCTGTGCAAGCAGAAATTCAAACGCCTGGGCGGGTGTGGCGTTAAGGCGTTTCAAAAAACCGTTTTTGCGGTAACGAACGACGACGTAACCGACGCCAAACAGGCAGCTGAACATCATGTTCATGCCGAGAATGCCCGGCATCAGCCAGTCGATCAGGCGGATTGGCGCGCCTGTCACCGCAACCCTTTCCGGCGCGCTGGGGCTGTTGGCCAGCAGTACGGTTTCCAGATAATGGCCTTTCTGTGATTCAGGGTTAACCCAGTAGCGGCGGGGCGGTAGCGGATCAAATAGTAGATCGGTGCGATGCATGCGCACCGACTGAATCGCCTCGGCTTCATCGCCGACAGTGACAAAATCGATATAGGGATCATTTAGAAAAGGATGGTCACTGGTCTGCGCGTTGGCGCTCTCTGGTTGCAGTATCGACACTTTGAAAAGAGGACGCTCTCCACCGGAAAAGATCGCTGCGAGCCCAAACACCAATAGCAACGGAAAAGCGATATTCCAGCCCAGAGAAGAGCGGTCGTGCAGGAATTCCATATTCCGCGCCCGCAACAGCGCCAGCATTCGCCGCATCATGCGCGTAGTTCCTCACCCGTGAGCTGCAGGAACAGGTCTTCCAGTGTGCGCGAGCGAATTCTTAGCTGGCTGAGTGGTACTTCATGTTCCAGCAATACCTTGATTAGCGCTTCAGTATCACTGGTGGAGAACTCCACCAGATCTCCCCGGGGCAGAGTGATGGCAGGTAAATCTGCCGGCATTCTTTGCGGTAACTGGTTAGCAGGCAGTTCCACAATGGTGTCCTGGAAATGGTGGTTCAGCAGGTTTTCCGGGGTGCCCTCGGCGATAATATTGCCATGGTCCATGATCAGTAACCGGTCACACAATACCGCTGCTTCCTCCATGTAGTGGGTGGTGAGTAGAATCGTTTTGTCACGTGACTTAATGCGGGTGATCAGGTCCCAGAAATTTCGACGCGCCTGGGGATCGAGACCTGTCGTTGGTTCGTCGAGAAACAGGATTTCCGGATCATTAACCAGCGCGATCGCCAGCAGCAGACGCTGTCGCTGACCGCCAGAGAGCTTGCGGTTATCGCGGGCCAGTAGTTCCTGCAGGTCGCAGAGCTCAATGATTTCTTCCAGCGGCAGATTGCGCTCGTAGAGTCGATGAAACAGCTCCAGGGTCTCGCGCACGGTAAGAAAATCCTGCAGCGCGGTGGACTGAAACTGAATTCCCGCTTCCTGTCGAAATCGTTTACCCATCGGCTCGCCTTTGTAGGCGATGGTTCCAGCGGTGGGTTTGATTAGCCCCTCAATGAGCTCGATGGTGGTGGTTTTACCGGCGCCGTTGGGGCCAAGTAGTCCAAGACATATCCCCGCCGGAATCTGGAACGAGATGCCATTAACGGCGGTGAGGTCACCATAGCGTTTGACCAGGCCTTCCACTTCGATAATGTTGTTCATAATGGCTGTTCTGGTCAGGCTGAATTGAGTTCGATTGAATTGGTTGATATGGGCGTTGTCAGGCCTCCAGGTGTAGGCGCTGAATCGGGCTATTTTCGCACGGATTCACTGTGCTGGATGTCCATTTGGCTGGGCGCTATGAGTAGAATGGATGTGATGAAAAGCCCGTTTCAGTGCCCATCGTCACCAACCTCGGCTATTTGGCTGTTGTGCGTGATTGGACTGACTTCCATATTGGCGGGGTGCGGCACCAAAACAGGAAATATTGAGGCCCGGCCATTCAGCATCAATTCGGTGATGAAGTCCGACCTCCACATCCTGGTGGAAACCCATCAGCGACAGACGCTCAACTACCTTCGCGAGCTCACCGTCAAACTCTACCGGCGTAACCCTCGCGAGCTGAATAAAACCGGCAGGGTTTCGCTCCATTCTCGCGTTGGCGAGCTATTTGATTCTGGCCGACATATCGCGATCACCAAAAGTGCTAGCGACAATGCTGTCAGCGAAATCATAGCTGGCATTGATCCGCGCCTTACCCTCGACCAGGTGTTCGATGTCAAATTCCAGGACGACCGGGTCTATGCCTTGGCCGATGGACTCCACGCGATGGTCATGCGCGCCTACAACAACAAAGAGTCGTTCTATCTGCTGGATCAGCCTCTTGACCCGCAACGGTTTCATAATACCGCTCGTAATATCGAAATACTGCTCTGGCGGCTAAAATCGGAGCGTCGCCCGGATGGCTCGCCCTGGCTAGTGACCAATGCGACTGGTCATCAGGTCAACCTCAGTTACGAGCGGCTATTCGGCAAGCTAATCGCACAGATGGACATGATGGCGGTGATGGTTGCCCAGTCACGCAATATTCAGATCAAGAATTTGATGCGTCAGGTAGCTTCAGCAGTTTTTCTGCCGGTTTAACCGGCCGCGCCTGATCAACCGATCCCAATACATACGTCCGAACCAACCATGAAACAGTTCTTTCCTGCCAGCGACCGTAACAAGGAACCGATATTTAACGTCCTCAGCCCGCTGTTGAAAACGGGCGATCGGGTGCTCGAGCTCGGCTCAGGAACAGGTCAGCACGCTGGCTTTTTTCTGACTAAGCTGGGTGGTATTACCTGGCAACCGTCGGAACAGCCCGGTGCACTACAGGACTTGGTCGATAGCCTGCCGCATTATGCAATGGATACGGGTACCAATTTGTTATTGCCGGCAGTTGAGCTGGATATCGCCAGCTCTGAATGGCCTGTGGATACTGTGGAGGTTGTTTACACCGCGAACACTCTGCACATGATTCCCGAACAGATACT
>OBIY01000241.1_pt1 | contig 23577 bp, 20 predicted proteins | sample 1519841 | NCBI WGS metagenome assembly OBIY01 (sample SAMN03019774, study PRJEB22545) | beach sand metagenome | biome: beach; feature: sea beach; material: beach sand | place: USA: Municipal Pensacola Beach, FL | collected 2010-07-30 | depth 30-40 cm m
ATTTCTGCCGTCGCTTAACTTTTGAAGCGGGTATACGCGCGATACTCGGCCAGCAAGTTTCTATTCAGGCGGCCCGAACTCACTGTACAAATCTCGTGCACGCGCTCGGTGAAACACTAAAAGGGAGAATACTGTTCCCCACGCCGATAGCCATTATGAAGAGCGAGCTGGACTGTCTCAATATACCGCTGGCGCGCAAGAATACGTTGAAGAGTTTTTCTCAATACTTCGTAACGCACCAGATTACGGATCAGCCTGATCAGTGGCAGCAATTAAAAGGCATAGGGCCTTGGACGACAGATTATGCCAAGTTGCGTGGATTAAGTGATCCTGACATTTATCTTGGAACGGACTTGGGCATCAAAAAAGCGGCCGATCAAATCCATTCTTCAGTCAAAGCTGATATAGCTTCGCCCTGGCGCAGTTACTTGACACTACAGTTATGGAGCCAGTTGTAATGAACAGCGAATTAATGGATACCCCAATGGGTACTTTGGAGATTCAAGCGTCTGATCTTGGTATCACCAAAATCAGTTTTTCATCTGTGGACAAAGCGGAAAACCGAACGGGCAGTGAACTGACACACCGTTGCAAGCAACAATTAAAAGAATACTTTGAGGGTAAAAGAAAAAACTTTGAGTTACCGATTGATCAAACAGGAACCGATTTTCAAAAGTTGGTTTGGGCCTGTTTACTGACCATCCCTTTCGGTCAAACGGTTTCTTACCGTGATATTGCGGAAAGGATTAACAAACCTAAATCGGTACGGGCAGTGGGCGCAGCGAATGGCAAAAATCAGATAGGGCTCATCGTACCCTGTCACCGTGTGATTGGCAGTAATCTTACCTTAACAGGTTATGCCGGTGGATTAGAACGAAAGGCCTGGCTATTGAAGCACGAGGGTATTGGCTTTAAAAACCAAGGCAAGATCACAAGAAACAGCGTTATCCTTACGCCTTCGGAAAAACCTGTTTGAGTTGAATACATCATAGGCTTTCAATCGATTGACCCGGTATAGTTGATTCCATACTTACATTAAGAAAGCGAGTAGGGCAGGTGAGTGAACAAGACCGGGAAAATATTTTGAACCGTCTCCGAGGCATACAGTCGACGCTTCAAGAGCAGCAAAGTAACGAGCTTACCCAGGGTATCGAAGAAATCATCAAACCGGCCTTGCAGACCTCGCAACTGCTTGATCTTCTGTTGGAGAACATGGCATCCGTCCAAATCAGCGTGACGAATATTTCCACCTGGGATGAAGTTGGTCATGCGGTTTACCACTATGTTGAACAGCATAATTTGGCGCACGATGTCACCATTGCACCAGCGTTACGCACGTTGAAATGGCCTTCTTCGTTGAATGTCACATCAGGCATTGCCGATGGCGACACCCGCGTGGCTGTCACACCTTGCCTTGCGGCTGTGGCTGAGACAGGTTCACTTGTATTTGCCTCCGATCCGCACCATCCTGCAAGCCTGCTTTTTCTGCCTGAACATCATTTGGTTGTCGTTAGCCAAGAACAAATCATTCCACACCTTGAAGATATCTGGCCTCTGTTGGACCGCTACGCTCAACAGCCGAGAGTCATCAATTTAAATACAGGCCCCTCACGTACGGCTGATATTGAACAAACGATGGAACTGGGTGCACACGGCCCTCGCGCCATGCATGTCATCCTGGTTGCAGAAGCGCGTTCGTTGTCGGGGTAGAAATCATCCAATTTTGTGGCAGTGACGTCAGTATTTGCTGACAGATCTCGCATCTCGAAATCAAGTCAGTTTAATACGGAATCACTGTCCTTTTCGTTTCGCTGGCAGGCATCTCGAACGTACTTTGTACATGACCTGGTTGAACAGGCATCGTCCAAAATATATGCACTGAGTCAACTGCTCTGGGTCATGTTCTGGGTAACCGGTTTCAACTGCAGGGCTTAATTTTATGCCTGCCGTTATGTGAATGCTTATTCTGTCATGTGGCAGGCTTTACCCCTTAAATGTTATGTTATAACATAATTATACTTTACTGAAATTCCCAACACATTTGTACACTGGAGCGTAATCACCCATGAAACAACTACCTGTGACTGTGATTTCGGGTTTTCTTGGTGCTGGTAAAACAACTGTTCTCAGTCACATTCTCAATAATCGCGAAGGTAGAAAGGTGGCGGTTATTGTCAATGATATGAGCGAGATCAATATTGATGCGGCCATGGTTCAGAATGAAGTCTCTCTAAGCCATAAAGAAGAAAAACTCGTTGAAATGAGTAACGGGTGCATTTGCTGCACCCTGCGTGAAGATCTGTTGCTAGAAGTTAACAAGCTGGCCAAAGACGGAACGTTCGATTATCTGGTCATTGAATCCACGGGCATTTCCGAACCTTTACCCGTTGCGGAAACTTTTACGTTTGCCGATGAAAATGGCATTTCGCTATCCGATGTTGCAACGCTGGACACCATGGTCACTGTGGTCGATGCCGTAAATTTCCTGAAAGATTACGATGAGGCGGAATATTTAAAGGAAACAGGCGAGTCATTGGGGGAAGGAGACGAACGCAGCGTCGCGGACTTACTCGTTGACCAGGTTGAGTTTGCCGATGTGCTGCTTATCAGCAAAACGGATTTAGTGGAACCATTGGATATCGAACGGCTGACAGCCATTCTCAAAACACTCAACACCCATGCGCGAATCCTTCCTGTTTCACACGGGAAAGTAAACATTGATGAGGTACTCAACACCGGTCTTTTCAATTTTGAGCAGGCTCAGCAAGCCCCAGGCTGGCTTAAAGAAATGCGTGGTGAACATATACCTGAAACCGAAGAATATGGCATTTCCAGCTTTAGCTATGCTGCCCGCCGCCCGTTTCATCCGGGAAAGTTTTATCACTTTCTTCATAACACACAGGCCTTTGGCAAACTGATCCGCTCAAAAGGCTATTTCTGGCTTTCTTCTCGTCCTGAATTTGCAGGGCAATGGAGCCAGGCAGGCGGAATCGCACGCTATGGTGCTGCAGGAATGTTCTGGAAGGCTGTGCCTAAAACCCGCTGGCCTGTGGATGAAGGTCATCTGGCGGCGATCAATGCGCAGTGGGAAGAGCCTTTTGGGGACATGCGACAGGAGTTGGTATTTATTGGTCAGAATCTGGATCAAAAGTCGATGGTGCAAGCACTCAATGACTGTTTGCTCTCAGAGGATGAATTACTCAAAGGCAAAGAGTATTGGGTAACACTGGATGACCCTTTCCCTCAGTGGGGAGAGATCGCATGACGACTCAGACCATTGTATCGATGCCGCCAGCCCAAGGTGTTGGCTTTCGCCGAAGCCTTATGAGCAACGACCCTTCAATACTAACCGAGATACATAAGGATCAAGCAAATATCGCCATATGGCAGCGAGACTTTCCCGAGGAGTTGAAGCATGCTGCCAAACTTGTAGTCGACCATACACCTACCTTGCAGATATCCCTCTCGCTCTCTTCTGAGAACGTCTATACCCCGATTAATCAAGCACTCGGAGAAACGCCTACTAGCGAGGTATTAAGTCAGGATATTGCAGGTTTGATCGACATGTTTTGCTGCCTGTTCGACCTCCAGCGTGTCGGCTTGAAGCTTACCGTTCTAGATCATGTCATGTGCCCAAGATTTCACGCTGATCAAGTTCCTTGCAGGCTCGTGACAACCTACCAGGGTGAGGCTACGGAGTGGCTACCTCATCATGTCGTTGATCGCACCAAGCTTGGCCCCGGCAGTCGAGGAAAGCCGGATGAGGAGTCGGGGCTGTATCACGGTGCAGATCAGGTTAACCAGCTCAAAGCAGGGGAGGTCGCACTCCTAAAAGGTGAATTATGGGTGGGCAATGAGAATGCCGGCTTAGTTCATCGATCACCCCAACTACATTCAGGACAAAAGCGCCTACTACTCACTATTGACTTTATGGAGTAACCCTTATGAATCAACCACACGATCCCATACTAAGACACCGCGCACACCCAGTTCGGAAACTAGCGTTAGCCTTTGCAGTACTGAGTGTATTTTTAACAGGCTGTGATGACGGGAATTCTTCTTCTCACGACGATGAACAAGTTGAATCGGCAGGGAGACTGGCCTTATATGACCAGGATAATACATCAATTAAAGTGCTGGATTTAGACTCCGAGACGATACTGAGTGAATATACGCTACCCGGTGAAAGCCCCCGACTTTATGCCAGCCCTAATCACCGTTATGCCGTCATTATTCAGCGTTCGGATGATTTCGTTTCTTTTTTGGATAGTGGTTTTTATGTGGAGGACCATGGCGACCATTTGCATGAATATGCTGCCCCCCCGAGTTTTTTAAGCTATTCACTCTCTGGTTCTCGACCAACGCACTACACCACTCATGGAAATATTTCCGCTATTTTCTTTGATGGACAGGATGGCATTGCATCATCAGTGACACTACTGTCTGATGAGACGATCGGCAACGGTCAGGTTGTATCTGAACTGTCCTTGACAAACAATATGCATGGCGTTGCAAAGCTTATTGACGATCAATTGTTCGTCACTTACCGCGACCCTCTTATCACTGATACAACGCTACCAGCAGCCGTTGACCGATACAGCTTTTCTAACGGTATTTTATCTTTCGAACATCGCTATTCTGAGGCCTGCCCAAGACTTCATGGCAGTGCTGCAAACGACGCATTTATTACATTTGGATGCAGTGATGGGGTATTGGCTATTGACTTAACAAAACCTACCGATCCGGCAATAAAACTTAGCAATCCGGAGTCATTACTTGAGGACAGCCGAATCGGTACTCTCTATTCTCATCATGGCACAGACGAATTTGTGGGTGTAGCCGGCAACCAATTTTTTGTCATCGATCTCAATAGCCCTTCGGATCCTTACCAAGAATTATCCTTACCTGATGGTGTATCACGTATTACCCAGGGATTTACTGCCCACGCAGAAACTTTCTATATTCTTGGTGATGATGGAAATTTATATTTATTTAATGTCAGCTCTGGTTGGTCTGCTTCAGAACCTGTTCAGGTAGTTGATGCATTAACAGAAGACGGAATTAGACCTGCTATTGCCGTTTCACGCACCGAAGATGCTGTATTTATTCTTAACATCAGCGGTCAGCAGATAATCGTGGTTAATAGCAATACAGGCGCGGTATTGCGAACGATCAACCTTGGCTTTACCGCGTCCAAACTAGTTTGGTTGGGGTTAGTCCAAAGTGATGAACACAACCATGATCATTAGGACGCAGTATCAAGCAAAGATGAGATTTTTTTGCTTACTGTCTTATCTGATATTGACCTTCACACCAGTATTGGAGGTTTCTGCCAATCCAGCAAACCCGGATGTGAGTCTTGTCCTGGACGGTTTTTACAAATCAGAAGCGACCGCTCTCTCAGAGCGCGGTCGCTCATTTGGATTGGGACATACGGAATTATCGCTACAGAGTGCTATCGATGATCGCTTAATGGGCCGCTTTACCACTGTTTTTGAAAGTCATGAAGGGGAAACGGAAATTGAAATAGAGGAAGCCTTCATCAACACAACGGGGCTGGGGATGGGGCTGGATATGCGTTTTGGTCGATTCCTGTCGCAGGCGGGATATTTAAATTCTCATCACACACATAGCGATGCATTTTCCGAGCGGCCAGTCGTTTATCGGGCACTACTGGGTGCTCATTACTTTGACGATGGTGTGCGGCTCAATGTACTAATACCAACCCCGTTCTTTTGGCAAATAGGCGTTGAAACTTTTAAAGGCAACCGACTCGCGGGTGGGGTAGGTGATGAACCCGTGGGCGTTTATACCTTTCACACAAAAATAGGTGGAGATATTTCTACGTCCAATAGTTGGCAGTTTGGAACGTCTTATATACGGCACAAACTCAAGGTCATGGAAGACAATCACGAGGAAGAAACGCATGAAGGACATAGCCACTCCCATAATGCAGTCTACAGCGCGGAGAACCTCTACATTTTGGATGCCGTATGGAAGTGGGCGCCTCTAGGGAATGTAAGAAATCAACAATTAATCCTGTCGGCTGAATATATCTATGCTGATGATCTTAATGAATACGCAAGTGATGATGATAACCATGAAGGTTGGTACGCCTCGATAGTTTATCGCTTTCACCCACAATGGGCACTTGGTATTCGTCAGGGCGAAGCCAAACTCAAACAAGCCCACGGTGATCATTTCCACGACCAGAACCTGGAAGAAACCGACCTGATGATCTCTTGGTCTCATTCGCATTTCTCGACGATTCGACTGCAATATTCACGACAGCAAGGCGCTGGGTTTGAAAACGTGAATAACGCTGTGTCATTGCAATATGTCATGGCTATAGGAGCGCATGGTGCCCATGAATTTTAGGAAATGTCAGATTATTTTATTCCTGTTGGGCTGCTTAATACCGAGCGCTGCATTTGCAAAACTCGACATACTGGCTTGTGAGCCCGAATGGCAATCTTTAGCTGAACTGTTGGGCGGGGACAAAGTCGATGTTAAATCGGCTACTACCGCTTTTCAGGATCCTCACCATATCGAAGCTCGCCCTTCTCTCATCGTAAAAACCCGAAATTCAGATTTGATCTTCTGTACTGGGGCTGAGCTTGAAATCGGCTGGCTACCGTTGTTGTTAACAAAATCATCAAATTACCGCATACAAAAGAATCAACTCGGGTATTTTTTAGCGAGCGACCAAGTAGAGCTAATTGAAAAACCTGCGACATTGGATCGCAGCCAGGGTGATGTGCATATTGCAGGGAATCCCCATGTGCACTGGGATCCGTATCGGGTTTTGAAAATTGCAGCCGCATTCAGCAAGCGTTTAAGAAAAATAGATGCTGCTAACAGTGAATACTACCAGCAAAGAAACTCTGAATTCGTGTCACGATGGGGCTCCTCTATAAAAAAATGGGAAAGCCTAGCGGCTCCATTGCGAGGAAAAAAGGTGATTGTGTATCACAAAAACTGGAGTTATCTGTTGAACTGGTTGGAAATTGAAGTTACTGGTGACCTGGAGCCAAAGCCTGGTATTCCTCCAACGAGTGCTCATTTAGCCAGCCTACTTAGCCACACGAAATATAAAAAACCCGATGTTATTTTAATAGCCAATTATCAAGATAATAAAGGCGCTCAGTGGCTCGGCGAGAAAAGTGGTGTGCCTATTTTAGAGTTGCCTTTTACAGTGGGGGGGAGTGAAGCGGCTGATAGTCTCTTTACACTGTATGAGGATGCCCTCTCAAAGCTTAAACAAATCAGATAGAAGCAAACCCATGGGATACCTTCAAATTCACGCTGAAATACTTTGGCCAGCATTGCTTGCTGGATTATTAGTGTTATCAACACATGTACCGCTTGGGCGTGAAGTATTACTCCGTGGCATTATTTTTTTGGACTTGGCCATCGCACAGACAGCCGCATTTGGTGTTATGTTGGCCAACACACTCTGGGTCAACAGGCATGGTGACCACCACCATTTTTCCACCACCATAATTGCCGTCGTGGCAGCGATTGCAGGATCAGTCATACTTTATACCATTCGGAAACTGGAAGTACGAGTACAAGAAGCCTTTATCGGTATTCTATTTGTTCTGATGGCAACGGGAATCATCTTGATTTTATCGGCAGACCCCCATGGTGGCGAACGTCTAAAAGAAATTCTTGCAGGTCAAATTCTATGGTTACAAGCAAGCGATCTGTTGCAACTATTTTTTGTGTATGTCGTAATTTTAATCTTGTGGTTTTTAAGTCAAGAAAAAATCGGGGAATGGCTTTTTTATCCATTCTTCGCAGTCACAATTACACTATCCACTCAAGTTGTCGGTGTGTATTTAGTCTTTGCCAGTTTAATTATTCCCAGTTTCTGCACGCTGTATCAGAAAAAGCCATTAATCAAGTCCTACTTAATAGGTATTACGGGTTATATGACCGGTTTAATTGTTTCAGCTTCCCTTAACCTACCGGCAGGGGCAACCATTGTTTGGTGTTTAGCGGCAATAGGTTGCTTGTATTTTTTATTTACTGGCGGACTAATTATGAGAAAGGCTAACACTAACAAAAGAAAGGAGCATTGACACAGAGAAAAAGAAAGCATCTGTAATGAACACCATGGCTAAAATAGCCCCGACCATGTCGGTTTATCGTATTCTGGATTTTCTGAAAAATAAACATTTAGTGCACAAGCTCACGCTTCTTCAAGCAGCTGTTCAAGAGCTGAGTTCAGTTTAATAAACCCCAATTGGAAATAGGTTGTCTATGTGCGGTTACAGATAAATTGGCCATTGGCTTATCACTGGCATGCGCCTTCCATTGTCTGGCTCTACCAGTTCTACTGGCATTGCTGCCCAGCATAGCGGCATTACAACTGGATAATGAGGCTTTTCATCTATGGATGATAATAGTCGTACTTCCCAGCAGTCTTTATGCCTTAAGTATGGGATGCAAACAACACAAACGCTATCGATTGCTTATCTTTGGTTCAATCGGACTCGCATTATTGGTTTTGGCATTGGTATTAGGAGAAGAGCGAATCGGTGAGGCAGGTGAAAAAATACTGACGGTTGTGGGCGCCAGTTTCGTTGCCGTTGGGCACTGGTTTAATTATCGCTTGTGCCAGACGCAAAACCCTCAAGACTGTGATTGCCCTGACGATAGGCACGCAGATCTAAAATGAAACGCAATGGCTTGATCTTATGCTGAAGAAAAGGGCATCCGTCTAAATCAGCGTGACAAATGTTTCCTCATAGGACGAAATCGGCCACACTGTTTACATTATGCTAAACAGAATGGCCAGGCAAGCAAATCATCATTGTACCAGCGTTACGGACATGGAACTGGGTCTGCACGGCCCTCGCGCCATGCATATCATCCTGCTGTGAGTAAAGCACATGCCCTTACTTGAGGCCTTTGAACTGCGCGCAGAAAATTTTGGCCCGGTTGATTTAACGGTCGAATACCGGGAACGCCTCACACTGGCAGGGCCCTCAGGGAGTGGAAAGTCCCGGCTATTAAGAATTCTGGCTGATCTGGACCCACACAGCGGAACACTCATGCTCGAAGGGGTTAAGTCGGCCACAATCAAAGCGCATATTTGGCGTCAAGAGGTCGTATTAATCCCTGCAGAAAGCGCTTGGTGGGCGGATGAGGTTCATCATCATTTCAGCCAATCTCCTGAATCCAGCTGGTGGGATCAGTTTCACCTGGAGGAGCAGTGTCTGGAATGGCCCGTCAGCCGTTTGTCCAGTGGAGAAAAGCAACGTTTGGCGCTTATGCGTGCACTGGTACTCAAGCCTAAAATTCTGCTGCTAGACGAACCCACATCCAATCTTGACCATGAAAATACCATGGCCATCGAGGCCTTTATGACACACTATTGTCAGCAATACGACACAGCCTGCATTTGGGTGAGCCATGATATGGACCAGCTTGACCGATTGGGTGGGAGGGCATTACGCATGAACCAAGGGCGTCTAACACCAAAGGAATCCAAATGATTAGCCTGTTATGGATTGATCTTGCGGTGGCCTCAACGCTGATCCTCGCTTTGGCGCTTCTAAATATGCGTTTGCGGCTTGGGCAGTCCAGGCAATTATTGGTGAGTACCGGGCGGATGTTTATCCAGTTAGTGCTTGTAGGGTTCATTTTAAAAGCGTTGTTTACCTATCAAAATATACTCATCGTAAGCGTTATCGCCATCGTCATGATCATGATTGCAGGCTATGAAATAGTCTCCCGGCAGCATCGGCGATTTGTCGGCGGATGGAGCTTTTCTCTGGGTGTGACATCCATGTTTGTTTCTTCTTTAACCCTGGCTGTTTTTGCTTTACTGGTGTTAATAGAACCAACACCTTGGTACACCCCTCAATATGCCATCCCCTTGTTAGGTATGCTGCTGGGCAATACTATGAACGGCATCTCTCTGGCCTTGGACCGGCTGACGGAAGACGCTTGGCAACAGCAAGCCGCCATTGAAGGGCAATTAATGCTCGGGAAAACCAGTAGAGAAGCCATATTACTCATTGAAAGAGCCAGTTTACGCAGTGCCTTAACGCCCACGATCAATGCCATGGCTGTTTCAGGTATTGTTGCACTGCCAGGAATGATGACGGGGCAAATTATGGCGGGTGCCGACCCGCTCGATGCCGTGAAATATCAAATTTTAATCATGCTGTTAATTGCGACAGGTGTTGGATTTGGCTCATTAATTGCTGTGTGGTTTGGAGCAAGACGACTGTTTGATCATCGGCAAAGGCTTAGGCTGGATCGTTTAACAACAGTTGACAAGTAACTCATCGGGCAAGAAGGAGTTCACAATGAAAATCAGCGTTCCAAAAGAAATCAAAAACCATGAATATCGCGTGGGTTTGACGCCTGAAAGTGTTCGTGAATGCACACACCATGGGCATGACGTTTACGTGCAGAGTGGGGCTGGCGAAGGTATTGGGTCAACGGATGCAGAATACATTTCAGCTGGAGCAACCATTACACCTGATGCAGAAACCACTTATGCCGAAGGATCGCTGGTGATAAAAGTCAAAGAACCTCAGCACAGTGAATGTGTGCTCTTACGAGAAGATCACATACTGTTTTCCTACCTCCATCTTGCGCCTGACCCGGAACAAACGCGGGACCTGATTGCCAGTAAAGCCATTTGTATTGCTTACGAAACCGTTACATCTCCCGAAGGTGGTTTGCCCTTGTTGGCACCCATGTCAAAAGTTGCTGGACGAATGGCTGTCCAGGCCGGTGCTTATTGTTTGGAGCACCCACACGGTGGGCTAGGCATGTTACTTGGCGGTGTTCCCGGTGTGGACCCTGCGAAAGTCGTAATCATTGGAGGCGGCGTTGTCGGTACACACGCCGCACACATTGCCGTTGGTATGGGGGCTGATGTGTGGATCATTGACCGGAATATGTCCGTTATCGAAAAGCACTGGCAACAATTTGGCCGTAGCACCAATACTGTATTTTCAACTCAACATGCCTTAGAGCGTCACGTGTTAGAGGCTGACCTTGTGATCGGCAGTGTGCTGATTCCTGGGGCCGCCGCACCTAAACTGGTTTCAAAAGAGATGGTCAAAGCCATGAAATCGGGTTCTGTCATTATTGACGTTGCAATTGACCAAGGCGGTTGCTTTGAAACGTCTCGCCCGACCACGCATGCAGAACCAACGTATATTGTGGATGACGTTGTCCACTACTGCGTGACGAATATGCCAGGAGGGGTGCCCAGAACCTCTACTTTTGCGCTCAATAATGCAACATTGCCACATATTTTAACACTGGCCGATAAAGGCTGGAAAAAGGCATTACTTGAAGACGAACACTTAATGGCCGGCCTGAACATCTGTCAAGGCCATGTTACTAACCAGCCCGTTGCCAGCAGCCTGGGCTACAACTACCACAACCCGAAAGACATACTCAGAACGAAGTAAAGACGTATAAGAAACTAAAGAAGGGGAAAATGGGAATTCTTAGTGGTAGGCGCGATTGGACTCGAACCAACGACCCCCACCATGTCAAGGTGGTGCTCTAACCAGCTGAGCTACGCGCCTAAGCAAGTGACGAACTTTATCAAAAGTTTGTAGCAGGGGTCAATTAATTTACATCATCGCCCTCGGATCTGTGCTTTTCACTATAGTCGCCTGAGCAATTGAAATGATCCATTGCTTTCGTGATTGTCGCTAGCGCGACAAATTTGATAACCGGCTCCTCTACAGGAACAGGCGGTCAACTATTTGTTTTTTATGAAAATAAAAAATTCATCTTATTTTTTACTGGAATAGATCCGTCCTGTCGAAACGGGATCAGATGTTATTTTCGTAATAGCGTTTAATCCAATTAAATCCATTCCTTATCCTCAGATTATCAATGGCTTAGATGGTTCAATTGACAACATACTTAACAGCGTATTTAGTTCGTATAATATATATTATGTTAAATCAAATAAATCTCTCAAAGTAAGAATGAACTTACCACCCTCTTTAATTTAGCTATGAACCCACCCTGGTAACTAAAAAAATATCAATTAAAGCCGTTCTAAAGATCAGTTGGCTGCGGCAGTGACTCCGCAAGAAAGTAAAAGGATCTTTAGCCAGTTTATTTACGCTTAATTTGACGGCTTTAAAGATGATTAATTTTCTGCGAACAGTATTTTCCTGCACATTCATACTCTTGGTACAAATCGCACAAGCCAATGAGCTTCATGCTCCGAACACTACTCAGGGCAATACACACCAGGCCGTTGTATCAATCGCTCCGGATCAATCAGCATATGTGACCTTAGAAAACATCGACGGTTTAGCGATCCTAGAAGGCGATATTGTTATTGGTGACAGCCAATCCAGCACTCAGAACTTTTTCATGCCGAACGGGACCAGTGTTGCCAACCAGTATTCGCTTTGGCCTGATGGGGTTGTGCCTTATGAAATTAGTAGCAGCATCACCAGTCAACAGACTATTGACAGGATTCTTGCCGCTGTTTCGCATTGGGAACAAAAAACACCGTTAACATTCGTCTACAGAAGTAGCCAAAATGCAGCCGACTACCGGGATTACATATCGTTCATTTCAAGTGATGGCTGTTCATCTTACATTGGACGCCAAGGCGGCAAACAAAACCTGTGGGCTGGATCAGCTTGTTCAACGGGTAACTTAATTCATGAAATTGGCCACGCAGTCGGCTTGTATCATGAACATGTCCGTTTGGACCGGGATGATTTTGTCACAGTTCACTGGGAAAACATCAAAAACGGCAAAGAGCACAACTTTAATAGCCAACCTGCGACCACGGCTTGGGGAAAGTACGATTACGGCTCAATCATGCATTATGGTGCTTATTCGTTTTCTAAAAATGGTAAACCGACTCTTTCGCGCTTGAACTCATTTACAGGCTATATGGGGCAACGAAGCACTTTGAGCGACAATGATATTGCCTCCATCAACACATTGTATGGGTATAGCCTTAACACCGCCATGGTGACCGAAGCACTGGCCGTCGAGCCCCACAGTGAATTCTCATTAACCTTTTCACTTGCCAACCAGGGCATCAGTGATTTTTCAGCCAGTGGGATGGTATTGCAAATTCCCTCCAATGTGACCTTTCTCAACTACTCATCTGCCACAGGGGATATCAATTGTGATCTGTTTGAATCTGAATTGAATTGTGTCGTAAATACGAATATCACAGCAGGAACTGGACAGGTTATTGAAGCCAGCTTTCAAGCACCTGCGATGGGTAATCCTCTCTCGTTTATCGCCGACTTTTATGCGGATAATAATGAAGAACGGGTTGTCGCCAACATTGTGGTGAATTCAGAAAATTTTCCTCCCTACGTCGACTCAGACCAAGTCTTTATCATTGGATTAAGTGAGCTAGAAAGCAACAAAACACTGGGACAAATTAACGCCAGTGACCCGAATCAAGATGCTATTACACAATATGACATTACTTTGGGTAACACACTGGGCGCCTTTGCGCTTAATCGTGAAACGGGAGAACTGAAACTCACAGATGCCAGTTTATTGGACTCTGGCCCATCCGTGCACACCCTCACTATCCAAGTTTTTGATCATGAACTGGCTTCAGATCCACAAACAATTGATGTCCAGATTGTGGAACAAACAACCACCGCCGGGCAATCCAATGGCTCGATGACAACATCGGACACCAGTGCCAGCGGCGGCTCGTTGGGACTCTATTTCCTCGCCCTGCTTTTCGGATTAACCTTTACCCGAGTGCCAGCCGGGGTACGGCGTTGAGTAAACACTGCGTATAACTGGACTGAGGATGGCTACAAATCTCACTCGTACTCCCCTGCTCTACAATATTTCCATCTTGCATGACGGCAACCTTATTACTCAGATATTGCACAACACTAATATCGTGAGAAATAAACAGTAGCGTCAGCTCATGTTGCTCACGCAATTCGGCCAGCATTTGCAGAATATCCGCTTGCACCGAAACATCCAGCGCACTGGTTACTTCATCGCAGACAATAAACTTGGGGTTAATGGCGAGTGCTCGTGCAATACCAATACGTTGACGTTGACCTCCCGAGAATTCATGTGGGTAACGCCATAAACAATCGGCTGACATGTGAACGTCGTCCAGCAACTTTTTTGCCCTGTCAATGCGTGTGTCATGAGAGTTGCCGATGCCATGGACTTTCATTGGTTCAAGCAACGCTGTGGCAACGGTTAAACGCGGATTTAGTGAAGAAGCAGGGTCCTGAAAAATAATCTGCATCTGTTGCCGAAACGGCTTCATCTCACGCCGGTTCAGCTTATTTAACGCTTGGTGCTGATAGTAAATACTGCCACCCGTCGGTTCGATCAATCGGAGAATAGCCCGGCCTAGCGTACTTTTCCCACTACCGGACTCACCCACCAGTGCAAAAATATCGCCCTTGTTAATCGAAAGATCAACATCGTCCACTGCCCGGATATAGTCCACTGTTTTTTTAAACAGCCCTTTCTTGACTGGGAAAAACACTTGTAATTTATCCAGTTGAACCAGTGGGGGATCACTCTTGATTCTACTTTCGTCCGGTACTCCTTTTACGCTCAAGCGCGGTAAATTCTCAGGCAATGCATGTAATAAGGCACGGGTGTATTCGTGTGTTGGACACATCAACACCGCATTACAGGTCCCCTGCTCAACAATTTTCCCGGCACGCATCACAGCGATTTGATCAGCAATTTGCGAAACCAGCGCTAAATCATGGGTGATGAATAAAACACTCATCCCTGTTCGCTTTTGCAGGTTTTGCATAAGCTGGATGATTCCTGCCTGTACGGTCACATCAAGTGCTGTAGTTGGCTCATCCGCAATGAGCAAATCCGGTTCTGAGGCGAGCGCCATGGCAATCATCACCCGCTGCCGTTGGCCGCCTGACAACTGGTGGGGATAGTGATCAATACGCTTGCTGGGTTCTGGAATCTGCACACTCTCAAGTGCTTCAATGGCCCTCTTCCGCGCGGACGCATCCTCAAGGTCGGGATCGGCCAGTTGCAGAGCTTCGATCAGTTGGTCACCAATCGTAAAAACCGGGTTTAAGGAAGTCATCGGCTCTTGGAAAATCATGGCAATGCGTTTACCACGAATCCCGTTAAGTTGATGAGGCGTTAATGCAAGCAAGTCCTCTGTGGCTGAGTTTTTTGCACAGAGCAGGTGTGCCCTGCCCTCGCGGTAAGCAATGAGTTGATCGGGCAATAAGCCGAGTAATGACAAAGCACATACAGATTTTCCACTGCCGGATTCCCCCACGAGACAGAATGTTTCACCGGGACTGATCTGAAAACTCACCCCATCAACCGCTTTGACGACCTCATCTTGGCACTTTAAGTGAATGTGCAGGTTTTCGACCGCTAGCAATGTCATCCATTTTTTTCCAGATAAGGGTCAATCGCATCCCGCATCGCTTCACCGACCAGGTTGTAAGCAAAGACGGTTAGAAAAATAGCACCGCCGGGGAATACCGCCATCCACCAATTGAAGGTTGACGAACGAACAGCCTGGTTAAGCATCTGCCCCCAGGAAGGATCATCCACCAACCCCAAACCCAAAAAGCTGAGTGTTGCTTCCGCCAGGATAGCTGAGGCTACGCCAAAGCTGGCTGCAACGAGTACCGGAGCGATGCCGTTAGGCAGCATGTGGCGGAACAAAACTGACCACAAAGGTAATCCACTCGCGATAGCCGCTTGCACAAAGTCCTGTTGGCGCAGGCGTAAAAATTCGGCGCGGATGTAACGCGCATACCCCGGCCAGCTGGTGAGCCCGATGATGATCATCATGATATAAAGACTGCGTCCAAAAAAAGCAATAAATGTCAAAAGTAAAAATAAGGTGGGAATTGCCTCGAAAATTTCGACCAGACGCATACCAATGAGATCAATAATGCCGGAAAAAAATCCCATCAGGCCACCCAAAATAATCCCCAGTAACATGGCAATACCCGTGGCAATAAAACCGATCGCCAAAGCAATCCGCGAGGCATGCACCATCCGGCTGAGCACGTCGGCGCCGTTTTCCTCGGTACCAAAAAGGTGGGTACGCGCTTCATCTGTCAGTGGGCTTTGAAAACTCGTATCCCCTTCATCACGCAGGTAATCTTTGGGTGAATAAGGAATTGGGGCATAGATCACCCAGTCATATTCAGCTTGCGCTTCCTGCTCACGGTACTGTTCGTAAACTACCAGCGCTGGCGGTGTTGAAAATACAGAAAAAATTAGTGCCGAAAAAAGAGAAAAACTAATGATTATCAAAAATTTATAATATATTTTTAATCTTATTTTGAAAATTAAAACTGATACAAAAAAAGCCGCGAGAATGCCGACATCTGCAAAGCTTAAATGTGACATCAAAGGACTGTAGAACTGGCCCTGATCACTGACCAGGATGGGGTGGCTGTTGGCAATAAATGGCGCAAATACGGCGATACACACTAAAAAAACGAGCCATATCAAACCCACCCGCGCGCCCCAACGGCGAAACGTATCTTTCAGGACTGTGGCGCTATAAGATCGTGCCGTTCTTTGCATGGACGAAGGCTTAATCATAACTGATTCGCGGATCTGCAATGGCGTAACAAATATCAGCAATTAAATAGCCGGCCAATGTTAACAAACCACTGATCAATGTGATCGAAAGCACTAATTCTTTATCTCTGCCTTTGACCGCTTCAACCGCTAACTTTCCCATCCCTTCAATAGAAAATAGGCTCTCAACAATAACCGACCCGCCTAGCAACCCTGGCAGCAATGTGGCGGATACGGTGATCAAGGGCAACAAGCTGTTTCGAAAGACATGCCGCCAGAGCACTTCGTGTTCTGGAACACCTTTGGCGCGGGCCGTTCGGGCGTAATCGGCTTGCAGATTTTCCAACACCGATGAACGGGTTAATTTGGCTAAAAAAGCAAAGCCACCATACGAAAGACACAATATTGGTAAAACCAAATGCCACATGCGATCCAACAAAAAACCGGGAACGAATTTCCCCGTTTGAAAAGCACTTGCGGCTGCGACTCCCAACGACAATCCAATCAACCCCATGAAGAGCACTCTCAAGGCGGTATAACGGGTATATCCTACAACCGCAAAGATAAAAGCGAGCATATTGCCCATAATAATTTTCAGTAAAAGCCCATCACTCACTTGGGTGGCCATCACGACCCCTAAAAAACCACCTGTGAAAGCCATTATTGATGTTCTGACTAACGGGCTCGCTCGTCGGCTAATGAAAATAAACACAGCCGTACCAACCAATACAAAAAGCCCAAACATCGCAACGTCACTCACGTGTTCCCAGTGAGGTAAAAAAGGCATCATCAACGCTTCTCTTTGGCTCAACCCCCCGGCGGGGAACCAGGGCCAGTATTGGTTACTGGCAAAAAAACCAATCAGTAAAATACCCGCAAGCATCGTCGGGATTGACCACAAAGCGAGCATAACGGCGCTGGCACTCATATCAAATGTGCTACCACGCTCAGTGGCCGCACGCACACCAATGGCAATCGCGACAATATAAATGAGCGGAATTGTGATGATGTTCAGCAATAGAGTGATCGGTACGCGCTCTTTCAAGAGTTCAGATACCGGCCGACCATAGCGAAAGCTGGTGCCAAGATCAGAGCCCTTCCAAAGCGAAAACTGTTGTGTGTAGCCATTTTCGTCAATAACGAAACCAATGGGCGACACATTATTCAACCAGCGCAAATACTGGACCGGCGCGGGTAAATCCAGGCCATAGCGACGGTTATAATAATCCTGCAGCGCTTTTTTAGCCTGCGGCTCTAGGTTTTGATCATCAACCAGGCTCTGGGCAGAAAGACCACCTGGAGAGAATGCCATCACAGAAAAAACCACCAGTGTGATTCCCAACAAGGTGGGGACCATAAACAAGCATCGGCGCAATAAATAGGTATACATCTGTTAGTTGGTGCGCTTTTGCTCAGCCAAAGGTACGTAAATTTCCAGAGGCGTAATGCCTATATTCAAACCAATATTGGTTTGCTGAACATTTTTTATTCGTTTATCAATAAATCCAAGCGACTTGCCTCGCATGAGAAAAGTATAAGGCTGCTCACGGTAAAGTACTTTCTCTGCTGCCTGCCAGAGTGGCATCCGCTCGGATTCAATCACCGTGTGGCGGGCACGCTCTATTAAGTCATCAAACTCAGTATTTTTAAAGTTGACGAAATTATCACCTTTATCAGCCGTTTGGGAACTGTGCAACATCTGGAAAACATCAATTTCGATGCCACTGGTCCAACCTAATGTAATGGCATCGAAATCCCGTTGATCCATCAATTCCATCATGACCGACCACTCGGTAGGCTTAGGAATAAGCCGAATACCAGCCCGGGCATACGCATCTTTCAAAAATAAGACAATTTTTTTCGTGTTGTCACTATCCTGGAAGTAAACCAGTTCAAATTCAAAAGGCTCACCTGCGCTGTTTTTCAGGATGCCACTTTGATCTCTCAGTTCAAACCCAGCCTCTTTCAACAACGCTTTTGCCTTGTTTAAGTTAAAAGGACGAGGCTCTAATGCCGGTGTATGCTGTTTGCTCCGTGGGCTAAACGGGCTTACCGCGACTTCGGCATAACCTTGCATAATTTCCTTTATAATTTTTTCCCGGTCCGTCAGATAAGTCATGGCCTGGCGTACTTTCGTATCGGCAAATAATGTTGGTTTCCCTTTGCGTTCCTGATTCCAGCCGATGTAGCTATAACCTGCCGTCGGGCTCATATATTCAAAAGTATTGGCTGTTTCTTTGATGTCAGGCTCTTGCTTTAAGGGTAAAAACTCAGACGGTTGAGCACCATACACATCAATTTCACCATTGCGGAATGTGGTTAATCGGGCGCTGTCATTTTCGATTATTTTCCATAACAGACCATCAAAACTCGGTTCGACGTCACCCCAGTAACGCGTGTTCCTTACCAACTCAATGAACCCCAGATCTGACGACCAGGTCTTGGGGTTTTTAAGGCGGTAAGGCCCCGAACCTAATAACAGCCCCCGAGACTGGTTATAGGTTTCAGGCTTATCCAGATAATCTGCATAGAAGTGTTTGGGTAAAATTTCGAGCGAGCCTGCCAAAGCCAGGCTGTTGAAATAAGGTTCTTTAAAGTAGAAGACGACCTGTTGTTGACTTTCGGCCTCTACCTTGGCTATTTTGTTGTAATACGCACGCAATCTGGGCGCTGCGATTTTATCGTCCATTATAAAGTTAAAGGTAAAGGCTACATCTTCTGCGGTCAGCGGCTCTCCATCCGAAAAGAAAACATCGTCTCGGAGTTTAAACCGGTAAACACTGCCGTCTTCACTCACTTCCCAGGATTGCGCAATCAAGCCTTGCCATTCCAGTGTGTCCGGATTCCGCTGCAGTAATGTTTCCAGGACATATTCCTGTACTCTGCTGGCATAAGCATCCTGGGAAATAAACGGTGTAATCGTTTTTACCGACACGCCAAATGCACGGACAAACCAATCACCGGTTGCATAATCCGGTTGTTTCGCCGCTATTTTGGCGCGCGCAAAAGCATCGGCGGCCTCACCTGTAACCTTATCGTTGTTCGAATCCTGCAAAAAAGCAACCTGGCGGCCCTCACCAATTTGTCGCTTGAGCGCGGCTAACTGGCTGTTCAACTGGCGGATGTCTTTTGATTGACCTTGCAGAATATCTTTCATTTCTGACATGACAAGCCATTGGCGATCAACCATGTACATACCCAGAAGAATGAGAACGGCCAGGATGGTAAAAGATGTAAAAACCAGAAAGTCCTTGAAAGTAAAACGTTTTTCCATATAGATCTCAATCAACTTCACATCGTTATCTTAGTTGTCACGCAAAGCCCGTTAAATAGACTGACTTTTTAACACAAGCCTCTTCGCGTAATATGGCGCACGCGTCACTAACTTGCAAACGAACAACCGGCTAAAAGTCGCATTTTGGTTGATTTTTTCAATGACCAATCTGCATAATGAACAGTTAAAACATTGGCCGCACAGGGTTGTTTGACCGGTGTGTCATTAAAATTGCGGCATATCCATTAATAAGTATTAACTAAATAAACCACTTCAGGAGTTTATTCATGGGATTTCTTTCCGGCAAACGTGCGCTTATTGTAGGTGTCGCCAGCAACCGTTCCATTGCATGGGGTATTGCACAAGCAATGCACCGAGAAGGCGCTGAGTTGGCCTTTACTTACATGGGTGACCGGCTTAAAGACCGCGTTGTCAAAATGGCGGCTGAATGTAACTCTGACATTGTCCTGCCGTGCAACGTAGAAAGTGACGAAGAGATTGAAACTTTATTCTCCGAACTGGGGAAGTCCTGGACAGAAGGGTTCGACATTCTGATTCACTCAGTTGCTTTTGCACCCCAGGATCAACTGCAAGGTGACTATTTGGACGTTGTTAATCGCGAAGGCTTTAAAATCGCACATGATATAAGCTCGTACAGTTTCTCCGCGCTCGCAAAAGCTGCCAAAACCATGCTAAGGAAAGACGGCGCCCTCTTGGCTATGACCTATTTGGGCGCAGTACAGGTATTACCTAATTACAATGTCATGGGTCTGGCCAAAGCGAGTCTGGAAGCCAATACACGTTATCTTGCGAACTCACTTGGCCCTCAAGGTATTCGTGTCAACGCCATTTCAGCCGGACCTATTAAAACATTGGCTGCCGCAGGTATCAGCGACTTCAAAAAGTTATTAGGCTATGTCGAAGAAACCTCGCCCTTACGGAGAAATGTGACAACAGAACAAGTGGGTAACGCCGCTGCGTTTCTGTGCTCTGATCTTGCCTCCGGTATTACCGGGCAAACTGTTTATGTCGACAGCGGCGCCAGCATCATCGGGATGCCAAGCCCCTATTAAAACAGATCGCACAAACGCCATATCCATCGAATATAAAGGCCCCGTCTGGGGCCTTTATTCTTAAAATATTCCGATCAAGGCCTGCTGACGGAGTCCTTAGGCTCGGATAAAAGCATTCCCTGTCTTCTCTGCTCCGATGGTTGTATCCGGCCCGTGCCCGGTGACAACTACAGCATCATCCTTGAGTGTATAGAGACGCTCTCGGATGGATTTTTGTATAGCATTAAAATCCCCGCCCCAAATATCCGTTCGCCCAATGGAACCCAAAAATAAAGTATCCCCTGCAATCAGCAAATCATGCGACTCAAACCAAAAACAAATAGAGCCCGGCGTATGTCCAGGCGTATGGATCGCTACGCCATCACAACATTTCAGATCTTGATCATCGTGTACCCATTCATCCGGATCTGGTTGAGCAACATAAGGAATACCAAACATATTGCATTGCATTTCCAGACTATCCCACAGAAATTTATCGTCTTTATGCAAGATGATCGGTGCGCCTGTTAAACGTTTGAGTTCGCCTGCGGCAAGAATATGATCCAGATGGGCATGGGTGTGGATGATGGCCTTAAGCTTTAAACCCAGCGCCTGCAACTCTGCATAAATCATCTGTGCTTCCCCGCCTGGGTCGACAACCAGGGCCTGCTTTGTCACATCATCCCCAATGATTGAGCAGTTGCACTGCAGTGGGCCCACAGGAAAAGTTTTACGAATCAGCATGTTTTAACCTCTTAAATCATGAGTTATTTTTGAGATAAATCCTATCATGATCTGTGATCCTGAGGACGGTTTTACCCGCAGGGCTGAATTATCTTCTTCAGACCGTTAAAATTAGACTGTTGTACCGTACTGCCTTAGTAATCATGCGCTAAAACAACACCATTTATCACGATTTTGGAGTACTTAATGGAAAGAACAATTGAATCTGTCGCCGTTATTGGCGCTGGCACAATGGGCAGTGGCATTGCTGCTGTCAATGCGATAGCAGGCAAGCCCGTTTTACTGCTGGACCTTAACGCCGATTTTGCTCACAAAGCGCTTGAGCGCCTCACCTCAGGGCGCAACCCGGTTATTCCGGACAAGGAGATCGCTGCGCGCATTACAACGGGCGCCATTGATGACCACCTGGAGGCTTTAGGATCTGTGGATTGGATTTGTGAGGTCATTATCGAAGATTTAGCCGCCAAGCGAAATCTAATCAGCAAGCTGGAGAAAGTACGCAAGCCCGGTTCAATTTATAGCAGCAACACCTCTGGCATCATGATCAAAGACATGACAGAAGACTTTTCTGATGCACTTAATCAGGATATCGCGGTCACACACTTTTTTAACCCAGTCCACATTATGAAGCTGGTTGAACTTGTTCCTGGCGAAAAAACAGACCCAGATGTTATTTCTGCACTTGCCACACACTTAGGCAAAACACTGAAAAAAGGCGTGGTCTATGCCAAAGACACCCCCAACTTCATCGGTAACCGCATTGGCTGTCTCTGGCTCCTGATTGGTCTGCAGCTTGCAGAACAAGCATTGGCAGAAGGCGTCAGCATGGAAAAAATCGATGCGCTGCTTTCAAAACCCATTGGCTTACCGCCTACTGGTCTATTCGGGCTGATGGACCTGGTGGGTATTGACGTGATTGGCCTGGTCGGTGTCAATCTGAAAGAAACTTTACCGGCAGATGATGCATGTCAACCCTATGTCGATGTCCCGGCTGAAGTACAAACCATGATTCAAAGAGGCCAGATTGGGCGTAAAGCCGGCGCCGGTTTTTATAAAATGAATATCAAGGAAGACGGCAGCAAAGAAAAATTGATCTATGACCTGCCAACTAAAGCGTGGCGCCCTGTTGAAACAGTGAGTCTCAGTGAAGCAGAAAGTGCTTATAAAACACTGATGACCGCGAACACCCCGGAAGGCCGTTTTGTGTGGAAGCTGATGAGCGAAACACTCGCTTACACCGCAAGCCTGATTCCAGAGATTGCCGATGATATCGTGAATGTAGACCGCGCCATGCGCTGGGGCTATAACTGGGCTAAAGGGCCTTTTGAACTCATTGACGAATTAGGTGCACAAGCCTTTGCAGAACAGCTAAAAACCGAAGGCCGCCCCATCCCCAAAATGGTCTCCATTTTGTTAGATAGCGGAGCCTCGAGCTTTTATCAAAACGATGGTGGTGAATATTTAGGACTGGACGGTCAATTTCATCCCGTACCTGCCGATAGTTAAGCCACTCTTCCCAGGGGCTTGAGTCACTGCACTTAGGCCCCCTTTTTGCTTGAATAAATTCATCTGTCAATCACACTGTCATCGCATGCAATTCACAGGGAAATCAGTGCATGGAAGAAAAACCTGAATCGGCTTCAGCTTTTAAAGTCTCTACTTACGATTGGTCGGTCCGCCTTTTCCGCATTCTGAAAAAGCTGTTGAGCGTTAATATCAAACTTCATCACGATGCTGGGCAGGTAGAAAGTGGTGACATTTTTTTATTCAACCATTTCTCTCGTTTCGAGACCTTCATTCCTCAATATTTAATCTACGAGGCGACGGGCAGCTACTGCTACTCTGTCGCACACGCAGAATTTTTCGCCAATGAAGACAGTGCCTTTACAAATTACCTCAACAGTGTGGGTGTTATTCCTCATAACCATCCGCAACTTTTTATGTTGCTTGCGGCGGACA
>OBIY01000242.1_pt1 | contig 23560 bp, 20 predicted proteins | sample 1519841 | NCBI WGS metagenome assembly OBIY01 (sample SAMN03019774, study PRJEB22545) | beach sand metagenome | biome: beach; feature: sea beach; material: beach sand | place: USA: Municipal Pensacola Beach, FL | collected 2010-07-30 | depth 30-40 cm m
GGCACAGGCGATTCATCCCGCTATTTCACCCCGGTTCGCAACTAGAACCTTATTGAAAATCAAATCATAACTCTTTGTTTGTATTCGTGTTTAATATCATAAAAGCCCCGAAACTACATCCTGAATACACCGAAATGGGGGTCATCAATGGGCGCGTTGTAGACCGTCGACAGCGCCAACGCCAGCACCCGCCGGGTATCGGCGGGATCGATCACGCCGTCATCCCAGAGCCTGGCGGTAGCGTAGTAGGGATGCCCCTGGGTCTCGTATACCTCACGGATGGGCGCCTTGAATGCCTCTTCATCTTCTGCAGACCACTGCTCACCCTTTGCCTCCAGGCCATCTCTTTTTACGGTAGCCAACACGCTAGCCGCCTGTTCCCCCCCCATTACCGAGATACGGGCATTGGGCCACATCCAGAGGAAACGGGGACCAAACGCCCGACCACACATGCCGTAATTGCCCGCACCATAGGAACCACCGATCACCACGGTCATTTTGGGCACACTGGCGTTGGAAACTGCGTGAACCAGCTTGGCACCATCCTTGGCGATACCGCCCTGCTCGTAATCCTTACCGACCATAAAGCCGGTGATGTTCTGCAGGAACAACAACGGAATTTTGCGCTGACAACAGAGCTCTATGAAATGGGTGCCTTTGAGTGCCGATTCGGAAAACAGAATGCCATTGTTGGCGATGATGCCAACGGGAAAACCCTCGATATAACTGAACCCGCACACCAGCGTGGTGCCATACAGCGCCTTAAACTCCGAGAACTCCGCACCATCGACCAGGCGGGCAATGACTTCACGCACTTCGAACGGCCGTTTTGGTGAGGCGGAAACTACACCGTAAATTTCATCCTGGGCAAAGGCAGGCGCTACCGGTTCCCGCAGCCCGGGCGGTAGCTGTTTGTCGCGGTTCAGCCGGCTGACCACATCACGCGCCAGTGCCAACGCGTGCGCATCATCTTTGGCCAGGTGGTCCGTTACGCCTGAAGTTCGGCAATGGACGTCGCCGCCACCCAGTTCTTCTGCAGTGACCACTTCGCCGGTAGCGGCTTTAACCAGCGGCGGCCCGCCGAGGAAAATGGTGCCCTGGTTCTGCACGATGATCGATTCATCACACAATGCCGGCACATAAGCGCCGCCGGCGGTACAGGAACCCATAACCACGGCGATCTGAGGAATCCCCTGCGCAGACATCACCGACTGGTTATAGAAGATCGCGCCGAAATGGTGCTGATCAGGAAATATCTCCGCCTGTAAAGGCAGAAACGCGCCGCCGGAATCAACCAGATAGATACAGGGCAGGCGGTTTTCCTGTGCGATCTGCTGGGCACGAATATGTTTTTTTACCGTCTGCGGATAGTAAGTACCGCCCTTAACCGTGGCATCATTGGCGACCACAACCACCTCCTGGCCATGCACACGCCCGATACCGGTCACGATTCCGGCAGACGGCGCGGCATCATCATGCAGACCGTAGGCCGCCATCGGCGACAGCTCCAGAAACGGACTGCCTGGGTCGAGCAGCAGCCGCACCCGATCCCGGGCCAGCAGTTTGCCGCGCTCCAGGTGTTTCGCCACCGCCCGCTCGCCACCTCCCCGCGCTGAAGCCAGGGTTTTCTCCCGAAGATCCTCGACCAGCTCCCGCATGGCCGCGTAATTTTGCTGAAACTCAGGACTGCTGTTACTCAGTTTGCTAGCTAGTTGTGGCATTCTGTTTCCGTTCTAAATCTGGATATTAGGTCAGGCTGTTGAGCTGGTTAACGTCTTTATGCCGATCAGACACGACCAAATACCGGCATTAGTTCACCACTGGTGACCCCATTGGCGGGTGAAGCGAGCCAGGCAATGGCTTCTGCGACCTGCTCCACTTTCGGCCAGGAGTCAAAATCGGCGTCGGGCATGGCATCCCGGTTGGTTGGCGTGTCCAGAATCGACGGCACCACCGCATTAACCAGCACCCCCTGCTCCTTCACCTCGTCGGCAAGACAGCGGGTAATACTGGCCACGGCGGCCTTGCTGGCGGCATAAGCAACCGCCCCGCCATAGGGCTCCACCACCGGCCGCGCACTGACATTAACAATACGACCCGCGCCGGAAAAGCGACGAACCGCTTCCCGGCAGCAGAGAAAACAGGTTTCAGCATTCAGCACCTGCATGCGCCGAAATGCCTCCAGACTGGTCTCGGTCATCGGTGACATATCGAAACCACCAACGATATGAATCGACCCCCACAGGTCGGTCAGCCCCGAATAGAGCTTGGTCACCGCGGCCTCATCACTACAGTCAACCTGATGGAGGGTCACCTGGTCGCCAAGGCTGAAACCCTTCAACTCGGACTCAAACAACCAGGTCACCTCGCAACTGGCACCCTCGGCGAGCAGCTTTTCCACCACTGCTTGTCCCAGAGCCCCTGTTCCACCGGTGACCAACACTTTTTTTCCTGCGTAGCCTGACATTCCCATTCTCCCCCTGATTTGGGCTCACCTGCGATACCAGGCGAACTCGTAATTCATGTTATCGCTATCCTGGCCGGCTTGCGCCTGGCTTCCAGTCCGAGCTTCCAATCCGGGCGTTGAGACCTCGCCCGGTTCCAGCCTGACTTTAACGATTAGCTGCTTGTTCTACACGGCGACCTGACCAAACTCAAAAGCAGACACGGTCGCATTCATGACTCGATCACGAAAGATATGACGACCCGGCTCGTGAACCGCAGCCCCGGCAACCACCATCAGCGGTAGCAGATGCTCTTCACGCGGATGGGCACTAAGTGCAGCTGGTGCGCCTGCCCAGTGTATCAATGCCTGCTTGCGCTGCTCTGGTGGTAACTCACAGGCTTCACTCAACCAGCTATCAAACTGATCAGAGTCGGCCAGAGCTCCATCTCCTCCCCGCAAGCTGGCCATGTTGTGATAACTCATGCCACTGCCAACGATCCAGACGCCCTGTTTGCGCAACGGCGCCAGCGCTTCTCCCAAGCGCAGATGTTCAGCCGGATCCAGACCGGCGATCAGGGACAACTGCACCACCGGAATATCTGCCTCCGGAAGTACCAGCTTAAAGGGTATAAAAACCCCGTGATCCAGCCCACGGTTGCCGTTCTCAGCACTGCGCAAGCCACCGTTTTCCAGTAGCGAACAGACCTGGTACGCAAGCTCCGGGTTGCCCGGCGCGGGCCAGGTCAACTCATAGGTGTGCGGCGGAAAACCGTAGTAATCGTAATAGAGACCGGGATGCTCAGCACTGTTAACCGTGGGCACCGGCTCTTCCCAGTGACCGGAGATCACCAGAAGTGCCCTGGGTCGCACGGGTAGCGTTGCCATCAATTGACCCAGCCAACCGGCCATCCGCTCCCAGGTATCTGCTGGACCCATATTCCAGTCCATAAAGAAGCAGGGTCCGCCACCGTGAGGGATAAAATGAGTGGGCATATTCGGTTGAATGCCTGCCAAAACGCTTTCCTTTAATGTAGTGTTGATGAGCCCTGCTATAGAAAACTCTCATTAGAATTCAGTGGAGCAGATTACTGTGATACCTGGCAGGAGCACCTATAATTCAACGTTGGTCATGTAGTTAAAAAACTCTCTACAACATTGAACACTTTGGCTTCCAGCTTGATCGACTCTTCTGAGCAACAGAGCAATTTTATAACCGGGTTCACCCACCAGGTTAACGGGTATTATGCAACCGGGCACATTGATGATCCGGTCCGTTCTGGAGTTCTGACACGTCGATATCTACAAAGCCAGCTCGCAGAGGGCGAGCGCCGGGTAAACAATTTCCTGTTACCCATCATTAAACGCCTAAACGCAAACCGAATTATCGATGTTGGATGTGGCATTGGGGCGATGACGCGCCATTTACTCACAAATGGACTCGACGCTTATGGCCTAGATCTTCCAGAACTTTCTCGCTACTGGCAGGCGGAAGCCCTGACAAACAAACATTTTTTTGTCGTGGGTTCAGATGAACTGACGCTTCCTTTCAACACTTCAAGCATCGATCTCGCATATTCTTTAGGCGTAATAGAACATGTCGGCACGGCTGAAGGTCACTCCACTCGACTGCCAGACTATCACGCCAGACGACGGCAATGGATCCTTGAGCTGTACCGAACAATCAAACCTGGTGGACACCTGCTAATTGGAGGGCCGAACAGGGGCTTTCCGATAGATGTTGCCCATGGACCAGACGCTGCGGCACCGGCAATCTCCCACCTATTCCATCGTGCTACCGGGACGACCATTCACGCCACATGGCGGCCAAACTTTCTTTGCAGTTATGCTGACCTTAAGCATTACCTGGCCGACCAACACGCGGAGATTACACCACTTAGCGTTAGAGGTTTTCTTGAATTCTCCCGGGTTCCAAGAATGCTACGGTTTGCGGTACGCGCATACAGCGAGAACCTGCCTCGGTTTCTGCTCGGCACGGGCTTTAACCCATGGGTAATGGCAGTAATTAGAAAAAATAGTTGACACTGACCTCTCTCTACAACCATCAATATAAAATACGACCAGGCGCATCACATTCAATAAAATCACCAGCTATCGTCAACACATTCAGAGAGCAGAACAATCAACACCACGAGTCTACTTCGTAAATTAATTAATGTACCGACCTACTCACGCCATGCCCATGCCGTACGAACAGTTCTGCGCCGACTAACGCCGCGGCGATTGCTCAACCTTGCCACCGTGGAACTGGAATATAGACTCCGCCGCGAGCAGGTCATCGGGCGTCCGTATATTTTGGTAGTAGATCCAATTAATGTGTGCAACCTGCGCTGTCCTCTCTGCAGCACCGGCTTACTTCAGCAGAATCGCCACGTCGGGCGCATGAGTTGGCAGGACTTTACAAATGCCATTGACCAGGCCGCTCCGTGGGCATTCAAGGTCAACCTGTTTAACTGGGGCGAGTCACTGCTTCACGAAAACATCGTCGAGATGATTGAATATTCAAGGTCAAAGAACCTCAGCACTACGCTGAGTACCAACTTGTCGTTAAAACTGGAGGAGGAGAAAATAGAAAAACTACTCCATTCCGGCCTCGATTATCTGTGTCTTTCCATCGACGGGGCCTCCCAGGAAACCTATGAAACCTACCGTAAAAAAGGCGACCTCAGCCTTGTACTGGAAAATATCAAACATCTTGTAAGAATACGCGACCGGCTAGGATTAAAAACTCCAGTCATAGAGTGGCAATTCATTCCGATGAAGCACAATGAGCATGAAATTAACGTCGCTCGAGAACTTGCCGAGAGTCTCGGTGTAGATCAGTTCAGGTGTATCCCCGTCGGAGTACCGTTTGATGCACCCAACAGGCAAGAGCTGGAAGTCGAGTGGTTTCCTACCACAAGAAGTAACAATCAAATTGCGGGAGAGGAAATTTCCAGCAATGAGCAAGCAGAAAGTTCCTGCTATTTCCTTTACCGTTATCTGGTTGTAAACCCTGATGCTGGCGTATCGCCTTGCTGTGTCGTTTCAGGGGAGTCGAATGACTTCGGATCTCTGCGCATTGAGCCTCTTGACAACCTAGTGAACAACACCCCGTTTCGTTCAGCGCGGGCACTGTTTAACAAGCGTGGAAAACCGCAATGTCCGACAGTCTGCGAAACTTGCGACCTATTCAAACACCGCAGTCGCAGAACTCATTAACAGCGGGGCGTAATCTCCACTGTAGCTCAATGGCACATGAACGATTACTGAAGAACCTTCAACCAACGTTCTGCGTTGATTTCCCGGGTAAACTCATTCTGATATTTTTCGTAGGCAGCTCTGCCGAGACGTTGCCGTAACTGTTGATCCTCCAGCAAATCCGATAGGGCTTTCACCCAACCGGATTCATCGTTGGCGAGGTAACCATTTTCACCTTCGGTAACTACCTCAGCGTTAATGCCGATAGGGGAAGCCACCACAGGCAATCCAGCGGAAAAATACTGGATGATCTTGAACGCACACTTCCCCCGCTCATAATCGCGATCATAAAGGGGCATGATACCGATGTCAGCTGACCTCAATAGCTCAGCCTCTGTCTCTGCGCCCCAAAGCACCGCTTCCACGTTTACTCCCGGCAGATCCAGATCAAATATTTCCAAACTGCCAATTATCCTGAAAACAAAATCGTAATTTTTTGCCAATATTTTTAAAGGATGGGCGACGAGCTGTAGATACTCACTATTACCCACATTACCAACCCAGACGATGACCGGTTTTGCCAGCGCAGACTTTTCCTGTCGCCCACCCAGATCATCATAAGAAGTGGGGATTACCTCAACAGCAGAGTTGTAACGTTGGGCATATTCGGCAAGCAGGTGATTACCTGCAACAACGCTGTCGAACATTGGAAGAGTTTTCTTAAATCGACCTGGATCCCAAAACCGACTCCGTTGATCAACAGAGAGCGGCATCTTCAGCCATATCGCATCATCAACATCAAAAATAGCTCGACGTGCTAGTCGAATAAACAATCGATCGAACGCACCACCACCAAGCGGAAAGATCTCTCGATGCAGGATGACATAATCAAATTGACCAACTAATGGCAGCTTAAAGGCAAGCGCAAGAGTTCCGGACAATAACCCGAAAAACTTCAGGGCGGTTGCGCCGAGCCCAAATCTGCGGCGATTCTGATATACCGACGAACTAAGCAGCGACCACTGGACCAGCTCAATCTGCTGTTCTGCCCAATATTGTCTATAGCAGCTGATCCGATGCCTTACTGAGGGCGCCTCGGGGGGATAAAACGAGAGACACAATGCTTTCTTCACGTCGGTTTACGTCCAACGACGTAAAAACCGCCAGCAACCGTATGCGCGTCCGGATGGTCACGTAACAACAAATCCAGATACTTCAAAGGAAAAAACAAGAGCCTGAACAATCCGGCCCCCAGTCTGCGAACGACAGGCATTGATGCTGGGAGGAGCATAGGCACTACCATGTTGGCCGACTGCAAAACTGCAGAGACAGGCCCATGGCTCATGCCCACCTCGACGTCTTCAAGACCACTGAACATTAGCTTCATTCCTTCCTGAGTAACTCGGGTGTAATCCGAGGGATACCCATGGAAAAAGAACATAAATGGGACCTCGGAATAGAGATACCCGCCCGGCTTTAAAACCCTGATCATCTCCGCAACCACTTCGTGAGGACTGGTCACGTGCTCTAGAACTGCAAGACTGTAAACGCCATCAAAACTATTGTCGGCAAAGGGAATGTGGTGGGCATCGGCAACGAGATCGACATTGTTAAAATTGGATATATTGAGCGTAATTTCCTTAGGGGTTTCTCGATTGGGACCACCTCCGACATTAAGAACCAGTGGATCACCGTCCCCTTCAAACAACTTCCGTGCAGGACCATTTCTAAAATCAGCGTCGTACTTCAGCATAATTTGAGGCAGGACGCTCTTTATGTCCCACTTAGGCCCTGCGGTAGAGGAAGCTTCTTCCAGCAGATATTCTTCTCTCATTCGCTGTGCTGCATCACCCTGCAAGCTGTCAGCAAGGCACTGTCCTTCACCACTGGAAAGAAAATCAGGGACCCCCCCTAAAATCGGGTAGACCCGCTGACACTGTTGACAGATTAGACTAGTTTGGGCCAAGTCAAGCGTTGAGAGACACCTAGGACAACTAAGCAGGTGCACGAACCTTTCGAGACGAGAGCTTTCGGCGGTGCCGGGTTCCACAATATTATTCATATTTTGGTTCTGGATAATAAAAAGACTGAAACAGGTCCTGATCAACACGGTGTCGGAGCGCCACTGGTACGCTCTGCTTAATGAAAGAAGACTCACGCGCTGAGACGCCAAGTCGAACCCCATGCCTACGAATTGGCTGAGAAAACCAGGCAGCAGAAGTGAATAAAATAAATTAACGCAACCAGTTTTGCGCGCTCTATCTTGAATCCACTCAGGTTTAGCATAGTATAGCTGCTTCGTTGATGACGCACGAAGGGAAACGCCAACGGGACCTGGGCTAGCCCCTCTTTCAGCTGGCCGTACACCACCTTCTCATCCGATTGAGAGCTCTACGCCGTACCTGAACTCTCAGCCCCGCTCCTTGTCGGCGAACTCCCATTAAGTGCAACCACTTTTCTTGCCTGCCGAAGCTTATTTAGGTGCTTTCTAAACGCTATAATCCTACACCAGAGCAACTCATCCGTTGGTCATACCTGTTCTGAACCACATCAACGAAACGGGATGTTTTTCTGCCCCTCAAGGTCTATGATGGAACCCAATCACAATTTAATGATCTCCAGACGTGAAGTACTTGGTACCCTGTTTCGGTACAAGTGGAGTATCGCTGCCATTATCATCGGAACGTTCGCGCTTGCTACCTTCCTCGTTTATTTCCTGATATCGCCATCCTTCGCATCCAGAGCAGTCATCATTATTAATAGTAGCTATTTGACTCAACCACTCCGTGATGCACCACCAGATAGTGATCTTGAAAAGCTGGTGACCTTTCACACGCAGCGAGATGTCCTTGAAAGTCAACGACTCGCTGAAGAGGCGGTAAAAAGAACAAACCTTGGTGAAACCAGAGTTATTGGCAACATAGAGCGAATCAAAATGTTCGTCGGTGACGTCAAACGCTCTGTTGGTAAATTGCTAAATATAGAACGGTGGACCAAGCCCTGGGACCCCGACGCGGCGGCAGTCGCTGCCGTCGATAAATGGGTCAGTACGGCGGCTGTCCCCGATAGCAAAGCCATCGAGATCATCTACCGGTCAAAAAATGCGCAGGAATCGGCAAATACACTAAACGCTCTTCTCCAAGCCCATAAAGAGTATTATTACGATGTCATAAGAGCTAACGCAGCGGGAATATTTGAGTTTCTGAACAACGAATTTACCCAAAGCCAAGTTGATTTAGCGGCTGCAGAAAAAGAACTACTCGATTTCCGAATGCAGGACAAACTTGAAATTGACAACGGCAAGGGGCAGGAAGGCAGTCCAACAAGAGGCACCAGTTTCACTGGAATCAGCAACAACACTGAAGTCCAGCAGGAACTTAAACTCTATGTCCTGAAACTGGAGGACGAATTGCGCGCCTCCAAAGAAATCGTTGACAATGATAAACGGAATCGAATCCGGAAAGACCTTCAAACTAGAATTACAAAATACCTCAATGTCCTGAATGAACTGCCTGAACGAGAACTGACACTCACCCGCTTAACACGCAATTATGAACAGGCTCAGGAGCACTACCTGCTGCTAAAACGCAACCTCACCCGAGCTAAACTTGTAGCCAGCGGTGAGACCGAGAACATGATGCTAATCGAGGTGTTCGAGGCTGCGGAACCGAAAGAAACTCCTGTTTTTCCTAAAAAACGGATGTCCGTAATCCTTGGAGTGATAGTCGGTGGCATGCTGGCACTGACCTACGCTTTTCTTTCCGCATACCTTGACCAACGGTTCTACAGCGCTGCTGACATTCAAAAGCGGCTAGGTCTTAGAGTCCTCTCATCGATACCAGAGATTAGCTAACCCCCCTCTTCATCTAAACGCCTGGAATTCTATAACCCAATGCTAAGCGACCAGATAAAGCCGCTTTTACAAGGGGTAGCCCCTGAACAGAGAGGCTGGCTATCCGTTTTTCTGCAACATCAAAGCACCTATCGCACCTACCAGGCTGTCGAAAATGAATTTTTCATTCAGCGCACCGGATCGAGCAATGCGCTGATGGTAACTAGTACTCTAAGGCGCGAGGGAAGAACGTCTACAGCAGTGGCTATAGCCTGCCTAAGCGCGCTGTTCCAGCCCCACAAACGTATCTTGCTAATAGATGCAGATTTTGAGAACGGATCGCTGCACACCCTCCTTGGGCTTGACGTAAATAGTTCTGGGCTGGCGGAATACTTTGAGGAAAGTAATGAGTTCTCCGATTGCATCCACGCCACGAACGTTCCCGGTTTATATCTCACCCCGGTGAGCAACAGGCGCCTGGAGCGTTATCGCCTCTCTTCTAACCGGTTTCAGAGCTTCCTGAATCAAGCCCAGGAGCAATTTGACCTCATAGTAGTGGATTCTTCTGCTGGCTCAACCAATAACGATGTAACTGTGTTAGCCAGCATCATCAAACAGGTAGTACTCGTTATCAAATACCAGGGGGTCACACTACCACAGATCAATGAGTTCCTTAGTAACCTTCACCGCGTTGATACCAATGTTCTGGGTTCAGTCCTAAACCAGCGTAAATTCAGTATCCCAAAGATATTTTATGGCGCCGGCGGCGGATAGAACCTTCACCGACCTGACCGCACTCGGAATCAGGTCTGTCATTATTTTATTCGTGGTCACCCTCGGTGCGACACTAGCTGCACTTGGGCCACTGATCAGCCCAATAATCCCCCCTGTCGCTGTAGTAGCGATAATCATCTCCATTGTTTCTGTATTGCAACCTCGTTACGGCGTACTGTTACTGATTTTTTTGATCAGTTTTGTGGAGGAATTTCGAGGCGGGATCAGCACAGATATGTTTGAGCGCTCGGAACGAACATTCTTTTACGCTCGAACCCTGGGAATTCCGACACTCTACGCTCCCGACGTCATTATCGGCGGATTACTGGCAGTTTTTTTAATCAGGGAAATTTTTCTTCGACGCGGCTTACCTTTGCATGTAGACAGAATATCAGTCGCACTGGCATTAATATGTCTTGCAGTAGCCCTGTCACTGTTCTTCTCTTATATCGGTCCCGAACCTTTTGGGCCATCGATACTGGACCTAAGCCTGGTCGGCAGTATCGAGCTTCCTGAGGAAGTTGCGCGACTGATCGCGATTCTTCAATACAAGCTGTTTCTCCTGTTTGTTCCTACTTACCTTCTTGGACTTTTCTACTTTAACTCTGAACAAGATATCAAAAATTTGCTACGAGTAGTCAGTGTGGCAATGATTGGAACCATCGCACTGGCATCACTACGTTTGATTCGAGACCCCTCTCTGGTCACTCAATTGGTAGCTATCATTTATGACACTGCTAGTGTTTGGCTGATGGCCCTGACTGTTTTCTACAATGTAGGAATGTGGGGTGCTGGAAAATACACATCAAGCCAGACAATAGTGCGCGGTATTTTTTGCTTGTTATTGATATTGTTTATCCTTCTGTCGTTCCGACGGACGCTCTGGGGGGCAATAGCACTGGCTACCCTGTTTTACCCCCTGATCCTGGCACCCAAGAGTTACGCTAAAGTACTCGCGTTATCGAGTATCGCAGCTATCGTTGCATTAATGGTTCTCGGCGGCACGTCAATAGGGCAAGCTCTACTCAGCTCGGTTTTAGCCAGGCTTGGCGAAACTAATTTTAATGAAGCTTCAACGTTATATCGCTTTGCCTTGTTGGTTTGGTTTGTAGAACGCTCAGCTGATCTACCCCTTTTTGGCTACGGGCTCAAACCCCTTTGGAACGAGCAGATACGATTACGCTTTTTTGTTACGCACATGGAAAACGTGCATAGCCTCTACTTCTGGATACTACTTAGGCTCGGACCAGTTGGTTTTTTCATGTCAATGATTTCATTAGGGCTGATCCTGAGCCAGATAAGGAGGCTCTTTCATATGCTCACTCAAGACTACCTGCGCCTTCTGGTCGGCGTGATCTTTCTGGGCATTATCATGATTCTATTCAGTGGAATATTTAATCCCGTCTATGGACGAACCCGTTTTATTGTTCCTATGGCCTTCCTGCTAGCAATGCTTTCCCGGCTACCTTATATCCTGGACGAGAATCAGCGAGTTGCAAGCAGTGGGGACCGCTGCGCCTGAATTCAGTATGGCAAGGGTTGTTGGTATCTGAACCTGTGAATCTCCCGCTGTCAGACCGTAAACAGGGAAGCTGGAAAGAAACCTGGCATTCTATCCGTGCCGATTACTCCAGACTCTCCGATTGGGCTGCGGATCGAGAGTCACTTTATAGCAACCCACTTTTCTCGCTTTCGTTTCTCAGCGTATTTCTCTATCGGATATCCCGTTATCTCTATACTCGACGCTTGACGTTACCCGCTCGCCTTATCTGGCAGACGAATCTTTTTCTCACTGGCGCCGACCTGAATCCGATCTCGAGCACAGGACCAGGTCTGGTTATCATTCACCCACCGTCGGTGACTCTGGTTGGGTCAGCAGGCCGAAACCTGACTATCGAAGGGCTTGGCGGATTGGGAGGAGGCATGGATCTACGCGATATAGGTGCTGGTCCAGGGCTACCGCTGCTCGGTGACGATGTCTACCTGCAGCGCGGCGCGATGGTACTAGGACCGGTTGTTATCGGAAACAGGGTAACAGTCGCGGCAGGTTGTACGGTTACTAGAGACATTCAACCTGACCACCAGGTTCTTCCCCACAAAATCAGAATACGCAGCGGAAACCTCGATAGATGAACCAACCGCCAAACTATTCTTGGACCGACCTCATCTGCGACGTCAGACAGGATATCGCCATTTATCAACGTTTCGCGGGCGAATACTCAGCGGTTAGCGACTCTTTTGTAAAACGGTTAAGCGCCTTTTTAACGCCGTCCGTTATCTCTGTTTTTCTTTTCAGACTCTCACACTGGTGCTATGCGAGGCACCGATATCGAATAGCTCTTATCATCGCAATTTTTAATCAAGCTCTTTCAGGGGTATCAATCGCTCCGTCAAGTGTAATCGGCGCGGGTCTTTATATCCCCCACCCGGCAACCAGCATCGTCTTCAGTGGTTACGCAGGCAACAATCTCTGCCTGTTTGCTGGCGCCGCAGTCGGCCCAGCAACACTCACCCCTCTATTTGTTGGCGAACAAAAGCTGACGCCACGCATCGGTAACCATGTGTCATTAGGAGCCAAATCTCAGCTACGCGGCGATATTACTGTTGGTGACCACACTAAAATCGGTTTCAACTGTGTCATCACAGATAGCATTAAGTCTGGGGCGACGGTCGTATCCAGCCATGTTCGCAACCACTTAGAGCCGGCAACACCAGACTCCTAGAGGCTATCGGCGTTTTGCTGAAGCACTTCCCGTAGAAGATCCAGTACACTTTGTGGAGTAATCATTCGCATACAGGCATTATCGCGATCACAATCGGCTTTAAAGCACGGCCCACAGTCTATCTGGTGGTTCAATAGCCGCGCCCCCGGCGAAACCGGCCGCCACACCTCTACGTAATTTTTTGAAGAAAAAAGCGCGACAATCTGCGTACCTACAGCATCAGCAATGTGCAGAGGACCACTGTCCGTCGACACAAATGCGGAGCATCGTTTCAATATCGCGCTGGTCTGCCCAAATGAGGCCTGACCGACCAGATTGACAACATTGGGTTTTAGCTCGTCGTCGGCGACCACCATCGATGCAAATTCAATCTCACCTGTGCCTCCGATTAAAACCACCTTGTAATCGGGTAAGCTTTTAAAAACGCGCCGGAGAAAGTCTAATGCCAGTTCAGACGGCCAAATATCCGCCGCCTGCCGGGAGCCGGTAAAAAAACCAATATAGGAACCGGTTTTACCCAGATGATCATCCGCCCACTGGACATCTTGAGCAGTAATGGTAATTCTCTTGGTATAGGCTGCTGAGCCTTCCCCACCGACCAGCGCCAGAGTAGTCTCAACAATGTTAGTACTCATCAAGCGATCAACGGATGGGACCGTAAGCGGATGACTCAGCCAGCGTTTCAATTGAGGAACACCATAGGCCACTTTGATCGGCGCTCTCGAACAGATCATTAACAACTTATTCCTGAAAAAATCCCGATCATTGCTGGAGACAGTATTAAAGGTCGGGACGTGAAGGTCGATCCACAGCGTCGCTCGGTATTGGTATATGCACTTGAAAGCATTCAAGCGGTGCCGAGGGGAATCAGCCTCAAACAAGATCACCTGATCCACATCTGGATTAGCGCTTACCATATCTGTCAAAACCGGCCGTACTACAAGCGCAATTTGCGCGTCAGGGAACTGTGTACGCAATGCCCGCAGAGTTGGCGTTACGCAAAGGTAATCGCCGATGCCGTTAATCATCAGGCAGAGAATCCGATCTATTTTTTGGTCTGCCGGCAATCGGGCAACCAATTTTGTACTGGTTGGCTCCACTAAAACTCTCACGTTATCAGGTGGTGACACGTTCACTATTTCTACGTATTCACCAACCCGGTATTGGTGAACTTTCGGTCATTTCCACAGCTTTAAATCAAAACGCTTTATGATGAACCAGGGGGAGATGTCACCAAATTAACAGGCCCTCGACAAACAAGGTTCTCGCCTGAATCTACGCTAATCTTCACCTTTCTGGGATTTACCACTACCAGCCCAGGGCCAGTCTGGACTGTTGAGTCAACATACAGCCCAAAGACTACTTGGCGGATATATGTCAAACAGCCTGCTAAACGGGCATAACCCTGCAGCCTTAAAAATCGAGCCACTCGATACCCAATTACCGCAACCCTGGCCGGGCTCTGAGGATTTTCCTTCACACCTCTGTTTTTGTACCGATTCACAGCTCTCTGGTCACTTACCATCACCTCTAATAGATTTGGCAGAGAGTCAACATCGGTGGCATTTATCCGTCTAAAATAGAATCTAAGAAGGCGTAGAGGCTGAAAATACCTAGTTAATAAAACAAGCACAGGTACTCCCACGACGAGATACAACAACACCATTAACAGCCTCATCGGTAAATCAACAGCCAACAAGAATGGTATCAAACTGTAAGAAACAGCCGCTATCAGCAAAAGTCTAAACAGCTGTAATTTACTCCAAAGCGAGCCGATTGACCGCTCCAGATACCAGAATTTCACCACGAGCTGAATAAGAGTAGCGGTTACCCGGGCAATAAAGGCCCCATACATTCCGAACATTGGGATTAATGTAAATAAGAACAACACGCTACTACCACCACCAAAAGCAGTCGAACGAACTTCACCGCCTTGCTCATCCGAAGCCATTAGAATTCCCGAAGCAACGAAGTCGAGCCCGATGATTAGCAAACAGGCGATATACAGTTGAGTTAATAGCACCGGAGTAGGATATTGTTGACTAAACAATAGAGAAACGTAGTACTCAGAGAATACGACACCGACAACCGACAAAGCCACTAGTGCAACTGCAAAAAAAGCGGTTATATTTCTTACAGTTACCCTATAACGGAGTTTGTCATCGACGAAATTTCTGGCTATCGTTGGATAAACAGCCATTATGAGCGCGGTGAGTACAATGGTTGAAATTTCCAGCAAACGATAAGCAATGGCGTAATAGCCCACCACCGCAGCATCTTCGAATATCGAAAGCACCAAAAAATCAAGGCGATTCAAAACGACGAATAGCATCGCTCCAGTTAAAAATGTTGGTAGCACAGTGCGAATTCGCAAAAGAACGGTTTTATCAAGGACGCCATATTTCTCTACAACGCGTTCTCGCTTCAACACAACCAGATAAGCAAAGAAAGCCAAACTTCGCCCAACAAAGAAAACCATGACAATAGAAAACAACCCTCCATCAAGTAACAAAACCAGGAGTGTTACGACTACCCGTGCACTATTTTCAATTGCCGCAATGATTGCCACAGGCCTGGCGTTGTGCAGGCTCATGAAAATAATTTCACTTATAAAAACAAGAATACCTGGAAATATCAACGCTCCACAGACCATGAGCGCATCGGTTATCGCCTCGGGATACTCAACGATTGAAACGAAGCCAAAAACAGCAAAATTTACTGCCACACAGGCTAATAAGCTCAGGAATCCAACATTGTTGAAATACTTGCCAGCATCTTCTGGTACCCGCGCCACCTCCCGCATGACATAAGTTGTCAAGCCAAGCAATGGCAACATCTGCATAATGAAATAGAAAGTCATCACCACCGCATATTGGCCGAGTAACTGATCAGAATGACGGCCAATCATAATCAGAGTCGCAAAAGCTCCCAAAGGGGTAGCTAGGCGATTGATCAAAACATACTGTGTGTGTGAAAACGCTCTGGAACGGGCCATTAAACGCTCTTCTAGCAAAACATCAAGATCATGAAAAAGACCGATTGCGCAAAATCCACCGACGGTACCCAGTACTCAATGCACCACGCAATATCCAGAAATAGACACGCGACGCCAACACTTGAATGATGCCGTGCAAAACCTGATTACCTGACCTAACCTTTTCAATACCGATTAGAGCGCGATACTGACGCTTACGACGGCGACTGGCCGAAGGAGTCAAATAATGACTCCACTTTGTCATCACTTCCAAGGCCTCTAAATGGGAAAGCAGGCGGTTATTAGCGGTGGCGCTATGCTCATGCACACGATAGCAAGCCAAAGCCTGTTGGCAACACACAACTCTGTATTTCTCAGCAACTGCCAGGAATAACCAATAGTCCTCTGCAAATGTAAACTCTACCGGAATAGGCCTAACCCGCAGCCATGCGCTTCGGCTAATCATTGCAGAAACAAGAGGAATAAAGTTCCCTTGCAGCAGCAGCTCTTCCAGAACCTCCCCCTCTGGAAGTTGCTTTCCCGTGAACTGATAACTGGTTTCTCCCTCATCACCCCGCTTAGAAAATGACCGTGATCGACAATAAACAAGCCCCGTACGATCAGAATCAGCGTCGCACACCAACGTCATCTGTAGTTCTAGTTTGGCGGGTAGCCACATATCGTCACAATCGAGAAACGCAATCCAATCCCCACGGGCAAGATCTATCGCATGGTTCCGCCCCTCCGCGAGTGACATTAACCGGGGCGCTACATAGAACCGAATTCTGGCATCCTCAAAACGAGTAACGATTGTTTCCGTTTCATCTGTTGAACAGTTGTCCCAGAACACCAGCTCCCAATTTTGGTAAGTCTGATCTAGCAGGCTTTGAATTGCTTCGCGTAGATAACGAGCACTGTTAAAGCCGTTCATTACGACACTAACTAGCGGGGGGCCCTGTGACACTCAGCTTGCTCCCGATCTCCTGGGCTCAGACACACTGGCGCGAACAACGTCACAGATCGAAACAACATCAGAGACGGTCACTTCAGGATGACAGGGCAACGAGATAACCTGGCTATATAGCGCCTCCGCATTGGGCAGCTCATATTCAGTTCTGAACAAACTGTGCAAATGATTGGGGATATAGTGAACACGTGAGTCAAAACCTGCCGTGAGAAGGTTTTTCTGGACGACCGCACGAGCCTCAGCAGCGACGGCAATCACCACAATATGTGGCACAACTCCTGCTTTGCCTGTAATCAGGCGAACCTCTGTAACATCTTTCAGAGCGTGCCGATATGCACTCAATATTGTTACTCTTGCCGGCTTAAGCTCAGACTCAAACCGGGCCAGCTGTACCCTACCCACTGCAGCGTTAACGTCAGACATGTGATAACGCCAACCACTACCCTGGACATCGTAGGGAAGGGGCACCCTGTTATCAGCGCGACCTTCTATTCCCAACAGACGCATGGTTGTAACTTTATCCTGAAAATCCCGATCTGCCGAGACGATAGCCCCTCCCTCAATGGCGGTGATGTTCTTGATAGGATCAAAACTGAAACAGACGATATCCCCGCAAGCTCCTACCCTGACTCCGTCAATCTCACAGCCAAAAGCATGTGCTGCGTCCTCGATAACCCGCAATCCATGGCGATCAGCCAGTCGATAAAGATCGTTCAGCTCGCCAACATTACTAGCGTAATGAACAGGCATAATGACGCGCGTTCGTGAGGTAATTCTACGCTCGACGTCACGAAGGTCGATGGTCCCGTTAGCCGTCTCGACGTCGCAGGCGACGGGCACCAGACCTGCCATTTTTACCGCATGAAAAGTTGCTACGTACGTCAATGTCGGCACAAGCACTTCGCTACCGGACGGCAACTCTAGCGCCTCTAACGCCAAGTGCAACGCACTAGTACCGGTATTCACACAACGAACAACCCGAGAATTACCCAGATAGCGCTCCAATTCGCGCTCAAAACCCTCCACTTCGGAACCCATACCCAGGTAGCCCGAATCAAACACCCTGGAAATAGCTTGCAGTTCTGCTGCAGACAAAAACGGGCGAGAGACGTTTAGACTGGCCACGCCGTTCTCGCCGGAATAAAACGAACAGTTAGCGACACCCCGTTACTACTTGCGGGAAGTCGATCGAGGCTATTTCGCCGCACAGAGATCGTCAACAGATTCCTCAAAACACCACTCTGGTTTCCATTCAAAATACTCAAAGGTCTGCGTCGCATCGACCTCCAGCGAGGAGACAAGCCGGGATATTTCAGCAGACCGCCCAACCAAGCGGCCTACTGCCCTCAACATCTTTACCGGTACCGGTATTAACAGCGCATTCTTGCCCAGTGCCCTGGCAATCAGATCGACGGTCTGCGGAGTGGAAAGCGGTCGAGGGTCCGCTACTAATAGCTTTAGACCTGCCAATTCTGGACGATACAAACTTCCACAGATTACTTCGCAAAGCCCCTCTACAGAAACCCAACTGCGCGAATTATTTATACCGCCAAAAGGCAATGGAAGACCGGCTCCAACAAGTTTAATCAGCCGCTTGATATTGCCTGTCGGTGGCGTCCCGTACACCATTGCTGGCCGAAGTATGACGAACTCCATCTGGCTACGTTGGCTACCATCGACAACTTCTTGTTCAGCTTCATGCTTGGAGCAACCGTAAGCACTTTGCGGATTGGTTCCGGTTGAATTGGAAAAAGGCCGGTCCCCGCTACTCTCTCCCAGCACTTTAATACTACTCAAATAAACAAACCGTTGAATCTTAATCTCGGCGCACTGCGCCACTAGCAGCTTGGTAGGCTCTACATTGACACGCCTAAACTCACGCAAATCATCCACATGCCTGGTAGTTGACACTCCAGCAAGATGAACGACACTCTGCGCCCCTGCAAGAAACGGTCGCCAATCATTGATTCTCGCGATATCACCAACAACTAAACAGTCAACACCGATCGGTAATGGGTAATCAGAGTCATTACGTACCAGCGCTCTGACGCGCGCACCCCTGCCAACGAGCTCACTGCAAAGCCTGCGGCCAACATAGCCCCCGGCGCCGGTCACAACAACGGTAGAACCACTCAACAAACTCATCTCAACCCACTACGCCTGTTTTAAATGACCGATTGCGATCGCAACCCACAGTCAAATACCGTCTCTACGGTCTGTAGATGGACACATTGATTGAAATATTTTTGGCTGTTGCTAAAAGCGAAAAACCATTCTTGTCAGTGAGCGCTCCGGTACGACAACTTTCCCACCTTTAAAGGCCTGGTCAGTAGGGATCGCCTGGATATTAACTTTAGAAGAGTTGTCATCGTTATGACTCCTCAGAGGAAAGGGCCCCAGACGCGAAACCTCGATTAACTTTCCTTTAGCGGTACCAAATTTAATATCAACTGGATAGCTACTGCTATAAGAACGATTTAAAACGATGATTTCAACCGAATTACCGCGTTTGCCAGCAACAGCTGCCAGTGCAGGATATCGCATGGCTTTCGGGCTGTTTCCGTCACCACCGGTGTTTTCTAGCTGTGGATTACCGTTAAAGGCCACCGGTAAACGATCGGCACCAAGCAATTTGGACAGCATTGAAAACGCTAACCCAGCAGGACGGATCACGTAACCACGCTGGCTCGCCAGGACACCCCAGGTTCCATGTTCCGATAAATTAAAAAGATATGCACCCGAATACCTTTCATTCAATGCAGTTATTAGAATATCCGCAACACCTAATCCCGTTTGGTAATCCTTTAACCGGTCTATCTGTATACGACTGGGATTCTTTTTCTCCAACATTATCGAATATTCTGTTAACCAGAAATCTGGAAAATCCTCCTCACTTTCGCGGAAACCATTAACCGTTCGGGCCAGAGTCGCACCTCCAGCCATGACCTCGCTGAACATCTCTCGATCATCATCGCGCCAATTAAATGCGCTATAAAAGTGGCCCTTAAACTGATCGACTTTACTCCGCAACGGATTCTTTGCCGACAATACTTCCTCGTTCCAGTTGGACAGAATTGGAACTAGCCATAGCCAGCTAGCCTGCGTAAAAGTAGTTTCCAGAACACCTTTTAACTCAATCTGTTTGCCAAGTATCGCCGCCTTATCCCGCATGCTTACAGCGATATTGGCAGCCAGTTCACTGTAACCCCGCCCAGCATGGCGGCTGGATTCTTCACCACGGTAATGCTTGGTTGGCTCGTTACCCAATTCAAAATGAACGACATCCCAAGGATTCTCACGTCCGTTTCTGGCACGTAGGGCACCTTGTTTAGTGGAAGAATCACCCAAGATGTACTCAACCAACTCTGCGGCACTCTGGGGAGTATCGACCACATTCACAGTGATCAGTGGCTCAAGCTTTCGACGTTCACAGTAATCCAGGAATTCATGTAGTCCCCATGAAGGCGTCTGATAGGCACCGAACGCGTTGGGGCTCTCGCCCCGGGAACGGACCGGACCGACGCTATTGCGCCAGTCAAAATGATCCGCATCACTTCCCGAGGGCCACCTCAATGACGAGGCTCCGAGCTCTTGAATTCTTTGGTCAATACTTGGCAATACAGTCGGCTGCTGCCCAGCGAGACTCAGCCTTACTTCATCGACCTTTAAGCTTCCACTATTGACCAGGCAGATTCTTATCAATGCCGAGTTAGCGTCTTCTCGTGGTTTAAGCGTAAAAGAATAATTGGACCAACGGCCGGATGCCACCTGCTTGAAGGCCTCAATTTCTTCTATCGGAAGAAACTTCATGTTCGCGAAAAACACGCCTAGCGCGGGCTCACCGTTTTCTGCGACCGCTGACAAATTAAGCTGATATTCTGCACCTTTACGCACCCTACCGATTACCTGCTGGCTGATGCAGGTAAATCCGCTCCCTTTCTGAGACAACCGGTAATATCCAGGATACGTGCGCCCCCCCCATGCATCGGTTGCACCACCCTTCTCATGGTACTTTAGTTTTCCACCGGTGGACCGCTCCGGCGATTCAAACCACACCTTAAGTGTTTTGTTTTTTTGGTTACGAAAAGAACGGTCACGAATCATTTCGCCGCCAACGACCATTCCATCTCCTGAATCAAGCCAGCGGGTATTAATCCCAAATTGCGTAGAACGATAACTATCGCCAACCTTTTTCAGGTCGAGTTTTAGCTCTACTACGTCATCATTGATTCCAGCGATCACTGAATAAGAAAAAATGCATGTGATGGCGGCGAAAATAATTCTCAATTCAACCATTATAGAAACAAAAGACCTTTGAGAGATTAGCAGAAAGTAAGAATGTTTTATCAGCTTCTAAATATCGGCCCTTGGGTCATCACTCTGCTGAGTCGCCCGTGATGGCCGCCCGCAATACCGGCCTTAATCAAGCATATCCAGCACGTCCTGGACAGTACAGGGTGCCATTAACCGGGCAGAAATCAATACCGTAAATAACAATATCTTTGCGTCAACAAACCAGCGATAACGGTGATTAACGAAATCACAATACTTACTTTCGATCCGCAGTCGTTCCTGATCAGTTAATTCCTGTCGTCCAACTAGCTGTACCGGACCGGTCATCCCACCAGGAGAAGCGAAACGTTTTTCGACATCAGGGTGAATTTCACCGAGACTCTGCACCACATCGACAGGAAGCGGCCGATTTCCAACAACGCTCATCTTTCCGGCAAGCACTAAGAAAAACTGTGGAATTTCCGTTAATGAACAGCGCTCTATAAACCGGCCAATTGGGGTATAAAACGGAGAATCCGGAGGGGTATTGAGAAATCTCACATTATTAGAGACACTCACCACACTCCTGTTATATTTTTTGTCAACATCTTTGAGCATCGTCCGAAACTTTACAACTGAAATAACCCCTTCTCCTGCACGACGCTTAGACGAATAAAAAACCGGTCGTCCATCTAGAAAAAATATCAATATCGAAGCTAATACTATAACCGGAAGCCATACAAAAGAAGACAGAATAACCACCAGAATATCGAAAGACTTTTTGGACATTAGAGCATTTCCTAAACGACCCGATTATCAACTGTAATACCGGACAATCCACATTTAAACCTAAAGCCTTATTATTGCTTACATCAATAATAACGAAACCCGACCAAGGCATATTTATTAATCATTCCGATAAACTTTCTAAAATATAGTCCACATCACTTCGACGGTTAACATTAACATACAGACCATTCATATAAACTGGATAAACCTCCTCTCCTTGATTTATCAGACCCTGCAGGACTTCAGTAATCCCAAGTTCATTTTGGCCAAACTCCCGCTTAGCAACCTCTATATATTCGAACACCTCTTTTTGCAAAAAATAGAATCCTGTTCCACAAATGCTATTCTCTGGTTTTTTAGGCTTCTCGACCAGCCTCTTAATCCGACCTCCCTCAATAATAACAGAGTAATTTTCCTTAATTTTATCCATTGAATGGTCGGTCACAACCCCTAAACCCATCCTCATCTTATCAGGCAGCTCAAACTCTCCAGAATAAAAACAATCACCTAGTACCATAAAGAATGGACCGTCAATATAGGGGCTAGCATAGCTAAGCCCATCCGCGATTCCTTTCAACTCCTTTGGCTCGACAAAGCGGGATTTTATCGGGAGCGTTTCAATGTATTTAACAAGAGGCTCCTTACCGTGCTTAACAACAAAGATAAAGTCATTAGTAAGTTGAGACCAATACTCAATAACATGATGAATTATTGGCATCCCTTCAACTTCCGCCATACTTTTATGACCTTGCTCTGCAGCAAAGCGAGTCCCTTTCCCGCCACACAAAACCACACATGGCGGATTTACTACGTCCTTCCAATCGGACATTTCCAACCTCTTCAAGAGTTCCTAACTATTTTGGTCCATTGCTTTTGAGTACGCCGAGATTATTGACTGGCTAACCGCCTCCCTACCAAAGAGCTTTCCTGCGGAACTGCGAGCATTGCACCGAATCTCGCCAATCTTGTCCCGATTCTCCATCGCCCAACGAATGGCACTGACATACCCATCGACGTCATCGCGCTCTACCGTTAGGCCGTTTACCTGGTGTTCGACAAATTGCCTGACACCCCCAACCCTTGAGGCTAATACACAAGCCCCCGCCGCCATTGCTTCCGTCAATATTACCGGAGACATGTTTTCCCATTGCTCTGGTACCGTAACCAAAAAAGCAGATTGTAGTGACTCTAGCAGCTGGTCGCGGGAGACTCGCTCGACCACATTGATACGGTCGCCTATCTGCTGACGGTCTGCTAATTCTTCAATTTGTCTCTGATAGTCTGGATCTGCTGGTAAACCGAGCACACTGAGGCGCAGATCGGGGTATTGCTGCGCTAACCTAGCAAGGGCCTGAACAATTATGTGCAATCCCTTTCTACGCTCTACCCAACCTACATATAGAAGGCGGCCATATTCCGGTTGAAGCGTGGGTTCACGCTGGTACGCGGCATCCCAAATAAACTGGTGGGCAACTGATAATTTGGCTGCGGGAAAGCCGTGGCGATGGAGCAGTTCTGCAGAAGCGCTTGAGAGCGTAATATACCCATCCACGGAACTAGTATAGAATACTAGTTCCGTGGATGG
>OBIY01000244.1_pt1 | contig 23500 bp, 18 predicted proteins | sample 1519841 | NCBI WGS metagenome assembly OBIY01 (sample SAMN03019774, study PRJEB22545) | beach sand metagenome | biome: beach; feature: sea beach; material: beach sand | place: USA: Municipal Pensacola Beach, FL | collected 2010-07-30 | depth 30-40 cm m
GATGGAATCGAAACTGGTGCCGCCCATGTCGCCGCACAGGACTTCATCCAGGCCATAGCGCCTGGCCAGGGCCGCGGAGCCCACCGCGCCACCGGCCGGCCCGGAGCTGTAGAGCTGGATGGGCACCTGCTTGACCACTTCCTCGGTGAGGACGCCACCGAGGCCGTTAAAAAACTCCAGGGCACGCTCGTAGCCCTGGCTGCGCAGGCCCTTTGCCACGGTTTCGACAAAGCCTTTTACCGGCGGTTGTACATAGCAGTTCAGGATAGCGGTTTGCCAGCGCTCGAACTCCCGGAAAACCGAGGCCACCGCCACCGAACGGGTGACAAAAACATCCGGCGCCACACGTTTGATAATCTCCTCGGCCTCCTGCTCGTGTTTGCCATTGGCGGTGCTCCACAAAAAGCACACGGCGATACACTCGGCGCCCAGGGTTACCAGCCGGCGCACCTCTTTTTCCACCTGTAAGTGATCCATGGCGACAATGATGTCGCCGTCCCGGTCAATACGTTCATCGATTTCGGCGACAAATTCCTGGGGCACCAGCCGGGGCAGGTTGCGCTGCAGGTGGTCGTCGCGGACATTCATCCGTGCGCCGCGGCCTACCCGCAGGATGTCGGAAAAACCGCCGGTGACCAGCACGCCGACTTTGGCGCCTTTGAGTTCGGTCAGGGCATTGGTGACAATGGTATTGCCATTAACGAAAGCTCGGCAGTGTTTTGATAGCAACTCCTCCACTGGGATGTCGATCAATTTGGCAACATTGCCGAGAGCATTGAAGATACCCACGGAGTAGTCATCGTGTGTGGTCAGGGCCTTGGCCCTGACAATACTGGCCCCTTGCACTGCACACAGATCGGTGTGTGTGCCGCCGACATCGATTCCAATGCTAATTTCATTTGTGCTCATAACGTCACTCCCTGGCTACGGTGATTTATATATAAGAATCCGTATTGCGTCTGGTGATTCCAGGCAAAGCACTGTATGGCCTGGTAGTAGCTCCCTATTTGGGGCGGATTGATATAAGACGCGTATCAGTGTCAGCGGCGGTAATTATTGCTCTCGCTCGCTAATAATCATTATTTTTTGCCTTAGCCAATTAGAGGTTTTTTTCCACGACTAAGCAAGCGGCGGTTAAAACTCGTGACTTTACGCGGTTCCCTCTCCAATTTAGCCTCGGCCGCGGGCCTGGTCTAAACCGATGGGATGTCAGACTGGACGCCACACTTGTGCTGGTGCCAGAATCCGGCCTCCATAATTACTAGCTTATTAATCGATAAGGGGAATCCTATGTCTAGTCTGGAAGGAAAAGTTGCTCTAATTACCGGCGCCGCCCGCGGTCAGGGCGAGGCCGAGGCGCGTTTATTCGCCGAGCGCGGTGCTGAAGTGGTGATTTGCGATGTGCTTGATGCCGAGGGCGAAAAAGTCGCCGCTGATATCGGTGACGCCGCCCGGTTTATTCACCTGGATGTCAGTGATGCCGATGCCTGGGAAAGGGCAGTGAGGGAAACCGTTGACGCTTTCGGCAAGGTCAATGTGCTGATCAATAATGCCGCTATCGCCGGCGTCAAGCCCTTTGAGCAAATGTCCGAAGCGGATTATATGAAGGTCATCCAGATCAACCAACTGGGTGTGTTTTTGGGCATGCGCGCTGTTACCGACCCCATGAAAGCAGCCGGAGGCGGGTCGATTATTAATATCTCGTCGATTGCCGGCATTGGCGGCATGCCCGGTGGCATGGCTTATTGCGCCAGTAAATTCGCCGTACGCGGGATGACCAAAGTAGCCGCCATGGAGCTGGGGCCGCATAATATTCGTGTCAATTCCATCCATCCCGGTGGTGTGCTGACACCCATGGTGACCGAAGCCGGCCTGGAGGGCGATGTGGCAAACCAGGTCTTTGGTGGTGTGCCCCTGGGCAGAATTTCCCAGCCCCGCGAGATGGCGACCCTGGCGGCTTATCTGGCCTCCGATGACAGTTCCTATTCCACCGGTTCGGAGTTCGTGGCCGATGGTGGTATGACAGCGGGCTTCGCTTTGGCCTGATCGAACTTTCTGGAGACACCGTTTCTTTGGGTAGTCAGAGATAAGGAAACCGGCTTCGGCCGGTTTTTTTACCTGTCGGGCTTGCTCGCCCGTCTATACTTTTATCGGTACGCTAAGGCTATCGCCAAGCTAGGCTCAGAGGGTGCCTGTTGGCAGTTTCCCTCGGGGCCAGAAAATAATAACCGGGAGTCAGCCAATGAAAGCCGCGGTAATGCGCGATGGAAAAATAGTTGTAGACGAAATTCAGGCGCCAACACCAGGCCCTGGCGAAGTGCTGGTCAAGACCCTGGCCTGCGGTATCTGCGGCTCTGATCTGCATGCCCTCAAGCACGGTGATTACATGGTTGCCAGGTCGCAGGAGACCGGTCTTTTCGATATGGATCTGAGCGGCGATATTGTTATGGGCCACGAGTTTTGCGCCGAGGTGCTCGATTACGGCCCGGGCAGCGAGAAAAAACTCCGGGAGGGCACCCGAGTGTGCGCCATGCCGTTGATGGCCAGATCCGGGAAAATGGAAACGGTGGGTTATTCCAACACCCTGCCGGGTGGCTACGGGGAACGGATGCTGCTGTCCGAATCGTTGCTGCTGCCGGTACCCAATGGCCTGAGCACCGAACTGGCGGCGCTCACCGAGCCCATGACCGTGGGCTACCACGCCGTGGAGATGGCGCGGCTCCAGGGTAACGAAGTCCCGCTGGTTATTGGCTGCGGGCCGGTGGGTCTTGCCGTGATTACGGCGCTGAAGCTTAAGGGAGTCGGGCCGGTGGTCGCCGCTGACTATAGCCCCGCCCGGCGGCATCTGGCCGAGCAGGTGGGCGCCGACGTGGTGATTGATCCGGCGGCTGATTCCCCTTACGAAAACTGGGCCGATCTGGCCCGAATAGACACCAAAGACCTGCCGGCCAGCCCCTTCAACCTGGGGCCCCAGTATCGTCAGGGTGTGTTTTTTGAATGCGTCGGCGTGCCCGGTGTTATTGACCTGATGATGGCCGGAGCGCAGCGCGGGTGTCGGATAGTCGTGGTCGGCCTGTGCATGGAGCCGGACCGGTTTTCGCCTTATATGGCCATCTGCAAGGAGATCAATATCCAGTTTGTGCTGGCTTATAACGGCGCCGAGTTTGCCGCCACCCTGCACAATATCGCCGAGGGCAAGGCGAACGTTGATGCCCTGATTACAGCCAAAGTGGGACTGGAAGGCGTGGCCAATGCTTTTGAAGAACTGGGCGAGCCAGAGAAGCACGCGAAAATCCTGGTCGAGCCCTGGCGCTAAGTCAGCCGACAACGCCAAAGACACCCCTGAGCGGCGCGCGTGGTATTTGAAGAAGGCGTGGTTTATCCTCGCTGCGTAATTACTGAATTGCTTGAACAATAAATCCAAGCCTTTAAACGGCATTTTTCAGAGAGGAGAAAACCATGGCCGAGTTTACATTTCCCGTTGACGGGAGTCAGATCATGTTGTTCGCCCGCTCCGTGGGCGACGCCAATCCCATTTATTACGATGAGGAGTATGCAAAAACCACCGAGCCCGGTGGCGTTATTGCGCCGCCTACGTTTGTCCAGGCGAGCTCCCAGTACGATCCCAAATTTCCCCTGCGCCCGCGTATTGGGGAGCCCTGGTTTGGCTCTGGCAAGGAGGCGACCGGCATCAAACCGAAGGAAAAGTCGGCCGGCGATGGCGAAAAAAAGAGCGGTGGCGACAACGCCCGCATGCTTCACGCCGAGCAGCAGTATGTCTATCACAAGCCGATTCGTCCCGGTGATAAATTGACTGTGACCACGAAAAAGGGCAACACCTGGGAAAAGGAAGGCCGACGTGGCGGCACCATGACTTTTAGTGAAGTGGTTACCGAGTATCGCGATGAAAGCGGCGATCTGGTGGTGACAGCGACTTCCGTTGGTGTGACTACCGGTAAGGCGGTTTCACAGGACTGACAACTAACTACTTGAAGTGGAAAGCTCGGCGCGATAAATAACCGTCGAGGGCTCGATAGAAAAGTGATTAAGAATCAGGAGAATAAGCCATGGCCCTGAAAGCCAGCGAATTGAAAGTAGGTGATGTTTACGAAGAACAGGTAGCGACCAACCTGTCGCGAACCCAGATAGTCCAGTATGCGGGTGCTTCCGGTGACTACATGCCTTTACATAGCGATGAAGTTTATGCCAGGGAAATTGCCGGGTATCCCGGTGTCTTTGCCCACGGGATGCTGTCCATGGGCGCCACTGGCGTGATGTTGACCAACTGGGTGGGCGACGGTCGACTGACCAAATACAGCGCCCGTTTTACCCGTCAGGTGTGGCCAGGGGATGATTTAATCGCCAAGGCCACGGTGACGGAAATTCACGAGGAAGACGGTCATCAGGTAGCAGAGTTGGATGTGGTAACCGTGAATCAGGACGATCAGCCGGTGATCAATGGTAAGGCAACAGCGCGACTTGATGCTTGAGAAATGCTTGATTGAGAGCGCTTAAACGCGTTTTTGCGCGGCTTTTTGGGGCCGGTGGTTTTCAGGTAGTGTGGGTTCGGGAAGGGTGGCTCAGGTTCCGTACTGCTTGTTTATCCACTGGCGGTAAGCGCCGCTGCTCACATTGTTCACCCAGGTTGTGTTGGCGATAAACCATTCAACGGTTTTACGCAGGCCGCTGTCGAAGGATTCCACCGGCTTCCAGCCCAGCTCCCGCTCAACCTTGCCCGCGTCGATGGCATAGCGCTGATCATGGCCGGGGCGATCTTCGATGTGGGTGATCAGATCCTGGTAGCGGGCCACGCCCTGGGGTTTTTCAGGCGCCAGTTCTTCCAGTATTTCGCAAAGACTGGTCACCACGTCCAAATTGGTTTTCTCATTGTGTCCGCCGATGTTGTAGGTCTCGCCAACCCGACCGCTGTTCAGCACCGTGTAAAGTGCGCGCACGTGATCATCCACATATAACCAATCGCGAATCTGCTGGCCGTTACCGTAGATGGGCAGGGGTTTTCCGGCCAGTGCGTTAAGAATCATCAGGGGAATGAGTTTTTCCGGGAAGTGGTAGGGGCCGTAGTTATTGGAGCAATTGGTGATTAACACAGGCAGGTCGTAGGTGCGCTGCCAGGCGCGAACCAGATGATCCGATGCCGCCTTGCTGGCGGAATAGGGTGAACTGGGCGCGTAGGGGGTTTGCTCGGTAAACAAGAGGCCAGGTTCCAGATCGCCGTAGACTTCGTCGGTGGAAATATGGTGGAAGCGAAAGGCGGCCTTGCGCTTGTCGCCCAGCTCCAGCCAATACTGCCGAGCGGATTCCAGAAGGGTAAAGGTGCCGGTGATATTGGTGTCGATAAAAGCCGCCGGGCCGCTGATGGAGCGATCCACATGGCTTTCCGCGGCCAGATGCATAATGGCGTCGGGCTGGTAGAGGGCCAGCAGGTTGGTAATGGCTTGAGCGTCGCAGATGTCTTGATGTTCGAAATGATAACGTTCGCTGTCAGCCACCGTCGCCAGGGATTCCAGGTTGCCGGCGTAAGTGAGTTTGTCGATGTTGACGACCCGGCATGGGCTTTCGCTGATCAGGTAGCGAATCAGCGCGGAGCCGATAAAACCGGCGCCGCCGGTGACGAAGATGGTATTGATTGACATAGCCCTCTTTGTTTTCCGTGTACGACCCTCCGTGAGGGTTATATTACAGGCTTTGGTGGGCGCTGCAGCGCATTATTTGACCGGCCTGTCGGTGTAGCTGTGCTAGAATTTTGCGACTTTAAATATCGTCGTTTCGTTATGTCCCAATCCCAACGCCTGAATATTGCTGAAAACCCCAAACTTCGAGAAATGGTCGAGCAGCACCTCGATCGTATCCACGCCGAGCCAGATGAAACGCCTGCCCAGGTCCAGCAATACAAGGATGAAATAAAAGCCTTGCTGGTGGAAAGGGATGCGGTCATTGTCGCCCACTACTATACCGAGCCGCAGATTCAGGCCCTGGCAGAGGAGACCGGTGGCATCGTCTCCGATTCTCTGGAAATGGCCCGCTTTGGCAGCAAGCATTCGGCTTCCACATTGATCGTGGCCGGGGTCAAGTTTATGGGCGAGACGGCGAAGATCCTGACGCCAGAAAAAACCGTGCTGATGCCCACTCTGGAGGCCACCTGCTCCCTGGATATCGGTTGCCCCATCGATGAATTCTCGGCTTTTTGTGATCAACATCCCGACCGCACGGTGGTGGTCTATGCCAATACCTCGGCGGCAGTGAAGGCGCGTGCCGACTGGGTGGTGACCTCGAGTATTGCTCTGGATGTGGTCGATTATCTCGACAGCGAGGGCCATAAAATTCTGTGGGCGCCGGACAAGCACCTGGGTCGCTATGTGCAGGAACAAACCGGCGCCGATATGCTCCTGTGGGATGGCAGTTGCGTGGTGCACGAGGAATTCAAACTGCGTGGCCTGCAGGACATTCGGCAAATTTACCCCGATGCCGCCATCCTGGTGCATCCGGAATCACCGGAAGCCATTATTGCCATGGCCGACGCCGTTGGCTCCACCTCTCAGCTTATCGAAGCGGCCCGTACCCTGCCCAACAAGCAGGTCGTGGTGGCTACCGACGAAGGTATTTTCTACAAGATGCAACAGGCGGCGCCGGACAAGGCGTTGATTATCGCGCCCACCGCCGGCCATGGCGCCACCTGCCGCAGTTGCGCCAATTGCCCGTGGATGGCCATGAATCATCTGAAAAATCTGCGCGATGCCCTGGCCCAGGGCAGCAATGAGGTTCTGGTTGATCCGGAGCTGGGCAAGCGGGCCATGATTCCCCTGCAGCGCATGCTGGATTTCCGCGAGCAGCAACTGGGGGATTAAAGGGTTAAGCGCCTTCCCAGGTGCTGGACCTAGTCCAGAAAAATCACTTCTTCCCGAATGTCGGCCCTCGGTACCACGGTTTTGTTGGCCGGTATGCTTGGGTCTTCAAAGCCGAAGGAAATACCCATCAGCACCGCCAGGGAATCATTCCAGCCAAAGTGTGCGCGGATAATGTCCGGATAACGGCTGACACTGGCCTGGGCGCAGGAGCCGAGGCCGTTGGCGGTCATGGCTAGCATCAGATTCTGGGCGTACATGCCCACGTCCACAGCTACCGATTCGTTGAAAATGCTGGGCATGGCGATAAAAGCTGCATGGGGCGCATCGAAAAACTCAAAGTTGCGCAGGGAGGCGCGACGTCGGCCTTCGCCATCATCGCGGGCGATATTCATATTGCCATAGAGCGCTACCGCCGTATCCACCTGGCGCTGACGAAATACCCCTTCGAATTTGTCCACCCGTTGGTGATCGGGGTTGGGTTTAACGCCCTCGGTGACCGCCGCCACCAGTTTGTCCCGCAACTGGCGACAGCTTTCGCCAGAGGCAACCGCCACTTTCCAGGGCTGGATATTGCAGTTGGAGGGCGCCAGTTGAGCCAGCGAGAATATCTTATGCAGCAGATCCTGAGGCACCGCCTTGGGCAGGAAGCCGCGCACCGAACGGCGGCAGCGGACCACGTCTTCAAAGCTGGGATTTTCGGGCAGGATCATGGGTGTTTCGCTGGTATTTGTCATGGCTATTGGGCTACTTAAGACTGGTTTTCGATGCTCCGCATTGTAACGCCCGCATAAGGGGACACAAGCGGTCAGAGTGGATATTCCTCTCGCGCTTAGGTGCTACAATCCGTCGGGCATTGTAGGCTGAGCAATTCATCCTGAACCTGAAACCAACAAAGTAACCAAGACAGGAGACCAAAATGGCTGGTTTGTATTTTGAAGATTTTGAAGAAGGCAAGGTTTACGACCACGAGGTCACGCGTACGGTTAACGAATACGACAACACGCTGTTTACCTGCCTGACCATGAACACCCAGCCACTGCACCTGGACGAGGAGTTTTCCAAAAACACCATCCACGGCCAACGCATTGTCAACAGCATGTTTACCCTGGCGCTGGTGGTGGGTATTCAGGTCACCGAGCTGACCCTTGGTACAACCCTGGGCAATCTGGGCATGAATGACGTGGCTTTCCCGCGTCCCACCTTCCACGGCGATACCATCCGCGCTCGCACCACCGTGCTGGACAAGCGCCTGAGTAAATCCCGCGATGATTCCGGTATCGTTAATTTCATCCACGAAGGTTTTAACCAGCACGGTGAGTTGGTGGCGACGGTCCGTCGTACCGCCCTGATGGCCGTTCGACCAAAGGCTTAATTCGGGAGATCCATGATGAGATCAATGCTTTTTTTACCCGCCGATAGCGAAAAGAAAATCGCCAAGGGCGAGGGCACCAATGCCGATGGTCTGATCCTTGATCTGGAGGATTCCATTGCCCTGGGGCGCAAGGAAGAGGGTCGGCGCCTGACGCGGGAATACCTGGACGCCCACCCCCTGGGTTCACGCAAGAAAAAACTGCTGGTGCGCATTAATCCCCTTTGTGGTGATATGACCCTGGATGATCTGGCCGCCGTGGTTGGTGGCGCGCCGGATTATGTATTGCTGCCCAAGTACCGTACGCGCGAGGATGTTATTAAGCTGGATCATTATTTAAGCGCCCTGGAAGTGCGCGAGGGGGTCCCGGCCCGGCACATCAAGATTCTGGTGATTGGCACCGAAACCGGCGAGGCGTTGTTTAATCTCGGTGGTTTAAAAGGCGCCAGTGATCGCCTGTCCCACGTCAGTTGGGGTGAGTTCGATTTGTCCGCGGATGTGGGCGCCGAAACCCACCGGTTGCCGGACGGTAACTGGGATGATCTGTTTCGCACCGCACGAAGCCTTTGTATCGCCTCGGCGGCGACCGCTGGCATCGAAGCCTGTAATACCGTGTTTACCGATTTCAAGGACGACGATGGCCTTCGTGACGCCTGCCGTGGCGCCCGCCGTGCTGGTTTTACCTCGATGATGGCTATTCATCCCAACCAGGTGGATATCATCAATGAAGAATTCTCTATCTCCGATGAGCAGCTGGAATGGTCGCGGCGGGTGGTGGAAGCGTTCGACGCCAGCCCCGATGTCGGCGTCGTGGGACTGGACGGCATTATGCTCGACAAACCCCACTATACCCAGGCTAAACGCATGATCGACCGAGCAATGGCGTACAAGTAACAATCTCAACTCTGGCGTGGGTGGGTTTGAAGGCCCCGTTCACGTCAGCACCGCCTGATGGCCGACTATCAGGTAACTATGGGTACCGAGCCGGCCAGGTGGTTTCCGGCAACGTGAGTGGCCAATGTCATGACGACTCCTACACAATCACAGACCGACACGATGGAAACCTTTGTCCAGAACGTTGCGGCTTCGCTGTCCAAGCCACTGTTTTCAGTGTCAGGCCAGGAGGTCACCGTCGGCCAACTATTAGTTGTACCCGTTGTCATTATTGTTGGTTTGATTCTGCTGAGATGGCTTGGCCGCGTGATCGCCACTCGGTTGGCGGCAAGGCATATGAGCGCCGATGCAACTCAGCTGATTTCCCGTGCGGTATATATCGTGGGTGTTGCGGTTCTGATTATCACTGCACTGGAACTGCTCAATGTACCTTTGACGGCATTTGCATTTATTTCTGGCGCCATCGCCATCGGTGTGGGTTTCGGCGCGCAAAATATTATTAACAATTTTATCAGCGGCTGGATTTTGATGTGGGAGCGACCCATTCGCATCGGCGATTTTCTTGAAGTAGGTGATACCAAGGGGACGGTAGAGCGTATCAATACGCGTTCTACCCGAATTCGGCGGGTTGACGGTGTTCACCTTCTGATACCAAACAGCTACCTGCTGGAGAATACCGTGGTTAACTGGACGCTGGTCGACCGCCTGGCGCGTTCCGTGATTCGTGTGGGTGTCGCTTACGGCTCCCCGGTTGAACAGGTCAGGGATCTGATTGAAGCAGCCACGAAAGCCGAAGAGTCCGTGCTGGCGGAGCCAGCGCCGAGCGTTATCTTTGAGGATTTTGGCGATAATGCGTTGATCTTCGATGTTTACTACTGGATTGAAGCGAACGCTGATCGTGATTTAAGGAAAATTCGCAGTAGTATTCGCTTTCGTATCAATGCTCTATTTAGGGATAATGGCATCGTCATCGCGTTTCCGCAGCGTGACGTTCATGTGGATGGCATGTTGCGGTTCGAGAGTTTAAATCCAGCGCCGCATGCGGAAGATCGCCAGAATCCCGATGCCAGTCCCCAGCATGATTCCGCTCACCAGCCAGAATGAGATGTCCTGTTCAGTACCAGGTAGTCCGGCGACATTCATACCGAACAAACCAGTAATAAACGTAACTGGCAAAAACACCGCGGTCACTACGGCGAGGACGTACATTCTGGCGTTCTGTTCCTGGGCGATCTGATTAAGTAGTTCTTCCTGAATCACCAGGGCGCGTTCACGCATCAGGTCCAGGTCTTCCACATAGCGCGTGATTCGGTCCGACTGTTCGCGCACGGCATAGGCTTGGTCGGTATCCAGCAGGCTGCCTGAATGGCGGAACAGGTTATCCAGCGCATCCCGCTGAGGGGCCAGGAATCGTCTGACCACAGCGGCTTGACGCCGCAATATCGACACTTCGCGGCGTATCTGACTTTTATCGCCAGTTTCCATGGCTTCTTCGTACTCCTCGATGTGGGATTCCATGGTGTCGACAAAGTCGGAAATACGGTCGGCCAGATGTTCAGTGATCGTGCTCACGAGCGAGGATATGTCACACGGGCCGCGATTGTTGTCGAGCAGGGCGCGTACATCCTGGACTGAGAAAATCCGCCGTTGCCGTGCGGTGATCAAACGGTTTTTTTCAATCCACAGGCGCAACGAGACCATATCTTCGGGGTCAGAGCCTGGATTGCTGTTGACGCCGCGCAAGACGACAAGGATGCCGTTGTTCGTGATGACGGTGCGTGGTCGTGTATCCACGCGTATCAGGCTCTCGCAGATATGAGGTTCGAGTCCGAGTTCCAGTAGCGCCTGTTCGGTATCGTCCAGAGAATAGTCCAGGTGTAGCCACAGGGGCTTATCGGTGTTGTCGCCAGGCGTATTTTGGGTGATGGCCCCGCCCTTGCCATCCAGTTCATATGCAAACAAATAGCATGGTTGATTATTCATCGGATGGTAACCCTCTGAAAGTTGGGCAGTGATTGTAATATTGGCTTCGCTGCGTCTCAATTTAACAGCATGGCGCTACTGGCAACACAGACAGAATGTTTAGAGGGTTCGAGCGTCTTTCTCCATCGCGTCAATGTCGCGTAGACGTTGACTAATAATCGCGGAGCGTTTGAAGTCCCGGGCCACTAACTTGCTCGCATAACCCAATTGTTGGCGCGCTTTGTCGTAAACTCCGGTCAAAATAAAATATTCCGCGCGCGCCATATGCACACCGGGGATGTCACCCGCCAGGCCGCTGATTTCCGCCAGTTGAAACCAGATATGGGGGTCGGTGGGTCGCCTGCGGGCCAGTTTTTCCAGCACCTGCTCGGCGTCATGGTACCGGTTGGCGGCCAGGTAAGCTTCGGATAGTTCGGCTAGCAGGGGATAGCTGTCGGGGTGGTCGCGATGCAGGCCATTCAGCCGCTTCAAGGCACTGCCGTGATCCCCTCTGGCGCGTTCGATAGCAGCGGCGGCCAGTTGATAGGTAAGGCGGTTTGGTTCTGCTTCCAGTAAAGGTGAGAGGCTGGCCCAGGCTTTCTCGTGGTCCCCCAGCGCCGTTAACGCCAGCACTTGGCCATAGCGGGCAGCACTTGGTGAACTGGAGTCTCCTTCCAGTTCACTCTGGAAGCGTTTCAGGCTGCGCTGTGGGTTGTTGTCGATAGCCATCAAAGCGCGTGCGCGCATCAGATGGTATTCGATATTCTCCGGATACTGTTTCGCCGGGTATTTCCTGACCCGGTTTCGGGCATCGGCGATGCGACTTTCGGTCAATGGGTGGGTGAGCAGGAATTCCGGGGGATGGTGGCCGGTGTAGCGGGTAGCGGCGAGCATCCGGTCGAACATGCGCGCCACGCCGTTGGGGTCCATACCACTTTGGTGCAGGGTGTCCATGCCGATGCGATCCGCTTCCTGCTCATTTTGCCGGGAAAAGCGCAGGCTTCTATCCATCGCGGCGGCCTGGGAAGCGGTCATGGCGGCCATGCCGGCATCGCCACCGACCGTCGCCGCAAGGATTAAACCTGCCAGCAATCCGGCCATGCTGGTCACGGAATTGGCTTTTTGATTGGCCAATCGTCTGGCGAAATGGCGCTGGCTGAGGTGAGCCAATTCGTGGGACAGCACGGAGGCCAGCTGGTCTTCGCTCTGGGCATACATAAACAAGCCCGTGTGCGTACCGACGACGCCGCCGGGTACGGCAAAGGCATTCATGGTCGGGTTATTGATGACGATCAGTTCAAGTCGTCGGTCGGTTAATTGGCTATGGGTGGCAAGCTTGAAGGTGAGTTGCTCCAGATAAGCCTTGAGTTGGGGATCGTCAAGGGTGGGTACGCGGCTGCGGAACATTTGCAGCCAGGCGCGGCCCAACTCGTATTCCTGCTGGTGCGACACAATACCCGAGGTGGCGTCACCAAGCAGCGGTAGTTTGATTTCCGCGGCAAGGGTGTGGCCTCCCCCACCTGTTAGTGTGATTATCAGACTAAAGCAGATACCGCGTAAAAGCCGTGTCAGCGATTGAGTCCGGTAGTGGTATGTTCGTGCACCCATGCCCTGATACTACCTGATTGCCGTACCTGGCTGTGACAATATTTTGTTGACGATGTTCGGGAATATGACCTTTCCGCATGATCGGGAATGTTGCGTACCTTCGGAGCTGGCGGCCCATCGCCTGATGTTTGGGCTTTCCGGCCAGTCGGTTGCGATCGTATCCCAATTTGTTGATGCCCGTGGCAATATTTCATCTGTATGATCACGACTTGCCTTCGGTGTGACACCGATGGCGTGGTATTTTCTCCGGCGTCGTGCCGGATTTCGCGAAAAGTTGGGATTTGTTTATGCGCAAGGTGCTGGAACGCTGGATCCACCGTTATTTCGCCGATGATGAAGCCCTGGTATTGTCGGGCATTCTGCTGGCGACCCTGGTCGTTATTATTACGCTAGGCGATATTTTGGCGCCGGTGCTGGCTGCCCTGGTGTTCGCCTTCCTGCTCCAGGGCGTTGTGAATCTACTCAAGCGTTGGCGTCTGCCACATCTTGCCGCGGTAATTATCGTGTTCACCAGTTTTGTCGGACTACTGTTTGCGATCATGGTTTTTCTTTTTCCCATTGTGATTCAGCAGTCCAGCAATCTTATTCAGGAAGTACCGGGGATGGTCAGATACTGGCATGACAGCCTGTTATTGCTGCCTGAAAAATACCCTCAGTTGATTTCCGAGGCGCGGCTGGCGGAAATTATGACCTATGTACAGAGGGAATCGGCCCATTTTGCTGAAGCGGCGGTGACCTTTTCGGTTAGCAAGGTGCCCAACGTGATTGTGGTGATGGTTTATCTGGTACTGGTGCCATTAATGATATTTTTTATGCTCAAGGATCGGCAGTATCTGGTGTTGATGCTTACCGATATGCTGCCAGAGCGCCGGCCGGTTATGGATCAGGTCTGGCAGGAGATGAACCTGCAGATTGCCAACTATGTACGGGGTAAGGCCGCGGAGGTGTTTATCGTTGGCTCAGTGACCTACATCTGTTTCTCGTTACTGGGGGTAAATTACGCCGCATTACTGGCATTGCTGGTGGGTCTGTCGGTGGTGATTCCTTATATTGGCGCGGTGGTGGTTACGGTTCCAGTGTTGCTGGTGGGTCTATTCCAGTGGGGCTGGGGTAGTGAATTCCTGTGGTTGTTTATCGCCTATTCGGTAATTCAGTTTCTCGATGGCAATGTACTGGTGCCACTGCTTTTTTCGGAAGCGGTTAATCTCCACCCTATCGCCATTATTCTCGCGGTACTCCTGTTTGGCGGTGTGTGGGGTTTCTGGGGTGTGTTTTTCGCCATTCCCCTGGCAACCCTCATTAAGGCACTTTATAACGCCTGGCCACGGAATACTTCCGAGGAACCATTGTCAGAGTTGGAAGACGCTCCCGCTGACTAGATTGTGCCACCATCCGCTTGAACGTTGTTACTCTGATTATCCCCGTATCTGGAACCCTATTATGAAGTCCCTAAAGTCTAGGTTTATTAGCGTATTCGCTAGTCTGTTTTTATTGTCTCAGGCGTATGTCGCTTATGGGGAATCAGGCAGTGGCGAGTCAGCCTGGTGGCGGGAAGGGCTACGTAGTGATGGCCGTGCGCATCCGGTCAGGCGCAGCCCAGCCGATGATCGGGCTTATCGTTACCTGACGCTCGACAACGGTTTGGCAGTGCTGCTGATTTCTGACCCTGACACGGACAAAGCCGCCGCTTCAATGAATGTCCAGGTGGGCAGCTTTGACAACCCACCCGAGCGCGAAGGACTGGCGCATTTTCTTGAGCATATGCTGTTTCTTGGAACCGATAAATATCCGGAGGCTGGCGCCTATCAAAAATTCATCATTGAGCATGGCGGCCAGCACAATGCATACACCAGCATGGAAAACACCAATTATTTTTTTGATATTGAGGCCGGGCATTTACTGGCAGCGCTGAATCGCTTTTCCCGGTTTTTTATCGCGCCGCGTTTTGACGCCCAATACGTCGATCGGGAACGCAATGCGGTGGAATCGGAGTTTCGTCTCAAGGTCAAGGACGACAGCCGCCGGGAGTGGGAGATATTCAGCGAGCAGGTGGACCCGAGCCACCCTCTGTCTCGGTTTTCGGTCGGTAATCTGGAAACTTTGGCCGACCGTAAGGGTAGGCCTGTCAGAACCGAACTCATCAGGTTTTATGAACAGTATTACAGCGCTGATCGCATGAGTCTGGTAGTACTTGGTGCGCAGACACTTCGCCAGCTGGAGGTGGTGGTGCGAGGGCTGTTTGCCGATATCCCAGCCGCAAATGGCAAGGGGGATGCCTCGGGTCGCGTTGCGCCGGCTGGATTGTCAGCGCCGACCTTCAAACACCCGCTGCCGTTTCAGTTGAAGGTCAAGCCGGTTAAGGATATGCGCAGCCTCAGTATTGTTTTCCCCATGCCCAGTTTTAAAGAACAATGGCGAACCCGGCCTGATCACTTCTGGGGACATCTGATCGGTGATGAAACCGGTGGCAGCCTGATCGCAAGGTTAAAGGAAGCCGGGCTGGCTAACGGTCTGAGCGCCGGGCAGGGCTTTGATACCGATCGAGGCGCCGCGTTTATTGTCCAGATTGAATTGACCCCAGAGGGTGTTGAGCGCAGTGACCAGGTGCTCAGGAAGTTTTTTGCCTGGTTGAACCTCGCCCGGCGGCAGGGCATACAGAACTGGCGGTTTGAGGAATTGGCGGAGTTGCTGCAAACCCGGTTTCGTTTTCAGGAAAAAGCCCCGCCGGCCAGTTATGTCCAGTTTTTGAGCGCCAAACTCCGGGATTATCCCCCTGAAGAGGTGGTTCGCGGTCCCTACTTGCTGGACCAGTTTGATGAAGATGTGCTGGGCCGCTTTGCCGATTATCTGACACCGGACAACGCTTTTGTCAGCCTGATGGCTCCGGAGGTGGGCGCAACGGATCGGGTATCAAAACGCTATCAGGCACCTTATCGGCTGGAGGCTTTCTCGTCCGCCACGGTAACAGGACTCAAGCAGGCGAAAGCCGCCGATCTGGCTCTGGCCCCGGCTAATAACTTTTTAGCCGGGGCTTATCCCCTCAGTGGCAAGGGTGGCGAAAGCTCGCAACCCCTGAAGTTGGATAATAATCAGGGGTTAACCATCTGGCATTATCAGGATCAGATCTTCGGTAGCCCCAAGGGTGTATTTGACACCAGGGTTACCACGCCTGTTATGGAGACCTGCGAGGGGGTGGCGCGCTCAGAGCTCTATCTCGCGCTGGTGAGGGACAGTCTGGGGGAGACCACCTATCAGGCGAGCCTCGCCGGTCTTGGCTATTCCCTGTATCGCTGGCACGGTGGTATTGGTTTGAGTATCGATGGTTATACCGACCGACAGGGTGTACTGCTGGAGCAGGTGCTGGAAGCGGTGATTACACCGCAATGGTTAGAGAATGATTTCCAGCGCTTGCGTAGCACATTGGTCCGGGATTTCCGTAACGTGCGTAAGCAATGGCCCGTACGGCAGCTATTCCAGCAGATGGATCCGCTGTTGCGGGGCACCTGCGATAAACCAACGCTTGCCAATGCGTTGGAAGAAATGGACTTTGCCGATATGCGCGAATTTCCAGCTAGCCTGTTTTCAACCGCGCATGTACGGTTTTATGGTGGTGGTGCGCTGACCGAGCAGCAGGTGCTCGAAATGGCTGAATTGACCCAGGCTCACCTGCAGGTGGGCAGAGTAGGTGATGCGGTCTCCCGGGAGGAAATCCTGGCTCTGCCGCGAAAGACAAGCCTTCAACACAGTATTGATGTGGAGCACACCGACAGCGGCGTATTGCTTTATGTCCAGGGGCATGAGGACAGTTTGGAGGAACGAGCCTTGGTGGCCACCATTAATGGCGTCCTGGAAGCGCCTTTTTACACCACCATGCGTACGGAGAAGCAGTTTGGTTATGTGGTTGGCACCAATATTCGGCATATGAATCGGGTACCGGGCCTGACGTTTTACATTCAGTCACCGGTGGCCAAGGAGGCGCGCCTGCAGGGGGAGATTAACGGGTTTATTGCCAGTTATGAGTCGGTGCTTGGCGATATGTCGAAAGCGGAGCTGGCGCGAATCAAGGCAGCTTTATTGGCCAATATCAAAGAGCGGCCGCGCAATATCAACGAGCAGGTGGGGCGTCATCAGGAATCCCTGTCCCTTGGGTATGAGGATTTTGATTTTCGTGAAAAACTGGCCGAGCAGGTCAAGCGTATCGGCCGGGACGATTTGCTCAGTGCCTATCGGCGATTGTTGCGCAAAGACAGTCGCCGCTTGTGGATAACAACCGGTCGGGTGATGAATCCGGAGGCGGTGCTCAGCCACGGGCAGTTGAGAGAATCTGCTGAGAAGGTCTACGCCTATCCGCAGTAGGTGGCGCGGAAGTCGCCCAAGGGGGGCGCGAGTATTCCAGGGATTCGTCACAGGCTCTTGTTTTTATTAAGAGTTTGCTCTACTGCATTGATTTGCATGACAAGCGGATTGTTTATGTAGATTTACTACAATACTATACGAGTGAATCAAGGCTGCGGCCAGACGTAGCGGAGCGCATGCGTAGATCCCTGCGCCCACTGTTGAAAAGGGAGTAGTGACTTGCAGTTAACAGATCAGGACCCCGAAGAAACTCGGGAGTGGCTCGATTCCCTCGATGCCGTGATTCGTCATCAGGGGCAAGATCGGGCCGCCTATTTGCTCAAACAGCTGGTTGACCGGGCGGATCAGCTCGACCTGCCCTTGCCCCGGGCGATGACTACTCCTTTTCGTAATACCATTCCCGTCACAAGGGAAAAGCGTATGCCTGGCGATCTGTTTATGGAGCGCCGTATTCGTTCATTGATCCGCTGGAACGCCCTGGCCATGGTGATGCGCGCCAATAACAATGACGAAGGGCTGGGTGGGCATATCGCGACGTTTTCTTCGGCGGCAACGCTCTACGATGTTGGTTTTAATTATTTTTTTCGCGCGCGCTCGGAACAGCATCTAGGTGATCTGATTTATTTTCAGGGGCACAGCGCACCGGGTATTTATGCCCGTTCCTTCCTGGAGGGGCGCTTGTCCGAGGAGCAGTTGGACAACTACCGTCGCGAAGTCGATGGCAAGGGCCTGTCGTCCTATCCCCATCCCTGGCTGATGCCTGATTACTGGCAGTTTCCCACGGTGTCCATGGGGCTGGGGCCGATTCAGGCGATTTACCAGGCCCATATCATGCGTTACATCTCCGCCCGGGGGCTGGCGCCACGGGGTGATCGGCAGGTCTGGGCTTTTATTGGTGATGGTGAGTGTGATGAGCCGGAAACCCTTGGGGCGATTTCGCTGGCTGGCCGTGAACAGCTTGAAAATCTGACTTTCGTGATCAATTGTAATCTGCAACGCCTCGACGGCCCGGTGCGGGGCAACGGCAAGATTATCCAGGAGCTGGAAGGGGTGTTTCGCGGCGCTGGCTGGAACGTCATCAAGGTGGTCTGGGGTCGGCACTGGGATTCCCTGTTTGAGAAGGATGTCAACGGTGTTCTGCAGGGTTTGATGGATGAAGTCTGCGACGGTGAGTTGCAGAACTTCAAGTTCAATGGTGGCGCTTATACCCGGGAGCATTTTTTCGGCAAGCACCCCGAAGCTCTGGAGATGGTGGCTGACCTCAGCGATGACGACATCATGTGGCTTAATCGCGGCGGTCACGATCCCTACAAAGTCTATGCCGCCTACACCGAGGCGATGAAGAATAACGGCAAGCCCACCGTGGTGCTGGCCATGACGGTTAAGGGTTACGGTCTGGGCGATGCCGGCGAAGCGGCCAATGACACCCATTCAGTGAAAAAGCTCGATCTTGAGAGCCTCAAAGATTTTCGTGACCGATTTGGCCTACCCATCCCCGACGACCAACTGGCTGAAGCACCTTATTACCGGCCGCCGCCGGATAGCCCGGAAATCACTTATATGCACAAGCAGCGGGAATCCCTGGGTGGGCCCTTGCCCACGCGCCAGGTGGAAGCCCGCGTCTTGGATACCCCTGAACTGTCGGTGTTTGAGCGTCAGTTAAAAGGTAGTGGCAAGCGTTCCATATCAACTACCATGGCCTTTGTGCGTATGTTGTCCACTTTGGTCAAGGACAAGCAGATGGGTGAGCGAGTGGTGCCCATCATTCCCGACGAGGCGCGCACCTTTGGTATGGAGGGTATGTTCCGTCAGTTGGGGATCTATTCCTCCCAGGGGCAGCGCTATGTCCCCCACGACGCAGAGCAGATTCTCTATTACAAGGAAGATAAAAAAGGCCAGATTCTCGAAGAGGGTATTAACGAAGCTGGGGCCATGTCCGCGTGGATGGCCCTGGCCACGGCCTACAGCAACTACGATTGTCCCATGGTGCCTTTCTATGTCTTTTACTCCATGTTTGGCTTTCAGCGCATTGGTGATCTGGCCTGGGCGGCTGGCGATATGCAGGCGCGGGGTTTCCTGATTGGCGCCACTGCCGGTCGGACAACACTCAATGGTGAGGGCTTGCAGCACCAGGATGGTCATAGCCATCTGTTGGCCAACACCATTCCCAATTGCCACAGCTACGATCCAGCTTATGAATACGAGCTGGTAGTGATTATTCAGGATGGTCTACGGCGCATGTACCAGGAGCGGGAGAATTGTTTCTACTACGTCACCGCCATGAACGAAAATTACAGCCATCCGGCAATGCCCGAGGGCGCCGAGACCGGCATCATTCGTGGTATTTACCTGTTGGATGCGGCCGGTGAAGGCAAGAACCAACTCAAGGTGCAATTGCTGGGTTCTGGCGCCATTCTCAATGAAGTGGTGGCTGCGGCCCAGATGCTCAAGGAAGACTACAAAGTCGCGGCCGATGTCTGGAGCGTTACCAGCGCCAATCAGCTGTGTCGCGATGGTCAGAGCTGCGTCCGCTGGAATATGCTACACCCAAACGAGACGCCCAGGCAGCCCTATATTACCGAACAACTGGCCGGCAAAAACAGCGAGATCGACGGCCCGGTGATCGCCGCCAGTGATTATCAGAAAGCCTATACCGAGCAACTGCGGGCTTTTATTCCCGGTGATTTTTATACCCTGGGCACCGACGGTTTTGGCCGTAGCGATACCCGCGCCAAGCTTCGGGACTTTTTTGAAGTGGATCGCCGCTATATTACTTATAGCGCCTTGTATGCGCTTTATCAGCAGGGCAAAGTCAAAGCCGACGTGCTGGCCGGGGCAATAAGTGCGCTGGGCATCGATGTCGATAAAATCGACCCGGTGCAGCTGTGATGGGAGGAGACAATCTGTCCGGCGCGAAGGGCGGGAGCACAAAGGTAGAGGAAAATCGTGAGCACTGAAGTAATCACCGTCCCCGATCTCGGCGGCGCCGAGGAGGTGGAAGTCATAGAAATTTCCGTTGCCGTGGGTGATCGAGTGGAAGCCGATCAGACCCTGCTGGTGCTGGAATCCGATAAAGCGATGATGGAAATACCGGCGCCGCGAGCCGGGAAAATTATCAAATTTTTTGTTGGCGAAGAGGACAAAATCGAAAAAGAAGGCGATCCGCTGGTGGAGATTGAAACCGCGGAGGGTGAAGAGCATGGAGGCGAAGTTGCGACCGAGACTGTAAGCGAGGAAGCGACGGGGGAAACGGAGGCCGGATCAACGTCCGAAGCCCCGAAAGAGGTGAAGGAGCAGGAGCCTGCCGAAGAAAAATCCACTCCCACGCGAACACCGAACGAAGTGCCTGAAGTCCCGGATACACCGGTGGAAGATTCCACGGCCGATCAAGGCGATAAGGTCGGGGATGAGGTTTACGCGGGGCCGGCGGTGCGCCAGCTCGCCCGTGAGCTGGGTGTCAGCCTGACCGGTATCGCTGGTAGCGGCCCCCGAGGCAGGGTGCTGAAGGAGGATGTCCAGGCCCACGTTAAATACGCGTTGCAAAACCGGTCCGCCGATGTGGCAGGCGTCTCAATGGGCGCGGGTATCCCCCCAGTGCCGGATACGGATTTCAGTCAGTTTGGCGGGATCGAGCAGGTCAAACTGACGCGCATTGCCAGGCTTACCGCGGCCAACATGCACCGCAGTTGGCTCAATGTTCCCCACGTCACCCAATTCGATGATGCCGATATTACCGACCTGGAGAGCTTCCGCAAATCCCTGGCGAGCGAAGGCGAGGCACGGGGCATCAAAATGACCCCGGTGCCGATAATCCTCAAGGCCTGCGCACTGGCGTTGGCGGGGAATCCGGCACTCAATCGCTCCCTGTTAAACGATGGCGAACACGCCATTCAGAAGCACTACTACCATATCGGTATGGCGGTTGATACGCCCCGGGGTTTGGTGGTGCCGGTGATCCGCGACGTCAATAAAAAAGGCCTCTGGCAGTTGGCCGAGGAAGTGGCGCTGATGGCCGGCAAGGCCCGCGATGGCAAGCTCACCGCTAGTGACATGCAGGGCGCCTGTTTCACCGTGTCCAGTCTCGGTGCTATTGGCGGGAGGGGTTTTACCCCCATTATCAATACCCCCGAAGTGGCCATTCTCGGGGTCTCCAAAGCCCAGGTTCAGCCGGTCTGGAACGGTAGTGATTTCGTGCCGCGCACGCTTTTACCGCTGTCTCTGTCCTACGACCACAAAGCTGTCAATGGCGGCGATGCCGGCCGTTTTATGACCGAACTGGTTGCCACGCTGGGTGACATAAGGCGTTTGTCGCTCTAGGCATTTCGTCGCTTTTCCCCAGGAGATAGCTGCAATGGCCAAATGTGTGCCCCTCTTTCCCGGTAGCCGGTAACGGGGGTGAGAGGTGCTCGATTGCGATAGTTCTGAGATGAGAGCCGCGTCACGGAGCTTCTTCCCTTAAACCGTGATAATCAAACGACCTGAATGATTTGATGAGGGTTAAGGTCATGAAAATTAAATGGTTAGGTGTTTTTTCTCTGGTTTTTTCTATATCTGTAGCCGCCGATGATTCAACCCTCAAGGCCGCGATTGGTGGCGGTGTGGGTGGCGCTGTTGGTGCCGCGCTGGGCAACGAGGTGAATGGGCGAGAAGGCGCTGTTGTTGGGGGCGCATTGGGTGGTGCGGTCGGCGCCGCGGTTGCCACCGATGATAAATCCCAGGGTAAACATGGTCGAACCAGACACCACTACGATTACGACCGGCACTATGGCGGCTATCCTACGTCACGCTTTTGTCCGCCGGGACAAGCTAAAAAAGGCCGTTGCTAAGCAACGCGCCATATTCGCTGGATGGTTGCGTTTACGCCGCTGATGCCCCAGTTGAAGGCCATAACTGAATGGGGTGTGAAAGGTGTGAGTACCGCCGCGAGAGTGGCGATGGACAAATTCGACCAGAGTGTTCGGTGCACTACTCCTGATAAGCAGGAAGGCTGGCCCGCCTATCTGGAAAAGCGTCCGCTGGCTGCGGGGAAGTTAAGACAGATAAAGCAAGGGAACCAGGGGGTTGTTGTTTTCCATTCAACTGCTTTGGGTAACGCCGAAAACCTCTCGATACATGACACCCATCACCGAGACCATCATGGGATAGGTCCAGATCAGCCCCAGTCCCAGGGGAATCACACTGATCATAAAGATCAGGCCCATTATCACCAAAGTGAAGAAAACCTTGAACCAGTGCCGGGTGACAGCGCTACGCGAGGTTTCCATGGCTTCCCAGGCGCCCAGATTCTTGTCAGCGATCAGCGGCACGGTGAAGATATAGGCTACCGCTAAATAAATACCGGGAATAATCAACAGGATAAACCCCAGTGTCATGAGCAGGGACATCAATATGGCGGCGACCACCAGGGGTATGACATAGGCGAAATAGGCAAACACCTCATGGTATGAAATGGGCAGATCCACCGAACGGCGAACCCCCATCATGACGATGCCGGCCATAAAAGGGTAAATAATCGCGGTGATCGCCAGTTGCACGATCAGGGTAGTGACAATGCCGAGGCCGCTGGTGTCATTGATACCGAGCAGGCTGCCAATACCAGTGAGAACGACGGCCGCCAGCATCGTGACGACTAAAACCAGTATGGCGGCGATCCAGAATGGCCCTTTTAAGCCGCTAACTCTCTGCCAGCCCTCGCTGAGTATCTGACCGATAGTAAAATCGTAGTCTGGAGTCCTGGCCGCGCCGGTGCCGCTCACTTCAATTCCTCTTGGGCCTGGTGTGTTTTCCGTAGACATACCTTGATCCCTCCGTTCAGTGTTAAATTGCCGTTTAATAAGAGGCTTGTGCAGATTTATTTGCATATAAAGCAACAAATTGCGAATTTTTTCAAATAAAATATTTAAGTTGTCGAGCTAACTTGATGGGTAATGAATGCCTCGTGCGCCGGATGTAATGTCCAGATAGCTTGCTAAGGACAGGGCTTTTTGCTGGAAGTGAGAGAGTGAGGTTTGCCGCCAGGCCCTCGAATTCGGTGCCTGCGAACGTTTTGGTAATTACTTTAATCCGGGCATGGGGCGTATGGGGTCACGGCCATCCCAGCCCTTTGCCGCTTCTTCGATCATCAGGAACATGTCCTTGAACAGGGTGTTGTTGTCCCACAGTTCAATGTAGTGCCCGACCGTGTCGAGGGCATCGAAATAAACCGCGGGTGCACCGCCCAATGTGAGTTCGAAGGCCGGTTTTTGGCCGGTTTCGATGTAGCGTTGATAGGCGGCTTCATAGTCCTCGGGCATCAGGCCGACATGATGAACGCCCACCCGTCCGGCAGCCAAAAAGTCCCTGTACACGGAGTCAACAGCGTTATGCTGGATGATCAACTCGATCTGCAAATCCCCGCTGTTGCCGAGAGCCACGCTGATATCCGCATATGTCGTCGAGGATATGG
>OBIY01000245.1_pt1 | contig 23496 bp, 22 predicted proteins | sample 1519841 | NCBI WGS metagenome assembly OBIY01 (sample SAMN03019774, study PRJEB22545) | beach sand metagenome | biome: beach; feature: sea beach; material: beach sand | place: USA: Municipal Pensacola Beach, FL | collected 2010-07-30 | depth 30-40 cm m
TTATTTGTATGGTATTAACCCCGCCCCCCCGGGCCTGCTCCTTCCCCCTGCCATGGCGCGTGCAGGCCAGCGCCGAAGTGCTGGTGGCCGCACGCGCCCTGCCACGTGGTCACCACGTACAGGCCCAGGATCTGGCCCGTCGCAAGGCAGAGCTGAGCGCGCTCAATGGTCAATACGTGCTCGACGCCGACGCGGCGATCGGCCAGGCCCTGCGTCATGCAGTGAGCGCCGGCGAACGCCTGCGCCCGGCGCTGCTCGAGGCGCCGCTGCTGGTTCGCCGCGGCGAACCGGTGATCATCGAGCTCCAGGGCGCCAGCTTTGCCATCCGCGCCAGTGGCCGGGCACTGGGCAGCGGTCCGGAAGGCGCCCGCGTCGCGGTGGAGAATCCTGTTTCAAAACGTGTCGTGCACGGCACGGTAACCGCGCCGGGCCGCATTACGGTGAAATTTTGACAGTGCTGCTAAAGTTCCTACAGAGCGTGACGATAAGCGGACAGCCGCCGCACTCGGCGACACCAGAAGCTGGAGTCATTCCATGGAAATCAGGCCCACGTCAGGCATCTCGGAAACACAGAAAACCGACGTTGCCAACCTCCGGGCGCAGACACGTGACACCATGCCCGGAACGCGCCCCGGCCGCGGAGATGAAAGCGTCAACCTCACCGACAGCGCCCGGCAACTGCACGACCTGCAAGGCGCCGTGGCCGGCACGCCGGCCGTCGACCACGCGCGCGTCACGGCACTTCGCACCGCCATCGCCAATGGCAGTTACCAGATCGACGCGCAGCGCATCGCCGACGGACTGCTGGCGCAGGAGCACGTCGCCGCCGGCTGAATGCCCGCGCCGCACGTGACGCGTAACGCGCGATGACCGCCCCCCTGCTGGCGCCCGAAACCGACCCTGGGCCGGTGCTGACCGCGCTGCGCGACGCGCTGCAACAGGAATACGCCGCCCTGTGCCAGGGCGATGGCGTAGCGGTGCTCGACAGCGCACGCACCAAACAACAGCTAACGGAACGCTTGGCCGCCCTGGCTCCCGCCGGTTGTGCGTGGCCGGCGGCATGGACTGACCTGGCGCGTCTGTGTGACGACCTGAACCGGCGCAACGGCGAGGTTCTGCGCCTGCAGCAAAGCACGCTGGCCCGCGCCATGCGTGTGCTGTCCGGCAACGAGGCGGCCCCCTGCCTGTACGGCGCCCGCGGACAGACCCACACCCCTGCCGCTGGCCGTCACATCACCAGCGCCTGAGCCCGCCTGGCGACCGTTCACTCCGACCGCAGCACGCCTTGCCAGGGCCGCGCACCGGCCCCAAACGCCACGAACGGCGCATTCAGGAGCGACGCCTTGTTGTAGGGCAGTGGCTGCAACTGGAAATCGGTCAGTTGGCCACCAGCCTGTTCCAACACACACTGCGCCGCCGCGGTGTCCCACTCGCTGGTCGGCCCGTGGCGGGGATACACGTCCGCCTCGCCGGCCGCCACCAGGCAGATCTTCAGCGAACTGCCGATCGACACGATCTGACACCCCGGCAAGGCATCGAGCAGCTCACCCAACTGCGCGCTGGCGTGTGAGCGACTGGCCACCACGCGCAGCGGCCCACCGGCGTAGTGGCTGACACGCAGCGGCCGTCGTGTGCCATCGGCCGCCTCATGCAAGGCACCCGCCCCGCGGGCACCCGCGTACACCTCCGCGCGCACCGGCACCTGGACGACGCCCAGCACGGGCCGGCCGTCTTCGATGAGGGCGATGTTGACGGTGAACTCGCCGTTGCGCTTGACGAACTCGCGCGTGCCGTCAAGCGGGTCCACCAGCCAGTATCGCTGCCAACTGCGCCGCTGCGCGTACGGAACGCTGGCGCCCTCCTCCGACAGCACCGGGAAACCGCCCGGCAGCGCGGCCAGGGCGTCGACGATCACCGCGTGCGCAGCGCGATCCGCGGCCGTCAGCGGCGAACGGTCATCCTTGTGCTCGACGGCGAACTCACTGTCGTAGATCTCCAGGATGGCGCCGGCCGCGCGCCGCGCGATCTCGATCACCGGCTCCAGCAGTGCGGCGGGCTCGAACTGAGGCGTCATGATGTTTCGTCCCTCGGGTATTGGCGGCCACCGCGCAGCACGGCCGGCAATGCCGGCAATACGCTGGCGACGATGACCAGGGTCCACTGTTCCGGCGTCGGACGCGCCAGTTGCAGCACGTGCGCCAACGGCGGATAGAACACGGCAAGTCCGATCAATATCACGCACACACCCAGCGCCCCCCATACGTACGGGTTGCGGGTGATCGCGTTCGACCAGCGGGAACTGCCCGCAGGGCGCATGTTGAACACATGCCACAACTGCGCCAGGGCCAGCGTCAGGAACGCCACCGCCACGGCTTGTCGCTCCGTGGCCGCCAGCGGCCCGAGCGCCAACGCGAACGCCATCAGCGTGGTCAGCGTAATGGCACCACCGTACCAGGCAATCCGCCACCAGTGCTGCCGGGTCAAGATGGGCTCGGCCGGTGGACGCGGCGGGCTGCGCATCTCGCTGCCGTCCGCTTCGCCGGCGCCGAGCGCCAACGCGGGAAACACGTCGGTGACGAGATTCAGAAACAGGATCTGCAACGGCAGCAGGGGCAGCGGGCCACCGGCCAAGGTCGCGAGGCCCACCACCAGCACCTCGCTCAGATTGCACGACAGCAAGTACACCGCGAACCGGCGAATGTTGGCGAAAATCACCCGCCCCTGCGTCACAGCCGACGCGATGCTGGCGAAGGCATCGTCGCGCAGCACCATGGCGGCGGTCTGCCGTGCCACCTCGGTGCCCCGCTGCCCCATGGCCACGCCGATATCGGCCTGACGCAACGCCGGTGCGTCGTTGACACCGTCGCCGGTCATGGCAACCACGTCACCGTGAGCCTGCAGGCGCGTCACCAGTGCCATCTTCTGCTCCGGACTCACGCGCGCGAAGACGCCGGCCGCCAGCACCGCCTGCTCCCCACCGTAGTCCTCCGGCCGCTCCAGCGCCTCTCCCGGCAACACGGGCGACGCCTGCCCGACGGCGTCGAACAGCCCCATTTCCTGCGCCACGAAGCCGGCCGTGGCCGGCTGATCCCCGGTGACCACCACCACCCGTATGCCGGCCGCCCGGCACTGAGCGATCGCCGGCTTTACCTCGGCTCGCGGCGGGTCCATGAGCCCGACCAGGCCCAACAGCACCACCTCCGCGTAGGGGTCATCCGGCACGCTCGCGCAGTACCTCTCCCCCAGCGCCAGCACGCGCAGGCCGCCGCGCGCCAGAGCCTGGTTGGCCTCCAACCACCGCTGGCGCTCGGGCGCGGTCAGCGGTCGCGGCCGGCCGGTGGCGTCGGCCTGTGGCACGCTGCGCTCGGGCAACGCCTCCGGGGCGCCTTTGACAGCGACCCGACAGCCGCCCTCGACGCTGTGTACCGTGGCCATCAGGCGACGCACCGGATCGAACGGCTCCTCGGCCAGGCGCTGCTGCCCGGAAGCCGGCAACGCAGAAGCCGCCTGCAACAAGGCCACCTCCAGTGGATCCCCCACGCCGCCGTCCTCGTTCAACGCGGCGTTATTGCACAGCCGCCCGACGTCGAGCAGGCGCGCCGCCCCGTCCTGCAACTCTGCCGGCACGGCGTCGACCGGCACCTGGACCGGCTCGCCGCCGGGCAGCACCAGGTGCGTCACGGTGAGCCGGTTCTCGGTCAACGTGCCGGTCTTGTCGGTACAGATGACGGTGGTGGCACCCAGCGTCTCCACCGCCGACAGGCGCTTGATGACGGCATTGCGCCGTGCCATGCGACGCATGCCGCGCGCGAGCGACAGCGTGGCAACCACCGGCAGGCCCTCGGGCAGGGCCGCCACCGCCAACGCGATGCCCGTCATCACCATCAGCATCGGATCGCGGGCCTCGAGCATGCCAAGCGCGCCGATGACAACAACCACGGCCAGGGTCAACACCGCCAAGCGACGCCCCAGACGATCCAGACGCCGCTCCAGCGGTGTGCTCTGCGGTGCCGCCTGTGCCACCAGGCGGCTGATGGCGCCGACTTCCGTGGACATGCCGGTGGCCGTCACCACGCCAAGCGCGCTGCCGGCGTGTACCGCCGTGCCCCGGTACAGCATGCAGCGCCGCTCGGCCAGCGGCGTGTCGGCCGGTACCGGTTCGGGCTGCTTGTCGACGGGCAACGACTCGCCGGTCAGGGCCGATTCGTCCACCTGCAGCCGCGCGGCTTCGATCAGGCGCAGGTCGGCAGGCACCAGGTCACCGCCCTCGACCACCACCACATCGCCGGGCACCAGTGCTTCGGCCGGCAGCGCGCGCAGCCGACCGTCGCGTCGCACCCGACAGCGCGTCACCCCCAGGCGGCGCAGCGCCTCCATGGAACGCACGGCACGCAACTCGCTGAAGAAACCGATGGCGGTATTGAGCGCGATCACCGCCAGGATGGCGTAGGCCTCCACGGTGTCGCCGGACACGAAACCGAGCACCGCGGCGACCGCCAGCAAGCCCACCAGCAGGCTGCGCAGCTGGGCCCACAGGATGCCCAGCACGCTGCGCGGCTCGATCGCCTGCAAGCGGTTGGGGCCATCGCGTCGCAAACGGGCGACGGCGGCCCGCTGATCGAGACCGCGCTCCGGATCGACGCCCAGGCCGGCCGCCACCTGCCCCGGCGCCTCACTCCACGGCGCCCTGGGCGCGCTCATCAGATGCCCGTGAACTGCGGCACCAGAAAATCGCCCGCGCGCGCCTCCCAGCACACTTTTACCGGTTGTCCGATGAAGACCGCGCGCCAGTCGACGCCGACCACGTTGGTCATCATCTGCGGTCCTTCCTTGAGCCGTACCGTCGCCAGCACGTACGGCACGTCCTCGGCGTAACCCGGCAGCGGCGCGTAATGCACCACCGAGTAGCTGAACACCTCACCGGCGCCGGACAGCGGCTGCCAGGACAGCGCCTGCCCGTAACACCCGCGGCACCACCGCTGCGGATGCCACACGTACGCGCCGCAATCATCGCAGCGCTGCATCACCAGGCGGCGCTGCTGTGCGGCATCCCAGAACGGCCGCGTCAGGTCATCGATATCGGGCAACAACTTGCTCATGGCGTGTCGGCCAGCAACAGAACCGCGTGTTCGCTCATCATTCCGCCGTAGCAATGCACCAGGGCGACCGGCGCCTCGAGCTGCCGGCCTTCGGCCCGGCCCATCACCTGCAAGGCCGCCTCGGCGATGACAGACAGGCCGGACGCGTCGCCGGTGTGCCCGTAGGACAGCAAGCCCCCGTTGCTGTTGACGGGCAGGTCGCCGCCCGGCGCACCGCGACCGTCCAGAAAGAACCGTCCGCCCTGCCCGGCCGGCACCAGCCCCATGTGCTCGACGCCCAGAATCGGGTTATAGCTGAACGAGTCATACAACTGGGCCAGACGCACGTCTGCGGGTGTCAGACCCGCCATGCGATAGGCGGCCTGCGCCGCCGTACGTCCGCCCAGGTCGTCCAATGCGCGCAGCTGACTGACATTGGCACGCCGATGGATCTCACCGTAACCGCGCAACCACGCCGGACGCGCGTTCAGGCGCCGCGCCAGATGCTCGCTGGCCACCAGGTAGGCGCCACCACCATCGCAGGGCACCGAACAATCCAGCAGATGAAAGGGAGACGCTATCGGTCGCGCGTCGAGTACGGCGTCGACCGTCAGCGGCCCCTTGGACGCCATCAGCGCCTGCGGGTGACGCAGCGACCAGGCGCGCTGGCCTACCGCCACCGCCGCCATCGCCTCGCGACCGACGCCGTGCTCGTGCATGTGGCGCGTGGCCACCTGTGCGTAGATCGGCGGGATGTACGGTCCGTACAGGCTGTCGAAGTCAGGGTGCGCGAAGATGCGGGTGTTGCGCTGCGCGCCCCCGCCGCCGACGTTTGGAAAACGACCGGCCGACACGCATAGAACCCCGTCGGCCAACCCGGCACGAATGGCCATGGCGGCGCGGATGGCCATCACCGCGTGTGTCGACCCGCCGGCGTTGACGGTTTCGGCGAAGCGTGCCTCGAGCCCCAACTCCTCGATCAGGCGCTCGTGCACGAAGATGTTGTCGGATACGCCATCGGCCATGCCGGCCGGCGCAACGAGCAAACCCTGGATATCCCCCGGCTTGATCGGCCACTCGGCCAGCAGCCTGGCAACCGCGGCCTGGTAGAGGCTGTGCGTGGATTGGTCAGGGAACCGGCCGGGCACCAGCTCCGACACGGCGGCTATGGCAACAGCGGCAGACATGCGCGCTCCGTGATACGAAAAGCGGGCCGGCCGTCGTCGGAGCAGTGCCGTTCGTCCGCAGACGTCGACGACCTCCCGCGGCGCAGGCGCCCGACGGGTGCCGTCGCTCGGGCGACCAGCGGACCGCCCCATCGATGCCGAAAGCCCGCCGGCGCCGCCGGCGGGCGTCGCTCACTCGGCTGGCAGCACCTTGATATAGGGCTGAATCCAGTAACTCTTGAACACCCCCTCCGCGTAGTAGGGGTCGTCCTTGAGCCACTGTTCGGCCTCGTCGGCCGTGTCGAAATCAGCCACGATGAGACCGCCGGCAAAACCGGTCTTGGTCGGATCCTCGCCCGGCACCTTGGGAAACGGACCGGCCATCTTCACCTTGCCCTGCGCCACGAACTCACGCAGTCGCTCAAGATGCGCCTCGCGCACCTTGAGCCGTCGCTGCAGGCTGTCAGGTACGTCCTCGATCCAAATCGCGAACAACATCGATCAGTCTCACTTCTTTGCAGTTTTTGCCGCCGGCTTCGCGGCAGCCTTCTTGCCAGCCTTGCCCGTTGCGGCCTTACCGGCACCCGCCTTGGTCGCTTTCGCCTTGGTTTGTTTGGCCGACTTGGGCGCACCGGCCAACGGATCGGCGAAATCCGTCTGAAAGCCCAGCTTGCGCAAACCCACCAGCGAACACTCACAATCCAGGTCCACCGGGCCACCGCTGGTGCCGACACCACCGATGACATCGCCGGCCTCGTCGATGATGGGGAAACCACCCCCGACGATACAGAACCGCTCGTCGGTGAACTGCAGGCCGTGGCCGAAACGATCGGTGGTGATCATCAGTTCACGAACCTGCGCGGTGGTGCGGTGCAGCGCCGCGGCGGTCCAGGCCTTCTTGATGGCGATGTCCGGATTGGCGATACGGCCCTTCTCCGGACGCAGCACGCCACGCAGGTTGCCGCCCATGTCCACCACCGCCACGGTGGACGGAAAGCCCTTGGCGCGGGCAACCGCGACGCCCTCGGTGAGAATCGTTTGCACTTCTTCAAGCGTCAGTTCGCGCACGTTACCTACCTCTGCGTTAAGGATGGATTGGACCTTGTGGTTATCGACGGCACACGGCGCATACCGGCCGGCGCGCGCGAAAGCTTGGCACAGCCCCATTGAGCCGGCAAACCGCCCTTGCGGTCAGTCGGGCACGCTGCCGAACAGGGCCGCATGTTGGGCAAGCGCATAACGATCGGTCATGCCGGCGATGTAGTCGGCCACGGCCCGCGCCCGACCACGCGTGCCACGCTGCCGCTCACCCTGCTCCACGGCAACCCTGGCCTGGGGCGGCAACAACAGGAAGTCCTCGAGGAACGCCGCGAAAAGCTCGCTGACCGTACGCCGGGCGCGGCTGGTCATGCGCCGCACACGGTAGTGCTGGTAAACCCGTGTGTTCAGGATTTGCTTCAGGGTGTCGTTGTCGGCTCGCATGGCAGCGCTGAAGGCAATCAGCGGCGCGCCGTATGTGCGCACCGCATCCACGCTGTCCACTGCCGCGGCCGCCAGATTCAGTGCGCTGGTCCCACGCAGGTCCGCGATCTGTGCCTTGATGATGCGACGGATGATCTCGTGCTGAAGGATGCGGGCCGGCAAGCCGTCGAACTGGTCGCGCACCGCATCCAGATGACCTCGAAAAAAGGCGGACTCGTCGGCCAACTGCTCAAAACTCAGCATGCCGGCCCGCAAGCCGTCATCCAGATCATGCGAGTTGTAGGCGATCTCGTCGGTGAGGTTGGTGAGCTGGGCCTCGAGCGTCGGCTGGCCGCCGTTCAGGAAGCGTTCGCCGACATCGCCGAGCTTGGCCGCCAGAACCGGCGTGCAATGCTTGAGGATGCCCTCGCGCGTCTCGAACGTCAGGTTGATGCCGGGGAACGTCGGATAGCGCTGTTCCAGTCTGTCGACGATGCGCAGCGACTGGACGTTGTGCTCGAATCCCCCAAACTCGGTCATGCAGGCGTTCAGAGCATCCTGACCGGCATGCCCAAACGGCGTGTGGCCGAGGTCATGTGCCAGCGAAATGGCCTCCGCGAGGTCCTCATTCAGCTGCAGCGATCGCGCCACCGACCGACAGATCTGTGCCACCTCGAGCGAATGCGTGAGGCGCGTACGAAACATGTCGCCTTCGTGGTTGACGAAGACCTGCGTCTTGTACTCCAGTCTTCGAAATGCGCTGCAGTGAATGATGCGATCGCGGTCGCGCTGGTGCTGACTGCGATCACCCGGCGGCGGTTCGTCGTGGCGCCGCCCGCGGCAACGCTCATCGTTGGCGGCGTAAACGGCCAGCACGGTCAGTTGCCCTCACGACAGCCGTCGATGACCTCCGACAACAACCCTTGCGACACCCCCTCGACGACGACGCCCTGGCCAACGGCGTCCAACACCACCAGCCGCTGGCGCCCGTCGAGCACCTTCTTGTCACCTGCCATCAGTCGCAGCAGGTCCGCGGTCCCTATCGACGCCGGCAGGCGCACGGGCAAACCCGCACGCTCAATGAGCGACACGATCCTGTGCACGCTGTCGCCGTCCAGCTTACCCATGCGACACGACAACTGCGCCGCCATCACCATGCCCAGCCCCACGGCTTCGCCGTGCAACCACTCGCTGTAACCGGTTGCTGCCTCGATGGCGTGCCCGAACGTGTGCCCGAGGTTCAGCAGCGCCCGCCGACCGGCTTCTCGCTCATCCGCCGCCACGACATCGGCCTTGATGCGGCATGAGTGATACACCGCGTGCTGGAGCGCCGAGTCGTCACCCGCGAGCAGCGCGTCGATGTGCTGCTCAACCCAAGACAGAAACTCAACGTCGGCAATCAAGCCGTACTTGATGACCTCCGCTACTCCGGCGACCAACTCGCGCCGCGGCAACGTGCGCAACGCCCCGGTATCCGCCAGCACACAGCGCGGCTGGTAGAAAGCGCCGAGAAGATTCTTGCCGCCGGGCCTGTTCACACCCGTCTTGCCACCGACCGAGGAATCGACCTGCGCCAGCAAGCTGGTAGGCACCTGAATGAAATCGACACCTCGGTGATACGTCGCCGCCAGGAAGCCGGTGATGTCACCGACGACACCACCGCCCAATGCGACCAGCGTCACTCCACGGTCACACCGCCGGTCGATCAGCTCATCGGCCAGACGCGCGTACGTGTCCAGCGTCTTTGAGCTCTCCCCGGCCGCAAACGTGATGCTTACCGGCTGAAAATCGCTCAGTGCCCCGGCAACCCGTCTCCCGTAAAGCTCGGACACCGTGCTGTCACTGACAAGAACAACCTGCCGGCCACGGACATGCTTTGCATACAAGGCTCCGCAATCGAGCAAATCGCTGCCGATGTAGATGGGATAGCCTCGATCACCCAGATCGAGCTGTAATGTTTTCATCCGCCAAACGATCCAGAACGTCTTTTACCGTGGCCGCCACCTTGCGACCGGGCGAGTCGACAATGATATCCGCCACGGCCTCGTACAGGGGCTCGCGCACACGGGCCAACTCGCGCAAGCGCTGCTCTGGATCACCCTCGTTCAACAGCGGCCTATGGGCCGACCCGCGCGTACGTCGCAGCTGCTCCGCAACCGATGTACGCAGATACACGACAATACCGTGCCGGCGCAGCAGCTCGCGATTCTCCGGAAGCAATACCGCACCGCCCCCGGTTGCGATCACCGCGCCTGGCCTGGCCGACAGATCCAGCAACGCCCTGTGCTCCCGCTGCCGGAAGCCCGACTCGCCCTCGATCTCGAAGATGATCGAGATCCGCGTGCCGGTACGGCGCTCGACCTCCTCATCGCTGTCCAGGAAGTCCCACCCCAGGCTTTGAGCCAGGCGGCGACCCACCGTTGTCTTGCCGGCCCCCATCGGGCCGACAAGAAACACGTTACGAATGGCCATGATAGGCCCGCCCGATCACGGCATTGTCGAGGCCAGCTCCTCGCGGACGATTTTAGGCGTCACGAAGATCAACAGCTCTTTCTTCTCGTTGGTACCGCTCCGATTGCGGAACAGGCGCCCCACGTACGGCAGATCCCCGAAGAATGGCGTCCGGACCACGTTGTTGACCGTGGTCTGCTCGTAGATACCACCGATCACCAGCGTCTCGCCATCGTTCACGAGCACCTGTGACCTAACCTGCTGGGTGTCGATCGCCGGCTCGCCGTTATTGTTGGTCGCCGTTGTATTCAGCGCGTCCTTGTTGACCTCGATGTCCATGATGATGTGGTCATCCGGGGTGATTTGCGGCGTCACCTTCAGCTGAAGCACGGCTTCCTTGAACTCGGTGTTGGTCGCTCCACTGGCCGATGCCTCCTGGTACGGAAACTCGGTGCCCTGAGAAATGACCGCTTCCTTCTGGTTGGAAGTCACAACACGCGGATTCGAGATAATCTCGCCCTCGCCCTCGGCCTGCAGAGCGGACAACTCGAGTTCCAGCAAGCGACCGAAGGGCAACTTGGCAATCGCCAGACCCAATGACACCGGGTTGAACGGCACGCCCTGAATACGCTGCGCCGGCAGGTTGACGTTCAGCCTGTCGTCGAACTGAAGTGTTTCGTTATTGGTCAACTGTGTCGTGCCATTGAGGCTGCCCGAAACCGCGTAATTGCGATTGCCGTTGTTTTCCTCTGCACTCACACCAAACCGGACCCCCAGGTTCTTACTGAAGTTCGTGCTGGCATTGACTATCCGCGACTCGATCAACACCTGGCGCACCGGGACATCCAACACCTTCATGAGCTCGCGAATCTCCGCCAGCTTGCGCTCGGTGTCGTTGACGATCAGCGTGTTCGTGCGTTCATCCACCGTGACATTGCCACGGTCCGTCAGAACCTTGCGCTCATCACTGCGCAACAAGTCCGCCACATCGGCCGCCTTGGCGAAGTTGACCGGCATGAACTCGGTATACAGCGGCGCCAGTTCGTCGAGCCGGGCACGCGCTTCGGACTCCGCCTGCTCCCGCGCGGCGATTTCCTCTGCCGGCGCCACCCACATGACATTCCCATCCTCGCGCTTGCCGAGGCCTTTGGTGGTCAGAATGATGTCGAGTGCCTGGTCCCAGGGCACATTCTGAAGCCGCAGCGTAATGTTGCCGTTGACGGTATCCGACGCCACCAGGTTCTTGCCCGTGAAGTCGGCCAGCAGCTGCAACACGGCGCGCACCTCGATGCTCTGGAAGTTCAGAGAGATCGGTTCACCGGTGTACACCTTTTTGACGTTGCGAAGCGCGGCTGGATCATCCTTGACCGGCGACACCTCGAGCGTGTACTGGCCGTTGGCCTGATACGCCAGGTGCTCGAACTGCCCTGACGTCGCCACCTCCATCCGCACGCCTCCGGAGTACTGGCGGGTCTCGATCTTGGTGACGGGGGTAGCAAAGTCGGTGACATCCAGCCGACGGCTGAGGCTGGCCGGCAGCGCAGCGCCCTTGAACTCCACCACCAAACGCCCACCCTGCGGGCGGGTATCGATCTGCACATCGGCCGACGTCAGGTCGACGATCACGCGCCCTTCGCCCTGCTCACCGCGCCGGAAGTCGATGTCGCTGATCGACCGCCCGCCGGCGGCACCCGCACCGACACTCGCGGTCTCGACCTTGCCGACCACCGGCGCGTCCAAGGTCACAAACATCGTCTTCCCGCTCGTGTTCACCGACCAGCGCACCGGCTGAGTCAGGTTCACCACGACCCGGGTGCGGCCTTCCGCCGGCACCACCGACACGCTCTGAGCAGGGCCGGCGTTGATCGGCTGGGTGCGCTGGGCCAGGCCACTGTCGGTCGCGGCGAGATCAACCACCAGGCGAGGAGGATCGTTGATCATGAACGCCTTGCCAGGCGACAGATCCGCATCCGCCTGAAGCTGCAGCTGCAGTCCACCGCTCGGCGTCGGCGCGTGCACGATGTTGGTCAACGTGGCCGCTTGCAAACACATACTTGCAAACATGGCGGGAACCGCCACGGTGAGCCACTTCCTGACCTGCGCTTGCGAGATCCGCTGACGACGTTTCATTCTGAAAATCTCCCTGACCATCGTCACGCTACTGCTGCTCCACGATGGCGATTGCTGCCTGCCGCTCAATCCATCCGCCCGTGCCATTCGAAATGAGCTCCGTCAGCTGCACGGCGTTCGACTCGATCTGCGTCACGCGGCCGTAGTTTTCACCAAGATAATTGCCAATCCCAATGCGGCTGATTGTTTGATCCGGCGCCTGGATCAACGCCCAGGTATTGCCACCGCGACTGAGCGTGCCGACCATGCGCAATGCGTCGAGCGGATATGCTTCAAGCGCCTCCTTGCGCCGGTTCAGATCCGGACGAACGCCCCCGGCGCCCGCATCCGCAAGCCCTTCGACACGCTGCTCCTCAAGAGTGTCCAAAAAGGGGCTCTTGAGCCCAGCTGGCTCGTAAACGAACTTTTCGTAAGGCTTCAGCACGGGCAACGGGTCGATGGACACCTTCTCTTCGGAACGGATCTGATCCATCCACTCGTGCAAGTCCGCGTGATCGCGCCCACAGCCCGCCGCTGCCAGGCAGGCCAAGCTTGCCAGTGCGATACGAACGATGCTCAAAGCTCGTCCTCTTCCTGATATTGGTAGGTCTTCGCCATGCCTCGCATGATCAACAGATCACTGTCTGCGCCCACGGGCGTCATGCTGAGATTGTGCAAAGTCACAATGCGCGGGAAAGCCGCCACGTCACTGACAAACTCACCCAATTGATGGTAAGTGCCCGAGACCTCAATATTGATCGGAATCTCCGCGTAGAAACCAGAAGGCTTTGGATCGCTAGGCTGGAACAGTTCGAATTCCAAGCCACGCCCCAACCCGGCTTGCGTGATCTCGACCAGCAAACTGGCAATCTCGTTGCTGTCCGGCAGCTGCCGGCGCATCGCCTCAAAGCTTTCCCTGAGCTGAGCCAACTGTTCTCGGTAAGCATCAAGGTTGACGGCCTGCCGGTACTTGACGACAAACTGTTGCCGTAACTGCTGCTCGTCCTGCCGCCGGCTCGCAAGATCGTCAAGCGTCTTGCTAATTACGAAGTAATAGCCGGCCCAGACAATAACCACCGCCAGCAGTGCCAAAGCCACCGCCTTGCCGACTGGCGGCCAGTCGCCCGCCGAACGCAGGTCGATGTTGCGCAGGTCCTGCAGGTCGATTTTGCGCAGATCATCCAGCGTCATTGTTCGGACTCATTCTTGGCAATGTGCTGAGGCACCCGAAGATCGAACTGACTGGCGTGAATACCCCGATACTCACCAGCCCTGACCACCAACAATTGCGACGGGTCGAACTGGTCGGACGCGTCGAGCTGATTCATGTAGGTCGACACCCGCGCGTTGGACTGCGCCCACCCCCTAAGGCTGAGCGTGGTATCCCGCTGGGAAAAATTGGTCAGGAACGCCCCTTCCGGCGTGCTACGAGCAAGCGCATCGAACAACTTCACTGACGCAGGCCGCTTGACCTGCAGTTCCTGAATCACGTCCATCCGGGCCTGCAACTTGGCCTTTTTCGCCTGGATGTCCCGAATTTCCCGAATCTTGATGTCGAGTTCGGCAATCTCCGCCCGCAACACGTTGTTTCGGTCTTCCTGGTTATTGACGACCATGGTCGCCAATAACTCCCACGCCGCCACCACCAGCACGGCGGCCACCGCCGCCGCACCGGCGATGGCGATAAATTCGTTTTGGCGCCGCTGGCGTCGCAGACGCCGCCATGGCAACAGATTAACGCGAGACATCAGTCGTGCTCCGCATCGCCAGGCCCGCGGCCATCATCCACGAGTGCCCATTCCCCCGCAACCGCGAGGCATCGATACCCGGAGCAAAATCGACCCCCTCAAACGGGTTGCCGACGCGTGTGTCCAGGCCAACGTATTCGCCCACCACATTCGCCACGCCTGGCAATCCTGCGCACCCTCCACTGAGCACCACATGGTCGATAGATGACTGCCCCGTGGCAGAGAAAAACACCTGTAGCAGACGCCCCACCTGATTGGCCAGCGAATCGAGAAACGGCTCCACTACTTCACTGCGCCAGCCTTCGGGTAACGCGCCATCACGCAGTGCGGTACTGGCTTCCGGATACGCCAGCCCGTAACGCTCCTGGATCTGTTGGAGCAATTGCTCGCCACCGAACAACTGCTCGCGGGTGAATACCGTCACCCCTTGGTGCAGTACGTTGAGTGTGGTCGTGGTGGCCCCGACATCAACCATTGCCGTGATGCCCTGGCGGGCCGTGTCCGGCATATGCGGTGCAAGCAACGGGAACGCCGATTCCAACGCATAGGCCTCGACGTCCGCCACGGACGCCGAGAGCCCCGCCGGAACGAGCGCTTCCAGGCGGCGGTCGACAACCTCGTTTCTGGCCACAATGAGCAACACGTCCGATGTCTGCGGGTTGCGGGCATTGGGCCCCACCACGACAAAATCGAAATACACGTCGTTCAGTGGATACGGGATGTACTGGTCCGACTCGAGCGTGATCTGCTGCTCGATGTCCGCGTCGGTGAACTCGATCGGCATGCCGATCTGACGACTGATGATCTGCGCGCCCGGAACCGCCAGCGCCACGTTGCGACGTTTGCTGCCGCTGCGCCGCACGACATCACTGACCGCCTGCGCCACCGCCTCAGGGTCTGCCACCGAGCCTTCGGAGACGGCACCGGGCGCCAAGCGGACCTGGGCACAGGACTGAATCCGATACCCCTTGGAGGTGACATCCAGCGCCAGGAGGCGCACTGCCGTCGTGCTAATATCGAGCCCCGCCAGAGGCGGGACTTGCTGCTTAAAAATGTTTTGAATCAAGTGATTCCCCGACCATTACTCGGCTTTCGCCTACCCATCCCACCGGTTAGTCACTGCCTGCGTATCGTCAGTCTTGGGTTATAAGGCTTGAGGCTTTATATCACAACGTCTTTAACGCACGTCGTCGTAGTGGCAGGCTTCATAGTGTGGGTTCTGTGTCAACCCTCGACGCCCGCGCACGCCGGTTCGACGATCGCCCGGCGCTGGCTAACCTTACACCGGATCAATCAATTTGCCACCGGAGCATCCATGTCGCTGAGGCGGCGGCGCGCGAACTTCCGCTCGAACCGGGCTGACCCCAGGGACACGGCTGCGCCGGTTCCGTGCGACATCGCCAGCCTCGGCAGCCCAACATGCTGAAGCGCCTGGCGTTGGCGGGCGTGGCCGGCGCGCTGAGCTTGGCGTTTGCCGGCGCGCTGATTGCCGTCGCACTGTTCCTGGCACTCGACCGGCAGCTGCCGACCGTTGACCACCTGCGCCAGGCGCAACTGGCCCTGCCACTGCAGGTGTACTCCGCAGACGGGCTGCGCATCGCCGAGTTCGGCGACCAGCGACGCATTCCCCTCGACGCAGGCCAGCTGCCACAGCCTTTGGTTCAGGCCATTCTCGCCGCCGAGGATGACCGCTTCTTCGAACATCCGGGGTTCGACACAAAGAGCCTGGTGCGCGCAGCCTGGCAGTTGGCCCGGACCGGCCAGCTGCGCCAGGGCGGCAGCACCATCACCATGCAGGTGGCCCGCAACTTCTTTCTCACCAAAGACAAGACGTTCCTGCGCAAAGCGCTCGAAATCCTGCTGGCAGTTCGTATCGAGCAGGCCCTGACCAAAGAACAGATTCTCGGCCTGTACGTAAACAAGATCTTCCTGGGCAACCGTGCCTACGGATTCGGTGCAGCCGCGCAGATGTATTACGGGCGACCGGTCGAGCAACTGACCCTGCCGGAAATGGCAACGCTCGCGGGCCTGCCAAAGGCACCGTCCCGTGACAACCCGCTGGCCAACCCACAGCGCGCACTGCAGCGTCGCAACTACGTGCTGGGACGCATGCACGCGCTCGGCTACATCGACACACCCACCCACGAAGCCGCCCGCCAGGCGCCCACCACCGCCGGACACAACGGCTTCACTCCGGAGCTCGACGCCTCGTACGTGGCAGAAATGGCGCGCGCCTGGATGGTCGAGCGATACGGGGAACAGGTCTACGCATCCGGGTACCGTGTCATCACCACGCTTGACGGTTCGCAGCAGCGGGCGGCCAACGACGCGCTGCGCCGGGGCCTGCATGCGTACGATCGCCGACACGGATTTCGCGGGGCGCTGCGTCGCCTGAGCGCACAAGACCTGGCCTCACCGGAACGACTTGCCGCCGCGCTCGACGCCATACCGCCTGCAGGCAACCTACAAGCCGCCGTGCGCCTTGACGACGGCTCGTTCCGGCTAGCCCCCAACGGACACCGACTCGCGCCGGAAGCGGTGGATACCACCACGTTTGGCCGCCGCTGGCAGGCGAGTCCCGGCGATGTCGTCTACCTGGCGCCGACCGCCACCGGATGGCAACTGGCACAGGCACCCGCAGTGGAAGGCGCCTTGGTCGCCCTACGGCCGACCAGCGGCGCCATCACTGCCCTGGTTGGCGGCTACGATTTCGCCCGCAGCCGCTTCAACCGCGCGGTACAAGCCCAGCGCCAACCCGGCTCGACCTTCAAGCCATTCATCTACGCCACCGCGCTGGCCAGCGGATATACCGCCGCCTCCATCATCAACGATGCACCGGTCGCCTACCCCGTTGACACTCCCGACGGCTACTGGCGACCGGAAAACTACAGCGGGCGCTTCTACGGCCCGACGCGGCTGCGCGAGGCGCTGGCGCAGTCACGTAACCTGGTATCGGTGCGCCTGTTGGCATCGATCGGCGTGGATTTCGCCCGCCGTTACTGCCTGCGCTTCGGATTTCCTGCCGAGCGCCTGCCCCCCAACCTGTCACTGGCCCTGGGAACCGGATCGCTCACCCCCCTGGAGATGACCGCCGGCTACGCCGTGATCGCCAACGGCGGCTACAGAGTTGCCCCGTATTTCATCTCCGAGGTGCAGGACGCGGATGGCAACACCGTCTGGCAGGCCCCACAGCCTGTCCTGTGCGAATCGGACTGCGACGCCGTCATGGACCATCCCTCGCAGACCCCCGCGCCACGGGTGATACCGGCTACCGACGCCTATATCCTGGCATCCATGCTGCGCGACGTGATCGACCATGGCACCGGCGTACGAGCCCGGCAACTGGGCCGTTCCGACCTCGCGGGCAAAACCGGCACCACCAACGAGGTCCGCGACGCCTGGTTCGCGGGCTTCCAGCCCAGCCTGCTCACCACCGTCTGGGTCGGCTACGACCAACCCCGCTCGCTTGGAAAGAACGAAACCGGCGCGCGCGCCGCCCTGCCCATCTGGATGGACTTCATGGCGCGCGCCCTGTCGGACGTGCCGGAAAGCCGGCTGCCCGTACCCGACGGCCTGGTGTCGCTGCGCATCGACCGTTCGACAGGCCAGCGGACCCTGGAGACCGGGCCTCACACGCAGTTCGAATGGTTCAGCGCCGACCGCCTGCCTCCCATGCCCCAAGAGCGGGCGACATCCGACGCCGCCCCCACGACCGGAAGCGAAGCCGGGCTGTTTTGACCCGGGCTACGCACGACATTGGTGCGCCTCACGCTCAAAAAGCCCCATAATGGGGCGAATCGCGCAACGGGGGCGTAACGGAATGCCCGCAATCGGTGCGCGCAGGCTTTGGCACGTTTCCTGCTGACACTCGTTGGCACCCATTCGTTGCCATCGCTGCCGGCGTCAGATCGCCAGGCGATGCCTTCATTCCAGACCTCAGGTCATTCAACCGCCAAGGAGCGAATAAATGTCAGTGTCGGATGTGCTCAAGAAAATCAGTGAGCAGAACGTCAAGTATGTTGACGTGCGGTTCACGGATACGCGCGGTAAAGAGCAACACGTCACCATCCCGGCCGACCGCGCCGACGCCGAGTTCTTCGAGAGCGGCATGATGTTCGACGGCTCGTCCATCGCCGGCTGGAAAGGCATCAACGAGTCCGACATGGTACTGATGCCGGACCCGGCTTCTGCCGTGCTGGATCCGTTCACTGACGAGGCCACCTTGAACGTGACCTGCGACGTGCTCGAGCCGCACACGATGCAGGGCTACGATCGCGACCCGCGTTCGTTGGCGCGCCGCGCCGAGGCCTACCTGAAGTCAACCGGCATCGCCGACACCGTCTTCTTCGGCCCGGAGCCCGAGTTCTTCGTATTCGACGACGTACGCTGGCATTCCGGCCTGAGCGGCTGCTTCGTCGAAGTCGACTCCGAGGAAGCCCACTGGCGCTCCGGCGGCCCGTTCGACCTCGGCAACAAGGGACACCGTCCGCGGGTTAAGGGGGGTTACTTCCCGGTGCCGCCGGTCGACTCACTGCACAACATCCGCACCGCCATGGTGCAGGCCATGGCCGAGATGGGACTCTCGGTCGAAGTGCATCACCACGAGGTGGCCACCGCCGGCCAGTGCGAGATTGGCACCAAGTTCAACACCCTCGTGCGCAAGGCCGACGAGGTGCAGATCCTCAAGTACGTGGTGCTCAACGTCGCGCACAACTACGGCAAGACCGCCACCTTCATGCCGAAGCCCGTCGTCGGCGACAACGGCAGCGGCATGCACGTGCACCAGTCGCTGTCCAAGGACGGTGTCAACCTGTTCTCGGGCGACAAGTACGGCGGCCTGTCCGAACTGGCCCTGTACTACATCGGCGGCATCTTCAAGCACGCCCGCGCGCTGAACGCCCTCACCAACCCCGGCACCAACAGCTACAAGCGTCTGGTTCCCGGCTTCGAGGCGCCGGTGATGCTGGCCTACTCGGCACGCAACCGTTCGGCCTCTGTGCGTATCCCGTGGGTTTCCAGCCCCAAGGCGCGTCGTATCGAGCTGCGCTTCCCCGACCCGTCGGCCAATCCGTACCTGGCCTTCTCGGCCATGCTGATGGCCGGCCTGGACGGCATCAAGAACAAGATTCACCCGGGCGAAGCCCTGGACAAGAACCTGTACGACCTGCCGCCCGAGGAAGCCAAGTCGGTTCCGACCGTGTGTCACTCGCTGGACCAGGCACTCGAGGCGCTCGACGCCGACCGCGAGTTCCTGACCGCCGGCGACGTGTTCAGCAACGAAATGATCGACGGCTACATTGATCTCAAGATGGAAGATGTCACGCGCATGCGCATGACCACGCATCCGGTTGAGTTCGACATGTACTACAGCGTCTGAGTGAAACTACCGGGGACGGCACACGCTGCCGTCCCCGGCCTGGTTGCCGATAAACGCCATGCACCCTGTCCGTTCTTCACTGCTGTGCCTCCTGCTCGTGGCTGTTCCGGCAACGGTTCAGGCAACCCGGGTCTATCGGTCGGTGGCACCCGACGGCACGGTGCTGTACTCGGACCAACCGGGCCCCGGCGCACAGGAGATTGATGTCCGGCAACCGGCCGCCATCGTGCCTTCTCCCGCCCCTGCCGCCGCGCCCGCCCAACCCCAGCAAGAGCCGCCGGCAGCCGAAGAACGCATCGTCTACACCACGCTTCGGATCACTCAGCCCACCGACGACGCCGTTCACTGGTTCGCCGAGGGGCCGCTTCGGGTGGAAGTGGAAATCGTGCCGCCGTTGGCCGAGGGTGATTTGCTGGTACCCATCGTTGACGGGATCCCCCAGGGCTCCGGAGTCCCCGCCAGCAGTTTTGCCCTGAGCGGCCTCGATCCGAATACCTACCAGTTGGTGGTTGCCATTCACGACGCCGACGGACAGGAACTGAAACGCAGTCAGTCGGTGCGTTTTCACTTCAAGCGCCAGTCCCTGAATCTGCCGGCACGCCGGGCGCCGGCCAGCGGCGGCAATTGATGCGTCGCTGCGGCAACGCATCCGTGCCGCAACCGACCGGGACCACCGACGTGGACAGCCCCAGTACCAACGGCCTCCCCCAGTTCGGGCGCGCCGTCGTCGACAACCTGCAAACCGCCGTGCTGGTCATCGACGAGCAGCGCCGCATGCTCTACCTGAATCAAGCGGCGGAGGTGTTGTTTGGCGCCAGCGTGCGCCAACTCAGCGGCCAGCCCCTGGAGCTGCTGTTGAGCGACCCTGATCTGACCGAGTTGATCGGCGAGACGTTCGAGCGGCACCAAGCCGTGCTGCGCCACGACCTCACGTTCCTGCCTCCGGGCAGCGACGTTCCAAAGCGCTGTGACTGCTGGCTCACCCCGTGCGAACTGGTCGGACAACGCAGCCTGCTGCTGGAACTCGCCACTACCGGCCCGCTCGGTGACACCGAGCGCGAAGCGCGCCTGCTCGCGCAGCAGGAGGCAAGCCGGCTGATGCTCAGAGGGCTGGCGCACGAGATCAAGAACCCGCTCGGCGGGCTGCGCGGTGCCGCCCAGTTACTGGAGCGGGAACTCGCCGACCCCGACCTGACCGAGTTCACCCAGATCATCATCGGTGAGGCCGACCGGCTGAAAAACCTCATCGACCGCATGCTCAGCCCGCAACTGACGCTGGACAACGGCCGGGTCAGCGTGCACGAGGTGCTGGAGCGGGTGCGTGCACTGGTCAGCACCGACCTGCCTGCCGACGTCTGCATCGACTGTGACTACGATCCGAGCCTGCCGGACCTGTGGGCCGATCGCGAGCACTTGATCCAGGCGTTCCTGAACCTCGTGCGTAACGCCGTGCAGGCGGTCGACGAGGCGCCGGCCCGCCCCGGCCGGGTAACGCTGCGCACCCGTGTGCGCCGGCGCCTGACCATTGCCGGCCGCCACCACCGCCTGCTGGTGCAGGTGGACATCATCGACAACGGCCCCGGCGTGCCGGAGCACCTGCGCGAACAGATCTTCCACCCGCTGATCACCGGCCGGCCCACCGGCACCGGCCTGGGGCTGTCGATCGCGCAGTCCCTCGTCAGCCGGCACGAAGGCTGCATAAATTTCTATAGCACCCCGGGTAACACCGTGTTTTCGGTGCTGCTGCCGATCGCTGGAGAGCAACGATGAACCGCCAGGGTCGCGTATGGGTGATCGATGACGATCGCTCCATCCGCTGGGTCTTGTGCCGGGCACTGCAAAGTGCCGGGTTCCAGGCCATCGAGTTCGAGGACGCGGAGCGCGCCAGCGCGGCGCTGGACGGCGGCGAGCCGGACGTGATCGTGTCCGACGTGCGCATGCCGGGACGCAGCGGTTTCGACCTGCTGGCGGAGCTGCGCGAACGGGCACCGGCGGTGCCGGTCATCATCACCACCGCCTACCCGGACCTCGACAGCGCCGTGTCGGCCTTCCAGGGCGGCGCGTTCGAGCACCTGCCCAAGCCCTTCGACGTCGACGAGGCCGTCGACCTGGTCAACCGTGCCCTGGTACAGCGGCGCGAACAGGGCACGCCCGGACAGGCGGCCGACGCCCCTGCCCCGTCCGACATCATCGGCTCGGCGCCCTCGATGCAGGAAGTGTTCCGCGCCATCGGCCGTCTGTCGCGTTCGAGCATCAATGTGCTGATCACCGGCGAGTCGGGCACCGGCAAGGAGCTGATCGCGCGTGCCCTGCACCGCCACAGCCCGCGCAGCGGCGGCCCCTTCATCGCGCTCAACATGGCCGCGATCAACCGTGAGTTGCTCGAGTCCGAGCTGTTCGGGCACGAGCGCGGCGCCTTCACCGGCGCCCAGGCGCTGCGCCGCGGCCGCTTCGAGCAGGCGCACGGCGGCTCGCTGTTCCTGGACGAGATCGGCGACATGCCCGCCGAGCTGCAGACCCGGCTGCTGCGCGTCCTGCAGGAGGGCGAGTTCTACCGCGTCGGCGCGCACGCCCCCCTCAAGGTCGACGTGCGGGTGATCGCCGCCACACACCAGAACCTCGAGCAACAGGTGCAGGCCGGCAAGTTCCGCGAGGATCTGCTGCATCGGCTGAACGTGGTTCGCATCCGCGTGCCGCCGCTGCGCGAACGGCGCGAGGACATCCCCGGCCTGGTGCTGCATTTCCTGGCGCGCGCCGCCAAGGAACTGCAGGTTGAATGCAAGACGGCGGCCGCCGATGTGCTGGACCGGCTGTCCCGCTTCGACTGGCCCGGCAACGTGCGTCAGCTGGAAAACGTCTGCCGCTGGCTGACCGTGATGACGCCCACCCAGGTGGTTCGCATGGACGACCTGCCGGCCGAAGTGGTCGGCGCCCCGGCGGCCGTGGATGAGGACTGGCAAAGCTCGTTGCGGCGCTGGGCAGCCGGACGGCTGGCGTCCGGCGAGCGCGGTGTCATGAACGACCTGACACCGACCTTCGAGCGCCTGATGATCGGCGTCGCCCTGGAGCGTACCGGCGGACGCCGTCAGGACGCCGCACTGTTGCTCGGCTGGGGCCGCAACACCCTGACGCGCAAGATCAAGGAACTGGGCATCGACGACGACTAGGTGCCCCGCCGTCGCCGGCGGGCAGCGCCGCTAGCCGACCGGCGGCAGGTCCAGTTCCAACGCCACCGGCGCATGGTCCGACGGCCGTTCGAGACGGCGCACGTCCATCTCGACCCGGCAGCTGCGACACGCCTCCCGCACGGCATCGCTCACTAGCAGGTGGTCGATTCGCAGCCCCTGGTTGCGACGAAACGCCGCCGCCCGGTAATCCCACCAGGTGAACGCCTGCGTGTCCGGATACAGCGCCCGGAAGGCGTCGTGCAGGCCCAGGGCGGTCAGCGCGTCGAGCGCCGCCCGCTCGGGCGGGCTGACCAACACCTGCCCCGCCCAGGCGGCCGGGTCGTGCACGTCGATGTCGGCCGGGGCAATGTTGAAATCCCCCATCACCAGCAGTCGCGGCCACCGCGCCAGCGCAGACGCGAGGTAGCGTCGCAAGTCAGCCAGCCAGGCCAGCTTGTAGGCGTACTTGTCCGAACCGACCGCACTGCCATTGGGCACGTACACGTTCACCACCCGCAGGTCACCGTAGCTGGCCGCCACGAATCGCTGCTGGGGATCGTCCTCGCGCCCCGGCAACACGGTCTGCGCGTCAACCGGCGGACAGCGACTGAGCAACGCCACGCCGTTGTAGGCACGCTGACCGACGAACACCGTCTCGTACCCGGCCTCGCGCAGCTGGGCCTGCGGAAAGTCGTCATCGACCACCTTGGTTTCCTGCAGCCCGACCACGTCCGGCTGCTCGCGCGCCAGCCAGTCCAGCAGCTGCGGCAGCCGCACGCGCAGGGAATTGACGTTCCAGGTGGCGATCAACATGACGTCAGGGGCCCGGCATCAACGCGTGGTCGCCGATGATAGCCCGCCGCCCTGCGGCCGGCGCCGACGCGGGCGTCGGCGCTGCTGATCGGCCGGTGCAGCCGGCCGCCGATCGCCACCACGCCG
>OBIY01000246.1_pt1 | contig 23401 bp, 18 predicted proteins | sample 1519841 | NCBI WGS metagenome assembly OBIY01 (sample SAMN03019774, study PRJEB22545) | beach sand metagenome | biome: beach; feature: sea beach; material: beach sand | place: USA: Municipal Pensacola Beach, FL | collected 2010-07-30 | depth 30-40 cm m
GACGGTCAGCTCCGAGAGTCCATAGACCACGGGGGGAATGCCCGCTAGTATCTCAAGGGCCGGTTTAGCGTAACCACGCAGACGCGGCCCGGCATATTCAGCCAGGTAGATAGCCGACATAAGCCCGGCGGGCACCGCCACCACCATAGCAATCAGAGAGATAAGCAGGGTGCCGGTAAACAGCGGCACCATGCCGAAAGCGCCCGAGCCACCCACCTGATCCGCCCGGATCGCAGTTTGGGGACTCCAGTCCAGGCCAAAAAGAAATTCCGTGATCGGCACCGCCTGGAAAAAACGCAGGGACTCGAAAATTACCGACAGAGCAATACCGAGGGTGGTAAAAATAGCCAAGGACGCACAAAGCAATAGACCAGCCTTGAAAACCCACTCCACCTGATTGCGGGCTCTCTGTTGCGGCGTCATGGACCACCAGGCCCAGGCGCCGCCCAGCGAGGTCAGAATCAGGGTCACTGCCGTAAGGATGTTTTGCGTGATGCTTTTTAGTCGATTCAAGTGCTCCGACGCCAGGACCAGCGCTGGCTCACTGCTTTGCGGGGACAAAACCCCGGCGGCAATGTTTTCAATCTGGCTCATCAGCAGATCGTGTTCGGCGCTAGATATCCCCTGATAGTTTTCCGGCAGGCCCGCTGCCACCAGCGCCGAGATAATCGGCTCATCAAAGGCCAGCCACAACACCATTAACAGCAACGCTGGCAAGGCGCACCATAGCGCCGATTGCACACCATAATAAAAAGGCAGTGAATTCAGATGTCGCGTGCCGCCAATGCCTTTGGCCAGAACCAGCGATCGCTGGCGACCAAGGTAATAGAACAAGACCCCCGCCAGCACAAGAAAAATCAGTAAACTCGGCGTTTTCATGGTGGCCTTTTGTCCTCTCGTTAGTCCTGATTTATCAAGGCCAGCTGCTGGCAGATCGTCGTTGGTATGGATGAACGCTTAACGTTAAAAGGGCCAGGCTTACGCCAGGCCCTTTGGATCACGTCAATGACGCTTTTAAAGCAACGTTTGTAGGTAGCTAACCCCTATTTAAGCGCTTCCTCGCCAGTCATTGCCGTGAGGTTTTTAACATTGGCGCCAAACTTGGCCCGGGTTTCATCGGGCAGGGGAATCATGCCCTTTTCCGCCAGATAACCGTCACTACCCCACGCCTTTTCGCTGGTGAATTCTGCCAGGTAACCGTCAATGCCGGGAACCACGCCAACGTGAGCTTTTTTCACATAAAAGTACAAAGGCCGGGACACCGGATAGGATTTATCGGCAATGCTATCGAAAGTGGGTTCGACACCTTCGATTTTGGAACCCTGAACCTTGTCGCTATTTTGATCCAGGAAGCTGAAGCCAAACACACCCAGCGCTTCGGGGTTGGCATTGAGTTTCTGCACAATCAGGTTATCGTTCTCACCGGCTTCCACATAGGCGCCATCTTCACGAATGGTGTGGCACACGGCCTTGTAGGCTTTCTTGTCTTTCTTTTTCATTGCCTTGATCCAGTCAAACTTCTTGCAACCACCTTCCAGGGCCAGTTCGGCGAAGGCATCGCGGGTGCCGGAAGTGGGTGGCGGACCAAGCACCTCGATTTTGGTATTGGGCAGGGCAGGATTAACGTCACTCCAGGTCTTGTAGGGGTTGGGGATCAGTTTTTCGCCATCTTTGGCGGGGACTTCCTTGGCCAGGGCCAGGAAGATGTCCTTGCGGCTTAGATCCATCACCTGGGTCTTGTTTGAATTGGCCAGCACAATGCCATCAAAACCAATCAAGACCTCAACAACGTCGGTTACACCATTGGACTGACACAGTTCAAACTCAGATTTTTTCATCCGACGGGAAGCATTGGTAATATCGGCGTGGCCCGTGCCAACACCGGAACAAAACAGTTTCATGCCGCCACCAGACCCGGTGGATTCTACTTTCGGGGTCGGGTTGCCGGTAGTCTTGCCAAAACGCTCGGCAACAACGGTGGCGAAGGGGTAAACGGTAGAAGAGCCGACAATGCTGATGTAATCCCGACCCGCTGCCATGCTTTGGCTGGCGGCCAGCGCGAGACTCAACGCGAGGCTTGTGGTGGTTAATTTGGACTTGGATTTCACGCTGTTCTCCTGCGATTAGGGTTCGAGCAGGCATCATAAAAATAGCGAGTGACAATAATATGTCTGTTATATGACAGATTTGTGACAACCTCCGTAACCCGCCCCTGGTTTATAATTCCGGCGCAAACCAGCAAGAACCCATACGGACTCCAACGTTGACCACTCTCACAGACAAGCAAACAGCTCCCAAGCTAGTCCACACACTGAATGTTTTCAGCCAGGGCATGGGCGGAGCTATCGCCTGGTTCACCGCTGCCATGGTGCTTATCACCTGCGTGATTGTTGTGCTGCGCTATGTGCTGTCCACTGGCTCGATCGCTTTGCAGGAATCACTATCCTATCTGCACGCCATGGTCTTTATGTTGGGTATCGGCTTTACCCTAAAGCAAGACGGTCATGTGCGAGTGGATATTTTTTACCGCAACTTTTCCCCCCGTATCCGGGCCTGGGTCAACCTTCTCGGCAGCCTGTTCTTACTGCTGCCGGTATGTCTGGTGATCTTTTATTTGAGTCTGGATTATGTGGCCAGCAGCTGGGCGATCCGGGAGCGGTCCAGCGAAAACTCTGGCCTGCCCTGGATTTATCTGCTCAAAAGTTTGCTCCTGGTTATGCCGACCCTGCTTCTATTGCAAGGCATAGCTGAGTTCAGCAAAGCTTTACTCACCTTGCTCGGCCGGGATGACCCCGCTTCTGGTAGCGACCCCAACGCCTCCACCAGCACGATCTAGGAAGCGGCAAACCATGCTCGAATTTATGCCCCTTTGGATGTTTCTGGCCGTTTGCCTGGTCATTATGCTGGGCTACCCTGTGGCTTTTTCCCTGGCTGGCACCGCTTTGATCTTTGCGGCCATTGGCAGCGCCCTGGGTGTCTTCGATTTCGCCTTCCTCGAAGCCCTGCCCAACCGCCTGTACGGCACCATGACCAACCAGACCCTGGTGGCCGTGCCGCTGTTTATTTTTATGGGCGTGATGCTGGAAAAGTCCCGCTTGGCCGAGGACCTGCTGGACAGTATGGCCCAGGCCTTTGGTAAATTGCGGGGCGGTCTGGGTATTTCGGTGGTCGTGGTGGGCATGCTGCTAGCCGCCAGTACCGGCATTGTTGGAGCAACCGTGGTCACCATGGGGTTGATGTCCCTGCCCACCATGCTCAAACGAGGTTATAGCCCGCGGTTGGCCACCGGCGCTATCTGCGCCACCGGCACTCTCGGACAGATTATTCCACCCTCCATTGCGCTCGTTTTACTGGGAGATATTCTGTCCAGCGCCTACGCTCAGGCACAGTTGAATATGGGTATTTTCACGCCGAAAACCGTTTCCGTCGGCGATCTCTTCGTCGGCGCCCTGATTCCTGGGCTGATACTGGTGGCGCTCTATTGCACCTATATTTTTGGCCTCGCCCAACTCAAACCGGAGCTGGCGCCTCCAGCCTCGGACCAGGACAGCCAACTCAGCACCCGACGCCTGCTGGCCAGCCTGATGCCACCGGTGTTGCTGATCGTGGCCGTGCTCGGCTCCATTCTCAGCGGCATCGCCACGCCTACCGAGGCTGCCGGCGTGGGTGCCTTTGGCGCTTCGATACTGGCCCTGCTGCGCCGTCAAATGTCCGTGGCGCGCCTGCGAGAAGTAATGGAATCCACGGTGGTGGTGACCTCCATGGTCTTTATGATTTTGATCGGTGCGGCGATTTTTTCACTGGTGTTTCGGGGCTTTGGCGGCGAAGAACTGGTGACCTCATTCTTTGAGGCTATTCCCGGGGGGGTGTTTGGCGCTACCCTTGCGGTGATGCTGGTGATTTTCGTGCTTGGCTTTATTCTCGATTTTATTGAAATCACCTTCGTGGTGGTGCCCATTGTCGGCCCAGTACTGTTGGCCATGGGCCTGGACCCCATCTGGCTTGGCATCATGATCGCGGTAAACCTGCAAACCTCGTTCCTGACGCCACCTTTCGGCTTCGCTCTCTTCTACCTGCGCGGCGTTGCACCCCCACAGGTGCTGACCGGGGATATCTATCGGGGGGTGATGCCTTTTATTGCGATTCAGGTACTGTTGCTGGCGATGCTGGCCATATGGCCTCAACTGGTCACATGGCTACCGGCGCAATTACATCACTAGCTGGAATACGGTAAAGCCCCCGATTCAGTCTTTCATGCCAGCATAGACAATACTGACCCAGACATCGGGTTGAAGAAAACCATCACCCCATTCGCCATCAAGCCCGGCGGTGGGTTTGGCGGCAACCACGTCCTCAACGCTCTTCCCGGCTTTTTTCAGAGCAGCGATATTCGCCTCCGCCGTTACCAGCATGTCATGGTAGGCCTGCAATTCGGCTTTGCTGGCCAGTGGACCATGGCCCGGCATGATGCGGGTATTCTCATCGGCCAAATCGAGCAGCTTTTTACTGGCGGCGATCATGCCGGCGATACTGCCCCCGGAGGCCGTGTCGATAAAGGGATAAAAACCATTGAAAAACACATCGCCAGTGTGGAGAACGTTAGCCTTTGAAAAATGAACAATGCTATCGCCGTCGGTATGGGCATTGGCGACGTGGTAGAGGCGCAGGTCGTCACCATTAAGGTGCAGGCTCATTTCCCGCTGATAGGTGATTAATGGCAGGGCTTCCTTCGGCGAAGGCGGCTTTACCATATTAAAAGCCGGGATTGATTTTTCCACTTTGAGGGCTTCACGCACATTCTCGTGAGCAACAATGATTGAACCCTTTTTGCCAAAGTTTTCATTGCCACCGGCATGATCACCGTGCCAATGGGTATTGACCAGAAAACGCGGCGTGGAACCGGATACCGCACCGAGGGCGCTGGAAATCTTATCAGTCATTTCCGCGTACTGATCGTCAATAATAAAGGTGCCATCCTCGCCGACGGAAACACCGATGTTGCCACCCTCGCCCATCAGCATATACAGGCCATCTCTAACCGGTACGGTTTGAACCTCCACCGAGTCCCAGTGGTTGCCCGCCAGCACGGAACCCGAAGAAAACACCGCGAGGATCAGGGCGGACAACGGCAAGCGTTTTATGATTCGGTTTGTCATGATTATTCTCCCTAGTAGACCAACAAGTTAATTTCGACAGCCGTTTAACATTCGACACGATAAAGCAACGGGCTCTGTTTCGCATCCAGATTCACCTCTTATAGATCAAATCTTCCCCGAGTGACACCGGCAAGCCGGGCCTGCCTCGTCACTGCCCGGCTCAGGGGATATAATCGCCGCTTATTTTTGTTCAGGAAAAGTAATGAGCGCGATTGCTCCGGATGTATCCACGTTTCAGGGTCTGATCCTGGCTTTGCAGCAGTTCTGGGCCGAACGCGGTTGCGTAATACTCCAGCCCCTCGATATGGAGGTGGGCGCCGGCACCTTTCATCCGGCGACGTTTTTGCGCGCTATCGGCCCCGAGACCTGGAACAGCGCCTACGTGCAACCCTGTCGCCGCCCCACCGATGGTCGCTACGGGGAAAACCCCAACCGCCTGCAACACTATTACCAGTTCCAGGTGGTGCTCAAGCCCTCACCGGAGGATATTCAGGAGCAGTACCTGGATTCCCTGCGCTACCTGGGCATAGATCCTCTGGTTCACGATATCCGCTTTGTCGAGGACAACTGGGAGTCCCCCACCCTCGGTGCCTGGGGTCTGGGCTGGGAAGTCTGGCTCAATGGCATGGAAGTCACCCAGTTCACGTACTTTCAGCAGGTTGGTGGCCTTGAATGCTACCCGGTTACCGGTGAAATCACCTATGGGCTGGAACGTATTGCCATGTACCTTCAGGGCGTGGACAGCATCTACGATCTGGTGTGGACGGTTTATCCCTCCGGCAAAAAGGTCACTTACGGTGATGTCTTCCACCAGAATGAAGTGGAAATGTCCCGCTACAATTTTGAAGAGGCCGATGTCCCTGCCCTGTCCCGCAACTTCGATAACTGGGAACAAGAGAGCCAGCGTCTGGTCGAAGCGGGCCTGGCTTTACCCGCCTATGAGCTGGTAATGAAGGCTTCCCACGCCTTTAATCTGCTGGATGCCCGCCACGCCATTTCCGTTACCGAACGACAGCGCTTTATTTTGCGCGTGCGCACCATGTCCCGCGCCGTCGCAGAGGCCTATTTTCAATCCCGCCTGGCCAAGGGCTTTCCACTGGCACCTCCGGAACTGGCGGCAGAGGTGACCGCCATAGCACGGGGGCAAAACGCATGAGCAAGGACTTTCTGGTCGAAATCGGCACCGAGGAACTGCCCCCGAAATCGCTAAAACACCTGATGACCGCTTTTGCACTGGGTCTGGAGAGCCAACTCCGCGAGGCTAATCTGGAGCATTCGGCAATCAAGCCCTACGCCACCCCGCGCCGGCTGGCGGTGCTGGTATCCAGCCTCGCGCAACAGCAACCTGAACAATTCAGCGAAAAGCTGGGTCCCGCCGTGGCCGCTGCCTACGATGCCAATGGCAAACCCACCAAGGCCGCCGAGGGCTTTGCCCGGAGCTGTGGTGTCAGTATTGAAGAGCTCGAACAGGCAGAAAGCGACAAAGGCCCACGCCTGGCGTTTCGCAAGCGGGCAGCGGGCAAAGCCAGCGTCGAATTGCTACCCGCCATGGTCGAGCAGGCACTGGCGACGTTGCCCATCGATAAGCGGATGCGTTGGGGCGCCAGCAGGGCCGAGTTCGTGCGCCCCGTGCACTGGGTAATGATGATATATGGCGACACAGTGGTTGAAGGAAACATTCTGGGCATTACCGCCGGGCAATATTCCCGCGGCCATCGCTTTCATCATCCCGACGCCGTATTGATCGGACGGGCCAGTGCTTACGCGGAAATTTTGCACCAGCACCGGGTGATTGCCGACTTTGCCGAGCGTAGGGAGCTGATCCGAAACCGTATCGAAACTACCGCCAGTGACTTGAACGCTCAGGCGATCATTGATGAAGATTTGCTCGACGAAGTCACCGCCCTCAATGAATGGCCCGTGGTTCTAGCCGGCAACTTTGATAGCGACTTCCTCAAAGTCCCAGCGCCCGCCCTGATTTCTTCCATGAAGGAACACCAGAAGTATTTTCATCTGGTCGATACCAATGGCGCGCTTTTGCCGGCTTTCATCACTGTCGCCAACATCGACAGCTACCAGCCGGAGAAAATTATCGCCGGCAACGAGCGGGTAATTCGGCCGCGCCTGGCGGATGCTGCGTTCTTTTATAAAACCGATCTGAAGGTTACCCTGCAGGAACGACGTGAGCAGCTGCGCAATATCGTGTTCCAGAAAAAACTGGGCTCGGTGTTCGATAAAACGGAGCGGGTCGCAAAACTCGCGGCCTATCTGGCCCACTACCTTGAGGCCGATACAAAACTCTGTGAGCAGGCCGCGCAACTCAGCAAGTCCGACCTGGTCTCGGAAATGGTGCTGGAATTCCCTGATTTACAGGGCACCATGGGTGAGCACTATGCCCGCGCCGAGCAGCTGGAAGCCTCTGTCTGCCAGGCATTGCTGGAACAGTATCAGCCTCGCTTTAGCGGCGATGCGCTACCCACCAGCAAGACCGGCATCACCCTGGCCCTGGCTGACCGCCTGGATACCCTGGTGGGTATTTTCGCCATCGGGCAAATCCCCAGTGGCTCCAGCGACCCCTTCGCCCTGCGTCGCGCCAGCCTGGCCATATTGCGGATATTGGTCGAAAACAAACTGGATTTGGATCTGGCGGACGTCATTGACCAGGCGGCGAGCGGCTACAGTGTTGTTGCTATTAGTGAAGAGATCCGTAAGCAAGTATTCACTTACATCAATGAACGTTTCTATGCCTGGTTTGAAGACCAGGGAGTGGCCGTTTCCGCCGTCCAGGCGGTGATGGCGAAAAACCTCACTAACCCGGTCGATATCGTCGAGCGCATAGAAGCCGTGGCCAGTTTTATGACCCGTACGGAAGCGCCCACGCTGGCTGCGGCCAACAAACGGGTCGCCAATCTGCTGAGCAAACAGGAAGGTTCCAATACGGCGCACGTTGTTGACAGCACGTTATTTAGCGCGCCGGAGGAAACCCAGTTACACGAACAAATTAACACCTTGTCGTCGCGCTTCCACGGGCTGGTTAAGGACAGGAATTACGGGGAGGCGCTGGCTCTACTGGCTGGGCTGAAAGAGCCCGTCGATGCTTTCTTCGACAACGTCATGGTAATGGTTGAAGATGGGGCTGTCAGAGACAACCGGCTCGCCCTCCTGGCCCAGCTCCGGGGGCTATTTCTCGAAGTGGCGGATGTCTCGCTGATCACGACTGTCGGCTAATTGCTTCCATGAAGCTGATTATCCTGGATCGCGACGGGGTCATTAATTATGACTCCAATGAGTACATAAAAAGCGCCGAGGAATGGCGGCCCCTGCCCGGCAGCATCGAAGCCATCGCCAAGCTAAGTCAGGCCGGCTACGCGGTAGTGGTGGCCACCAATCAGTCTGGTCTTTCCCGCGGGCTGTTTGGACTGGATGAACTGGAAACCATGCACGAAAAATTGCGCAACCTGGTTGACGCCGCTGGCGGGCATATTGAGGGTATTTATTACTGTCCTCATCTGCCAGAGGAAGGTTGTGCCTGTCGTAAGCCTGCACCGGGGCTTTTACTGTCGATAGCAGAGGACTTTCAAACTGAGCTCGTGGGCGTACCTTTAATCGGGGATAGTTTGCGAGATCTCCAGGCAGGGCGAGAACTGGGTTGTCGCCTGATGCTGGTCCGAACCGGCAAGGGAAAAATCACGGAAGAAACATTGTCTCAACCGGAAAATCACGCCTATGCCGATGTCCTGGTCTACGACAACTTATCAGCCGCAGTGGCTGCTTTGCTCCAGGTTTGAGGACACTGGGTTATGAAAGTGCTGATGACCATTCGTTCCAGCCTTTTTTATTTGGGTTATCTGCCTCTGGTGGGGGTGTTCTCCGTGCTCGGATGTACTGTCGGCTTCGCGATGCCTTACCGCCTACGTCAACACTTTATCACCCTCGCCAATGCCCTTATTGTCCGCTGGTTGAACCTTAGTTGCGGCGTGCGCCTGCATGTGGAAGGCCTGGAAAACATCCCGGACGTCCCCTTCGTTGCGCTCAGCAACCATCAGTCCGCCTGGGAGACCTACTATTTACAGAGACTATTGCGCCCGGTTAGCACCATCCTTAAACAGGAACTACTACGCATCCCCCTGTTTGGCTGGGGCCTGGCCATGACCAAACCTATCGCCATCGACAGATCCAATCCACGTGCCGCACTACGCGAGATACTGAACCAGGGGAAGTTACGCCTGGAGGAAGGAAATAATGTCTTGATCTACCCTGAAGGCACTCGCATCGAGGCTGGGAAAATCGGCAATTACGGACGCAGTGGGGCGGCACTGGCAATAGCTGCAAAAGCCCCACTGGTGCCGATTGCCCACAACGCGGGCAAACACTGGCCGGCCCACCGCTTTTTAAAGCACCCGGGTACCATAAGAGTCGTTATCGGTACGCCAGTTTTACCGGAGAACTCAGGCATGGACAGTAAGGAGTTAACCGCCAGCATCAAAGCCTGGATAACATCGACGGTTTCAAACTTTCCTGCCTAGACACTGCTTAAAATTTTGATTTCCTGCTAGACTGGCCGCTTTGAAAGCATCTTCGCTGGTACGAGCTACAAGGAGTTGATAATGGCTGATAATGAATACACTGGGCCGGAACAACGCAGAGAGCAGCGCAGAAAAAACTCTGATCGTCGCGTCGAGATTCGTTTTGAGCTGGATAACGAGAACCGCAGAAAAAATAAAGGCCGACGCAGTGCTGATGGAGACATCTGGGATAAGCGAGAAGGCGACTAAGTAAGTGCTTACTTGCGCTAGATATCTAGATTCACAACAGCCAGGGCGTTATCTTCGATAAACTCTCGCCGTGGCTCCACATGATCTCCCATCAGGGTATTGAACATCTGATCCGCAGCAATCGCATCTTCCACAGTCACCCGTAGTAAACGTCGAGTTTCCGGGTTTATCGTTGTTTCCCACAGTTGTTCGGGGTTCATTTCGCCGAGACCTTTATAACGCTGGATATAGTACCCACGCCTGGATTCAGCCATTAGCCAGTCTATCGCTTGTTGCAAGCTATTAATTTCAAGGGTTTTTTCACCTCGTTTAATATACGCCCCAGACTCCAGCAAACCCGCGAGCCTTTCCCCCAAGCCCAGCATCGCGCTATATTCAGCCGAAGCGAAAAATTCATGGCCAAAACGGCTGACAGAAGGAACGCCATGAACAACCTGGTGAACCTCTGGAAGGAAATAGCCCCGCTCCTGATCCCGGGCAAGCTCCATGCGGCGCTGGCTGGTATCACCGTTGGCATTTGACAAAGCCTGATTTAAGGCATCACACCAGTCACGGACTACTTGTTGTTCGGTTAATTGCCCTGGTGACAAAGCGGGCAGGTCAATCATCAAACGCAAGACATCACCGGGATACGACCGTGTCAAACGATCTATCTTAGCCATCACCGAGCGGAACTCCGCCACTAACGAAGCCAGTGCTTCATCTGAAATCCCCGGTGCATCGGCATTTACGTGGAGGCTGGCGCCATCAAGCGCGGTGTGGGTCAGAAACTCGGTAAGTGCTTGATCATCCTTTAGATATTGCTCCTGTTTGCCTTTACTGATTTTGTAAAGGGGCGGCTGGGCAATGTAAATATGGCCGCCATCGACCAGCTCTCGCATCTGCCGGAAAAAGAAGGTCAGCAGCAAAGTACGGATATGAGAGCCATCCACATCCGCATCCGTCATGATAATGATCGTATGGTACCTTAGCTTCTCGATATTGAATTCCTGGACCCCAATACCGCAGCCTAGCGCCGTAATCAACGTGCCAACCTCCGCGCTGGACAGCATTTTGTCAAAGCGGGCTTTTTCAACGTTAAGAATCTTACCTTTCAAAGGCAGAATGGCCTGAGTCCGCCGGTCCCGACCTTGCTTGGCGGACCCACCGGCCGAATCACCCTCCACCAGGAATAGTTCAGACAGTGCGGGATCTTTTTCCTGACAATCGGCCAGCTTGCCTGGCAACCCGGCAATATCAAGGGCCCCCTTTCTTCGGGTCATCTCCCGAGCTTTGCGGGCAGCTTCCCTGGCCCGGGCCGCATCAAGCATTTTGCCAACGATGCTGCGTGCTTCCTGAGGGTTTTCCAATAAAAAGTCGCTAATCTGCTTGCCAACCTCCTGCTCAACAGCACTTTTTACCTCGGAACTCACTAACTTATCCTTGGTTTGAGATGAGAACTTGGGGTCGGGTACTTTTACAGAGATAATCGCCGTCAACCCCTCCCGGGCATCGTCACCGGTGGTGCTAACTTTCGCTTTCGTGGCCATACCCTCTTTCTCAATGTAGGTATTCAGAGAACGCGTCAGGGCGGAGCGAAATCCAGCCAAATGGGTACCACCATCTCGCTGGGGAATATTGTTGGTGTAACAGAATATATTCTCCTGAAAGCCATCGTTCCATTGCAGGGCTACTTCGACGCCCAGACCCTGACTCTCGGGGTTATCAAAATGGATGACTGTGTTAATCGGGTTTTTATTGTCATTGAGGTGCTCAACAAAAGCTTTCAGGCCCCCCTCATATTCGTATATATCCTCGCGCCCCGTACGCTTATCACTCAAGACAATACGCACACCGGAATTCAGGAAAGACAATTCACGTAAGCGGTTTGCAAGAATATCAAAATGGAAGTTGATGTCTGCGAAGGTATCGGGAGACGGCCAGAAATGCACATCCGTGCCTGATATATCCGTGGAACCCACCACGCTCAGGGGCGACTCTGGAACCCCATGATGATAGGTTTGCTCATGCACTTCGTTATTACGTCGAATAGTCAATACCAACTTTTCCGATAAAGCATTGACCACTGAAACGCCAACCCCATGGAGGCCACCAGATACTTTGTAGCTGTTTTCATCAAACTTTCCACCGGCATGGAGCACCGTCATAATGACCTCCGCTGCCGAAACACCCTCTTCGTGCATATCCGTGGGAATACCGCGGCCGTTATCAGAGACGGACACCGATTCGTCAGAATGAATGGTCACCAATATCTCGCTGCAATGCCCGGCCAGCGCTTCATCAACCGCGTTGTCCACCAGCTCAAAGACCATATGATGCAGGCCAGTGCCATCATCCGTATCACCGATGTACATACCCGGCCTTTTGCGGACCGCATCTAGGCCTTTCAGTACCTTGATGTCGGAAGAATCATATCCGTCTTTATCACTCATATTTCATACCCTTTATCTAACAGCATCAGCCAAAGGCTCTGCAGTAACCACACCTTGTTCCACGTGAAACACTGCCGGATCTTGATATATCCGCTCTGGCATTACACTCAATAAAGTATGCCGATCAGTTCCCGTTAAAAAGACCTGGTCGCGTTGATCTGCGAGGAACGCCAAGCAGCGCGACAGATTCATACGATCCAGTTCCGCCGCTAAATCATCGAGAAGGTAGATACAGTCCCGTCTCTTTATTTTTCGGAGAATACGCCCCTGAGCCAACTGCATTGCCAGCACCAGTAGCTTGATCTGTCCGCGAGACAGCACTTCTACCGCTGACCGACCACCACACTTAAGCTTCAAATCCGCTCGATGGGCTCCGACATTGGTGGTTTTGCTTTGCTTATCTCGCTGAAAACTGGCCTTCAGCTCGTCTCGAAGAGATGTTTTTTTTTGCCAACCAGGAAACAATTCTATTTCAAGGTCGACTTCTTCCCCGCTTAATGCCTTATATGCTGCTTGACACTCCGGCACAAACCGAGCGAAGTAAGACTCTCTATAGTCGGCGACCTGCTCGCTTAATTCCGCGAACTCCCTATCCCATACCTGTAATTGTTCACGGTCGATTTTACCACGACGCAGAAGGTTATTGCGCTGTTTCAAGACTCGCTGATGCTTACGCCAAAGCTCCCTAGGCGCTTGTTCCACGTGAAACACTCCCCAGTCCAGAAAGCGCCGCCGATCCCCGGGGCTGCCGTCAACCAGAGCAAAAGTGTCGCTGTTAACCACTAAGGTCGGAAGCTTTTCAGCCAAGAGAGAAGCGGTATAGACCTGCTGTCCAGCTATCTTAAACTGAAACTCTCCACTGCCCGAGCGCCTGACACCTATGGGCGTTTCATTGCAGCTCTGCCCTTCAGGCCCGTCATTCAATACCGCGAACACCAGGCATTCTGGGCTCTCGGTATTAATCACTGACCTTAGCCGGGGGCTGCGAAATGAACGACCCCGGCCCAACAAATAAATTGCCTCCAGCAAACTGGTTTTTCCGCTGCCATTGCGGCCATAGATGATGTTTATTGAGGGTGAGGGACTCAGTGCCGCTTGCTTGATATTGCGTATGCCCCGCACATTGATCTTGCTAAGGTGCATAAGTTGCTGAAATCAGCCCGTTAATGGCGTCTTATTACTCATAAGCGCATGGGCATAATCACATAAACAGAGTCCTTATCCCCCTCACCTTCCAGCAACGCGCTACTGTTGGCGCCCGAAAGGGTGAAACTGACGGTTTCACTACTAAGGGTATTCAGCACATCAAGAATATAGTTAACATTAAAACCAATCTCGAATGGCTCACCCGCATAGTCAACTTCTACTTCTTCCTGAGCTTCTTCCTGTTCAGGGTTGGTCGCGGACATGGTCAATAGGTTATCCGTCAAAGCCAGACGGACACCGCGATACTTCTCATTGGACAAAATGGCGGTTCTACCGAAGGCCTGTTTCAAGCCCTCCACCTCACCAACAATTTTGAGGCTACCATCCTTTGGCAAAACCCTGTCGTAATCTGGGTAAGCACCATCAACAAGCTTGGAGGTGAAAACAAAACCCTCGCCCTTAACTCGAATATGGTTATCACCCAAGCTTATGACAACCTGTCCCTGATCTCCAAGCAAGCGTGATAACTCAACAACACCTTTGCGTGGCAGAATAGACTGCGTTTTGTCCGCTTGACCAACAGGCGCTTCAAGGGTGGTCATGGCTAGACGATGACCGTCGGTGGCAACCGCCCTTAACTGCCCCTTACTGGCCTCCCACAACATACCATTCAGGTAATACCTGACGTCTTGGTGGGCCATGGCAAACGCTGTTTTGTCGATTAGATATTTTATTTGTTCCGAGGGGCATTCAAGCTCCAGGTTGCCGCTACCGCTATCAACGCTGGGGAACTCGTTTGCTGGCATGGTTGCCAGGGTAAACCTGCTGCGGCCACTCGAAATAGTGGCTCGCTGATTGTCAGTGGAAAAGTTAAGCTGGGCTTCATCGGGCAGGGAGCGGCAAATATCCAGTAATTTTCGTGCTGGCACCGTTGTTTCACCTGCAACCAGGCCCGAGTCACTCAACGTCTCCTGGCTGAGGATCTCAACCTCCAGATCCGTACCCGTAATAGCGAGGCGGTTATCTTCAAGTTTGACCAGCACATTGGAAAGAACCGGCAGCGTTTGGCGCCGCTCAACTACGCCAACAACAAGCTGTAATTGCCTCAACAGGGTTTCTTTATCAACCGTAAACTTCATCTTGAATCTCTAAAAATAACATCTTTGTTGAAAGTGGGCGCTTACTATTAGCTTTTTAATGCTCGTGTTAGCTTTTTAATATCTTCCCGAATTTCAGTGTTTGTCGCCTGTAATTCCTCTATCTTACGGCAGGCATGGAGGACCGTCGTGTGATCCCTGCCACCAAAAGCATCACCAATCTCTGGCAGGCTATGGTCGGTCATTTCCTTGGCCAATGCCATGGCTACTTGTCGAGGGCGTGCTATGGAACGGCTACGCTTTTTTGACAGCATGTCAGATATTTTCAGCTTGTAATAATCCGCTGCTACCCGCTGAATATTGTCAATGGTGATTAACTTGTTCTGCAGCGCCAAGAGATCCTTAAGAGACTCTCTCACCAAGTCAATATCAATGGGCTGACCAGTAAAGCGAGCACCAGCTATAACGCGCTTTAGCGCGCCTTCCAGCTCGCGCACATTGGAACTCACCCGTTGAGCAATAAAAAACGCCGATTCGTGGGGCAGGTCAATGTCGGCCTGGTGGGCCTTTTCAATCAAAATTGCTACCCTGGTCTCCAGATCCGGCGCATCAACCTCCACCGTTAGGCCCCAGCTGAATCGTGATTTTAACCGCTCCTCGACATCAGTTATAGCTTTTGGGTAACGATCACAGGTAAGGATCATCTGGTGGCCGCCTTCCAATAGGGCATTGAAGGTGTGAAAAAATTCTTCCTGGCTTCGGTCTTTTTTGGCAAAAAACTGGATATCATCGATAAGCAAGGCATCTACTGAACGATAGAACCTTTTAAAGTCATTAATCGCGTTAAGTTGCAGAGCTTTCACCATATCCGCGACAAAACGCTCCGAGTGCAGATAAACAATTTTCGCATCAGGTTTACGTTCCCGAAGTGCATTACCCACGGCATGCATAAGATGGGTTTTACCCAGGCCAACACCACCATAGATAAACAGAGGGTTATAAGCACCTCCTGGGTTTTGAGCCACCTGTTGGGCAGCGGCCCGAGCCATCTGGTTGGATTTGCCCTCGATAAAATTATCAAAGCGAAAGTACGGGTTGAGGCGCCCTTCGTGATCTACCACATTCCGGCCCGTACTGGGCCGAGCAAAGTTTGCTACAGGGCTTTCCCCGTTTAACTTTCTCTCGGGCTGGACTTGTATCCCGTTGGTTTTTGCATGCTCAAAACCCAAAGACCGGGGAGTCAGTTCACCTTCTTGAACCTGGCCGTTGGTTTCCGCCTGTACTGTCGATTCAATCGACGGGTTAGTAGCCGGCCTTGTGACATGATCGGGATGAACATTATTCTGGCATTCCCTAGTAAACACGGGTGCCCTGTCTGTGATCATGGCGACCAATTCAATATCATTCGGTTGCGCGCCAAACTGATTGAAAAGCTCATCTATTCTGCTGAGAAATTTATCTTCAACCCAATCCATGACAAATTGATTAGGCGCCCGCAAACAAACGTTTCGGGTATCTGCATCATAGGCACACTGGAGTGGTTTTATCCATGTGTTGAACTGTTGCGAGGGCAGCTCTTCTTGAAGCTGGCTTAAACAAAGTTGCCAGATATTTGAAGACAAACTTAACTCCTTGTTGAGCGACAAATGTTGTTGTGAGCGCCATTATTATTATGTCACGCCCGCGTATAAATCATCCGGCCAGTCTATAAGGTTCGCAGTAGCTTATCCACATATTTCTAAATTTTTTTTGAACCCGAACAAAAAAATATAATCGTTATTTTTCAGCTAGTTACAGCTTAAACTGCCCAACATATTACCCACAGAAAACCGAACCCAACTGAACATTATTTAACCAACCCTGTTGGGAAGCTGTGGGTAACTTATTAGTATCTGGTGAGTTTACAGTGACTATTAGCGCGGGTAAGTGATCAGTCGCCTTTTTATGATATGGAGCTTCTGTAGAATAGTTTTTGCCTTCCTTCTCGCTATTTACCGATACAAAAACCGGCAAATATTTCTCCCAAAAGATCATCACTCGTCACCGCACCAGTTATGGCCCCAAGTTGTTGTTGTGCCTGTCGTAAATCCTCCGCCGCCAGCTCGCTTCCACTGTTACTTAGAGCAAGCTGATCCCGAGCGGCAAACAAGCTCTGGTGGGCTTTTTCCAATGCTTCAACATGCCGCCTTCTCGCGGTATAAACACCCTGCCCATCACCGTGATTGTTACCAAGGCTTTCAATACAGCCTCGCAGAACCCCTAAACCCTGGCCACTCAATGCAGATACCGGAATACATTGAGGATAATCTGGCTCAATCTCGAGTTCCCAGTCTACCAAGTCAATTTTGTTGACAACCACTACCAACTCCTTCCGCCCCTGAAGCTCTGGATAGCTTTTGATTAGGCTAGCAATGGATCGTCTACTTCCCAAAGTGCTGGCATCAACCACCCAAAAAACCTTATCAGCTTCAGCAATTTGTTGCCGGGCTCGTTCAATACCCAGTTTTTCAACCGGGTCATCGCTATTCCGTAGACCAGCGGTGTCCACCAGCTGGACCGGAAGCCCCCCGACATTTATATCCTCTTTAATAATATCTCGCGTTGTCCCCGGCACATCGGTGACTATCGCCCGTTCCACCCCTGCCAGGGCATTGAGCAAACTCGACTTGCCAGCATTAGGCTCTCCGGCGATAACAATATTCAAACCTTCCTTTAGCAACACACCCTGGTGTGTTGCCGCCAGTAGCTCATCGAAACTATTGATCAACGCCGCCAATTCTTCATGGATTTGGCTATTGGCCAGGAAATCTATTTCTTCCTCGGGAAAATCAATGGCAGCCTCGATAAAGACTCTAAGTCGAGTGAGCTCATCAACTAGCGCATATACTTTTTTGGAAAATTCCCCCTTCAACGCCCGCAATGCGCCTTTTGCAGCTTGCGCGGTTCCCGCATCAATGAGATCCGCCACGGCTTCGGCCTGCGCCAAATCCAGTTTGTTGTTCAGAAATGCCCGCTCACTGAATTCTCCGGGTCTTGCCAACCGCGCGCCCAGATGTATGCAGCGCTGCAATAGCTGATCCAGCACCACGGGGCTTCCATGGGCCTGAAGTTCCAGAATATCCTCGCCAGTATAGGAACCGGGCCCAGGAAAATACAGGGCAATACCCTGATCAATATCGGCACCACCGGCATCCCTGAAGCCACAAAAAACCGCCTGTCGCGGTGGAGGACTTAAACCCAGGATCTCATCAAAAAACACCTTTAAATCTTTGCCACTGGCACGGACTATGCCCACACCACCCCGGCCGGGTGGCGTGATTATCGCAACGATAGTGTCTGTGTGGTTTGTGTACACAGGTCAAGATTGCCCGCGTGTTAATAAGCTGCAATCAACCCGTTCAGGGCTCGCTTTCAATACGACGGGTTATTATCCATTGCTGCGCGATGGAAAGGATACTGTTGACTGTCCAGTACAAAACAAGGCCTGCAGGGAAGAACATAAAGAAAAAGCTAAAGGCCACGGGCATGATTTTCATTACTTTGGCCTGCATGGGGTCTGGCGGCGCCGGCTGTAGCGTTTGCAGCACATACATGCTGATACCATTTAAGACCGGCAACACATAAAACGGGTCTTTTACAGACAAATCCGTGATCCATAATATCCACGGCGAATGGCGCAACTCTACACTCTCGTTCAGTACCCAATAAAGGGCAATAAACACGGGCATCTGGATCAGCATTGGCAGACAGCCACCTACCGGATTAACCTTTTCCCGTTTGTAGAGATTCATGGTTTCCTGGGACATTTTTTGCCGATCATCCCCATAGAGTTCTTTCAAGCGCAACATCTCCGGTTGCAGCTTTCTCATTCTCGCCATGGATCGGTAACTGGCAGCGGACAAGGGGTAGAAAATCCCTTTGACAACGACGGTTAGCATAACGATCGACCAGCCCCAGTTATTGAGGATCTGATTAATCAGATCCAAACCCCAGAAAAGTGGCTTGGCTACCCACCACAGCCAACCGTAGTCGATTGTCAGATCCAGATGCTCTGATATATCCGCGAGCCTTTGCTGATTCTTAGGCCCCACATAAAAATCAGCCTGTAAGGACCCACTTTGTCCCGGCGCCACTTCCACAAGTGGCCCAGTGAAGCCAGCGGTATACAAACTCTTGCTGCCCAACCGACGCAGCTGATAGTGGTTCCTGTCTTCCTTTCCTGGAACCCAAGCGCTGACAAAGTAATGCTGCACCATGGCCACCCAACCGCCGAGCTTTTCTGTTTTAAAAGCGGCTTCGTCGAGGTCCTCGAAATCCAGTTTTTTATAGTTCGTTTCTTCGGTATTAACAGCCATCCCCAGGTAAGGCCGCGGCCCCATGGCATTTGCGGTATTCGGATCGGACGTATCACGCTTTACCTGACCAAAAAGATAAGCCTGCCAGGGGTTATCTGACAGATTTTGGACCTCATACCGAACACCAATAAGGTACTCACCGGGATAAAAGACGTAATGCTTGAAGATTTTTGCACCGGGCTGATCAAGCTCCAGCGTTACTATCAACTCTTCTTGCTCTTGCTCTAGCTTATACTCTGTCTGCCTGGTTCGAAAAACCGGGCGCTGGCCCTTGCGATCCGTACCATTTGGCCCGATCAAACCACTTTGAGCCACATAAGTATGTGAGCGTGTGCGATTCAAGATCACATAGGGCTTGCCATCATTGCTCTGTTCGGACAAATGCTTTCGCAAAGCCGCCCGAACAATATCACCACCCACTGTATCAATGGTTAAATCAAGAACATCCGTTTGCACCTGAACCAGTCTACCCCCATTGATTTTGCTCTCGGGTAAAGCGGTTTCCCTGACCGGGCTTACCTCGGGAATCTCCGAATCCATGCTGGGATCTCCCGACGGGCTGTTTAAAACACCGGGCTCCTCTGGCACGAAAACGCTTTCTTCCATCGGATTAGTGCTAACTGGGGACGTCGCTTCCTTGAACTCATTCCATTGAATAAATAGATACCCAAAGACCAACACGATTGCGGCTATAAGGCTACTGCGCTGCCAATCCATCATTTATCAACCTGTTTTAGAGTCGCTGAGGGTTCGGGCACCGGATCATACCCACCGGGGTGAAAGGGGTGACACTTTCCAAGGCGCCTGGCAGTAAAAAATAAGCCTTTGACAGCTCCATGCCGTTGTAGACTATCAACCGCATATTGGGAGCAACTGGGATAAAACCGGCAATGCCGCCCCAGAAGTGGACTGACGCAGTACTGGTATGCCTTGATTACCCTTGTTAACAATCCAGTTATCATGATTCAGTTCTACCAGTATTTTTAACTTCTTCCTGTAGCTTGATCCAAGCTTTCGGTAACTGCATGTATAACTGACTGGCGGAAATATTGAGGCCGGATCGAGCCAGGAAGATCACGTCGACGGGCGGTAATTGCGTCCAATGTCGACGAAAAGACTCTCTGACCAGACGCTTAATTTGGTTTCGGGCTACAGCGGTAGGCACCTTCTTCTTACCTATCACCAGGCCCAGGCGGGCACCAGACCCGCTATTAGGTCTAACCAGTATCAGATAATTTTTATGTGATATCCGGTAACAGGCTTCATCGAAAACCCGCTGAAAAGAGGCCTGATCAAGCATCCTTTTATCCCGGCCAAAGGACTGCCCGGACATACTGGAAAACAGGTATTAGTTTGCTTGAGCAAGCAATACCCTTCATGCAGCCAGGCGTTTACGGCCCTTGGCCCGTCTGCGGTTAATCACCTGACGGCCATTTTTCGTCGCCATTCTCGAACGAAAACCGTGTGTGCGCTTGCGTTTTAAGACACTGGGCTGAAATGTTCTTTTCATGATCAGAATCCAAAGAGTTTCTCTATCATCGGTACCGGATAAACACGTTTACTGTTGATCGGGCAGGGGGCGGGCGATTCTAAAGAAAAAGCCACTGACTCGCAATCAAACTACCCCAAAAAAATGACCCACAGGTTACTCAACCAAATAACAACAGGATTATCACATTCTGTTGTTATTAAAAAAACCGGTGGACAAACCCTGAGCAAGTCCCTAACAAGTGTAACTACTATCCACAGGCTCCCTGGCAGGTTGTTTTCATTGGGTAAGAATCCGAACCTTTCCTACACCTGCTAACCACCTTCCTCACAGCCTAACCCTAACCATAAAAGTATATACTTCAAGGTCTTAAGTAACATTTACACTGGTTTAACGTGCCTTAATAACAATATCTATTCTAACTATACTAATCATATATCTAATAATTTTAAGTGAATTGCTATAGGAAAATCGGGGTGTTCTAAAGCACAACTAATCCTGAGCTTAGAGTCAGCGTTTCGCTTATAATGCCCGCTGCCATACACTCAGTAACCTTCCTGATTATGCGTTTCCCAGACAGATTTGATGTCATTGTCATTGGTGGCGGCCATGCTGGTACCGAAGCCTGCCTCGCTGCTGCTCGAATGGGTAGCCGCACACTGCTGCTCACCCACAATATCGATACTCTCGGCCAGATGTCCTGCAATCCCGCTATTGGAGGGATCGGTAAAAGTCATCTCGTGAAGGAGATAGATGCATTGGGCGGGCTTATGGCCAGAGCCACGGATCAGGCGGGTATCCAGTTTCGCGTGCTCAACGCCAGGAAAGGTCCCGCGGTAAGGGCAACGAGGGCTCAAGCTGATCGGGTTCTATATAAACAAGCGGTGCGAGCGGTACTCGAAGCACACGAAAACCTGACTATTTTTCAACAGGCCGCCGCTGATTTCCTGTTTGACAACGGCCGGCTGGCCGGTGTGGTTACCGAAGCCGGTATCGAGTTTGCTTCAAAAACGGTTGTATTGACTGCCGGCACCTTCCTGGCGGGCAAAATTCATATCGGGATGGAGAATCACGCTGGTGGCCGAGCGGGTGATCCCCCGTCCTCTAAGCTGGCAGCCAGGCTGAGGGAATTGCCTGTACGCGTGGATAGGCTGAAAACCGGCACGCCGCCGCGAATCGACGCCCGCTCCGTGGATTTCAGTGAACTGAAGGAGCAATACGGCGATGAGCCGCGACCTGTCATGTCATTTACTGGCAGTATCGAGCAACATCCTCGCCAAACCTGTTGCTGGATTACGCATACCAATGAGCAGACTCATCGGATTATCCAGGACGGCATGGACCGTTCCCCCTTGTTTACGGGTGTTATAGATGGGGTCGGTCCGCGTTATTGCCCTTCTATCGAGGACAAAGTGGTGCGTTTTGCAGATAAATCATCTCATCAGATATTTATCGAACCAGAAAGCCTGTCGTCCTCTGAGTTGTACCCCAATGGCATATCAACCAGTTTGCCCTTTGATGTTCAATTGCAATTGGTTCGATCCATCAAGGGTTTCGAGAAAGCTCATATCACCCGTCCCGGATACGCCATAGAGTATGATTTTTTCAATCCCCAGGATCTGAAATACAGCTTGGAAACCCGGTGTATCGAAGGCTTGTTCTTTGCAGGCCAGATCAATGGCACCACGGGTTACGAAGAAGCTGCCGCCCAGGGGCTATTGGCGGGAATAAACGCTTCTTTGCGGGTTCAGGAGCGGGATTCCTGGTGTCCCCGCCGCGATCAGGCTTACGTGGGCGTGCTGGTGGATGATCTGATTACCCAGGGTACCCGAGAACCCTATCGCATGTTTACCAGCAGAGCTGAGTACCGCTTGTTGCTGAGAGAAGACAACGCCGATATTCGTCTGACCGAGACAGGTCGCGAGCTAGGCCTGGTGAAAGACGATCAGTGGCGGGGGTTTAATGAGAAACTGGAAGCTGTAGAGCGGGAAAAACAACGTTTGTCTTCCACCTGGATTCAGGTTGGCAGTGCAGCGGCTGGAAGGCTGGAAAGTCGGTCGGGTATCAAACTGAGTCGAGAGTACAACCTGGCAGATCTCCTTAAGCGCCCGGAAGTCAGCTACGACATGCTTGTTGAATCGATCCAGTCAGGTGGGGTCGAGCCCGAAGTGGCTTTTCAGCTTGAAGTCGAGGCTCGCTATGCCGGTTATATCGCTCGTCAAAGTGAAGAAATCGAGCGGATTCGCCGCCATGAACTGACCCCAATCCCCGAAGATATCAGCTATGAGAAGGTCAGGGGGTTATCCAATGAGGTGTGCCAAAAACTCAGTGACGCCAGACCCGAAACGCTAGCTCGGGCAGCGCGTATACCCGGTGTCACGCCAGCTGCTATATCGCTATTGCTGGTGTATTTAAAAAAACAAAGCATCATGAAGGAAAATATTGCCTGATCACCGCGGATCCTGTGTGAATTCAACGGCACAAAACCAAAGCAAGGTCTTGTTGGAGTCGGGGCTAGAGGAGCTTGGGCTTACTTGTTCTTCTGCTCAGCAGGACCAATTGCTAGCGTATCTGGATTTACTCAAGCGCTGGAATAAAACCTACAACCTGACTTCAATCAGGGATTCCCGGTCGATGTTGACGCGGCACCTTCTCGATAGTCTGGCAATAGCTTCTTACCTGGATGGCAGCCGGTTTATCGATGTGGGTGCTGGTGCGGGGCTACCCGGTGTTCCATTGGCGATTACCTGCCCGGAACGTACCTTCGATTTACTCGATAGCAATGGAAAGAAAACCCGCTTTCTTTTTCAGGTTCGTATCGAGTTGGGACTGTCGAACATACTTGAGCTTAACAAGCGGGTAGAAAACTATCATCCTGTCGATGCCTACGACGGTATACTGAGCCGGGGTTTTGCCGGGTTATCCGCTATGAGATGGCGATCTTCATCAAG
>OBIY01000247.1_pt1 | contig 23358 bp, 20 predicted proteins | sample 1519841 | NCBI WGS metagenome assembly OBIY01 (sample SAMN03019774, study PRJEB22545) | beach sand metagenome | biome: beach; feature: sea beach; material: beach sand | place: USA: Municipal Pensacola Beach, FL | collected 2010-07-30 | depth 30-40 cm m
GAGAAAGGGCAACTGAAACTGCGTCGGTCTACCAGCTGAATTCGTTGGTCAATACGGTGCTGGCCTCCCTGTTGGAGACCGGGTCGGTGACCTGGCTGTATTACACCGATCGCTTGATTGAGCTGCCACTGGGTATTTTTGCGGTCGCCATCGGGACGGTGATTCTGCCGAGTCTGTCCCGGCAGCATGCCCAGGCAGATCCGCAGGCGTTTTCCCGCATGCTGGATTGGGCGATTCGCCTGGTGCTATTGATTGGTCTTCCGGCGGCGCTGGCATTGGCGGTGCTGGCAGAGCCCTTGCTGTCCACCTTGTTCCAGTATGGTGAGTTTTCCGCGCTCGATGTGGCGAAAACGGCTGAATCCCTGCGCGCTTACAGCTTCGGATTGCTGGCGGCGATGCTGATCAAGGTGCTGGCGCCGGGGTATTACGCGCGCCAGGACACCAAGACTCCGGTGAAAATCGGGGTGGTGTCCATGCTGGCGAATATGGTGTTTGGTGCTGTGCTGGTGTGGGAATTCCGTCATGTAGGGCTGGCCACGGCCATGGCGCTTTCTGCCTGGCTGAATGCCGGGCTGCTATATATCGGGCTGCGCCGCAGCGGCGTCTACCAGCCCTTGCCAGGTTGGACGGGGCACGGGGTGCGCATGCTGGTGGCCGGGGGCGCCATGGCAGCAGGAACCGGGTGGCTGGCGCAGCAAACCCAGGTATGGACCGAGGCCGGCGCAATGCTGCGCGTTGGTTGGTTGAGCCTGATCGTGGTGGCGGGCCTGGGGTTCTATGGTCTGTGTCTGCTGGTGTTGGGGCTGAGGGTGCGACATTTGCGCCGCTAGCCAGGGCCTACAACCGTCGTGCAGCACGGCAGCGTTCCTGTATAATCTGGCGTCTTTCGAGACGAGGGTGTGATGCGACTGATTCGCGGCATTCACAATCTGCGCGAGACGCATCGTGGCTGTGTGGCCACCATCGGCAATTTTGATGGGGTGCATCTGGGCCATCAGCGCATTCTGGATCAGGTGATCACGGAAGCCCGTCGCCGTGGGTTGAAATCCACGGTGATGCTGTTCGAGCCTCAGCCCCAGGAATTTTTTGCGCCGGATCAGGCGCCGCCCCGGTTGATGTCGCTGCGCGACAAGTTGATCGCCTTGCGCGAGGCCGGGGTAGATCAGGTGTTGTGTGTGCGTTTCAATGCGCGTTTCCGGGCGCTTACCGCCGAGGCCTTTGTCACAGGCCTGTTGGTCGATGGCCTGGGTGTGGACTATCTGGTGGTGGGCGATGACTTCCGTTTCGGTTGCGGCCGTGATGGCGATTTCGCCTATTTACGGCAGGCTGGCGAGCGTTTCGGTTTTTCGGTGACGGACACGGCCACCTGTGAAGTGGACGGTGAGCGGGTGTCCAGCACCCGGATCCGGGCGGCCCTGAGTGCCGGGGCGTTTGATCTGGCCGCGCAGTTACTGGGCCGGCCCTTCGCTATCAGCGGTCGGGTGCGTCACGGTGACAAGATCGGTCGCACCCTGAATTTGCCCACGGTGAACCTGGCCCTGAAACGATTGCAGTCTCCCCTGAAGGGTGTGTTCGCTGTCAGCGTAAGTGGTGCGGGCCTGACGGATCAGCCGGGGGCCGCCAATATGGGCACCCGGCCCACCGTGAATGGGACCGAGAACCGCCTGGAAGTGCACCTGCTGGATTTTTGTGAAGAGGGCGACGGTGCCGGTTTTGGCAAGGACGGCCTGTACGGCAAGCACCTGACGGTAGCGTTCCGCCATTATGTGCGGGCGGAAGAAAAATTTGCGGACCTGGACCAGCTCAAGACTGCTATCTGGCAGGATGTGGAAGCGGTCCGAGACTACTTTGAAAAGACGGGAATATGACGGACTACAAGGCAACGCTTAACCTTCCCCATACCGACTTCCCCATGAAGGCCGGTTTGTCCCAGCGTGAGCCCGCGCGGCTGAAAGAGTGGCAGGAGAAAGCGCTCTATCAGAAGATTCGCGAGGCTTTTGCCGGTCGTCCCAAGTTTATTCTTCATGATGGTCCTCCCTACGCCAATGGCAATATTCATATTGGCCATGCGGTAAACAAGATCCTCAAGGACATGATCGTCAAGTCGCGCACCCTGGCGGGTTTTGATGCCCCCTATGTGCCCGGCTGGGATTGCCATGGCCTGCCCATCGAATTGATGGTGGAAAAGAAAGTCGGCAAGGCTGGCCACAAGGTCGACGCCCGCACCTTCCGGCAAAAGTGCCGTGAATACGCCAGCAAGCAGGTGGAAGGTCAGAAGGCCGACTTCAAGCGCCTGGGTGTGTTCGGTGATTGGGACAATCCCTACCTGACCATGGATTACGGCTTCGAGGCCAATATCATCCGTGGCCTCGGCAAGATCGTGGACAACGGTCATCTGCAGCAGGGCTTCAAACCGGTGCACTGGTGCCTGGATTGCGGCTCTGCCCTGGCCGAAGCGGAAGTGGAATATTACGACAAGGTGTCTTTTGCCATTGATGTGGCATTCCCGGTGGTGGACGGTGCGGATTTCACCGCGCGCAGCGCCATCGAGGCGAAGGCGCCACGCCTGGTGATCTGGACCACCACGCCCTGGACCTTGCCGGCCAACCGCGCGGTGGCGGTACACCCGGAGCTGGAGTATGTGCTGCTGACCGCCACGCAGGATGGTGAGGCCGGTGAATGGCTGGTGGCCGAGGCGCTGGCGGATGATCTGGTGGAAAAATGGGGGCTGGAGAATGTGTCCCGCTCCGCGTCTGTCGTGGGCGCCAAGCTGGAAGGCTTGTCCCTGCAGCATCCGTTCCTGGCGTATCAGGTGCCGGTGATTCTCGGCGAGCATGTTACCACCGATGCCGGTACCGGCCTGGTGCACACGGCCCCGGGCCACGGTGCCGATGACTTTGTGGTCGGACAGAAATACGACCTGGATCCAGTCAGCCCGGTACTGGATAACGGCAAGTTCCGTGACGACCTTGAGGTGGTCGGTGGCCTGCACGTGAGCAAGGCTAACGAGCCGGTGATTGAGGCCCTGAAAGAAAGCGGTGCGCTGGTGAAGTTCGCCAAGCTGGAACACAGCTACCCGCACTGCTGGCGCCACAAGACCCCGCTGATTTTCCGCGCCACCGCGCAGTGGTTCGTGTCCATGGACAAGAATGGCCTGCTCCAGCGTGCCCAGCAGGAAGTGGAAAAAGTTCAGTGGCTGCCCGAGTGGGGCAAGGCTCGCATCGACGGCATGCTCAGCGACCGCCCGGATTGGTGTATCTCCCGGCAGCGTACCTGGGGCGTGCCCATTGCGCTGTTCGTGAACAAGGAAACCTCCGAGCTGCACCCCGATACCCCGGCGTTGATCGAGCAGGTGGCGCAGCGTGTCGAAAAAGAGGGCATTGATGCCTGGTTCGATCTGGATCCGGCCGAGCTGCTCGGCGACGAGGCGGACCAGTACAGCAAGGTCACCGATACCCTGGACGTGTGGTTCGATTCCGGCGTGACCCACTACTGTGTGCTGGATCAGCGTGAACAGCTGCGAGCCCCGGCGGATCTGTACCTGGAGGGCTCTGACCAGCACCGTGGCTGGTTCCAGTCCTCCTTGCTGACCAGCTTGGCTATCCGCGATGCGGCGCCCTACGAGACGGTGCTGACCCATGGCTTCACCGTGGATGAGCAGGGCCGCAAGATGTCCAAGTCCATCGGCAATGTGATCGCTCCACAGGAAGTGTGGAACGATCTGGGCGCCGACATCCTGCGTCTTTGGGTGGCGGCCACCGACTACCGTGGCGAGATGTCGGTGTCCAAGGACATTCTCAAGCAGATGGGTGACAGCTATCGCCGTATCCGCAATACCAGCCGCTTCCTGCTCTCCAATTTGAGTGGTTTTGATCCCGCGGTGGATGCATTGCAACCGGAGCAGATGCTGGCACTGGATCGCTACATTGTGGATCGTGCCCTGCAGTTGCAGGACGAGATCAAGGGGCTGTACGACGGTTATCACTTCCACCAGATCTACCAGCGCCTGCATCACTTCTGTGCATTGGATCTGGGTGGCTTTTATCTGGATATCATCAAGGATCGCCAGTACACCACCCAGGCGGATTCTGTGGCGCGGCGCTCTTGCCAGACGGCCCTGTACCATATTGCCCAGGCTCTGGTGCGATGGATGGCGCCGATCCTCAGCTTCACCGCTGAGGAAATTTACGAAAACCTGCCCGGAGAGCGGCTCGATTCCGTGTTCCTGGCCGAATGGTATGACGGCCTGTTTGCCCTTGAGGGCAACGCCATGGGGCGTGAGTTCTGGCAGCAGGTGCAAGACGTGAAGCAGGGCGTTAACAAGGCCATTGAAGGGGCACGCCGCGACAAGGTGATCAAGGGCGGGCTCAGTGCGGAAGTGACCCTGTTCGTGGATGCCGACAAGCAGGCGTTGCTGGAAAAGCTGGGTGACGAGTTGCGTTTCGTGACAATCACCTCTGCGGCGACTCTCAAGCCGTTGTCTCAGGCTCCGGCCGGGTTGGATGACAGTGTGCCCGGGCTGAAAGTGGAAGTGGTTGCGTCGGCCCACACCAAGTGCGTGCGGTGCTGGCATCACCAGCCTGATGTGGGCAGTCATGCGGGCCATGAAGCGCTGTGTGGTCGCTGTGTCACCAATGTGGACGGTGACGGCGAAGTGCGGCATTACGCCTAAATGCTCTGTAAGGCGGAAAGGGGTGTCAGCCCCTCTCCGCCGTTACAGCGCCCTGCGAATGAACCCGGTAGAAAACAAATGACCTCATCGAAGATCCCCGGCCAGTTGGTGTGGCTATGGCTCAGCGCGGTGGTGATCGTGCTGGATCAGATCACCAAACATATGATTGTGGACCGTTTTTCCCTCTATGAGCGACTGGACGTGTTCCCGCACTTCAATCTGACGCTGGCCTACAACAGTGGCGCGGCGTTCAGCTTTCTGGCAGATGCCGGTGGCTGGCAGCGATGGTTCTTCACGGCTATTGCAGTGGGGGCCTCGGTCATGATCCTGATCTGGTTAGCGAGGCTGACCAAGGCGGAAACCCTGCAGGGTGTGGCGCTTTCACTGATTCTTGGCGGTGCGCTGGGTAATTTCTACGACCGCCTGGTATTGGGGCATGTGGTGGATTTTCTGGACTTCTACTGGGGCGATTACCACTTCCCTGCCTTTAATATTGCTGACACGGCTATCACCATTGGTGCCGGCCTGATTTTGCTGGACATGCTGCTGGGAGCGAAAAAGCGCCATGACTGAGATTCTTCGCGCTGGCCCGGAAACCCGGGTCACCCTGCACTTTGCGGTGCGCCTGATGGATGGCACGGAAATGGACTCCACCTTCGGCGGTGAGCCGGCGGCCTTCGTGTGGGGCGATGAGTCCTTGCTGCCCGGCTTTGAGAGCTCCATTCGCGGTCTCAAGGCTGGCGACAAGCGCAGCGTATTTCTGGAGGCGAAAAAAGCCTTCGGTGAGTACAACGAGGAAAACGTACAGCATTTCACGCGTGACACCTTTATTCAGTACGACACCCTGGAGTCGGGCATGGTGCTGAGCTTTGCCGATGCGGCTGGCGGTGAGTTGCCGGGCGTGATCAGCCGGGTGGAGGATGACTGGGTCTATGTGGATTTCAATCACCCCTTGGCAGGCCGCGACCTGACCTTTGAGGTGGAAATCATCGCGGTGGAACGCTATGCCCCGGAGCAGCCGGTGACATTGAATTGATGCCTCTCACGGACCGTGAATGTGTCAGGATTAACCGTTAGACTCGTAGTAGCAGCCTTTTGCTGTTAACTCTTCACTGTTAACTGTTCACTGCCTTATGGAAATTCGTCTCGCCAACCCCCGTGGCTTCTGTGCCGGGGTGGATCGCGCCATCGACATCGTCAACCGGGCTCTGGAAGTGTTCGGCCCGCCCATCTATGTGCGCCACGAGGTCGTGCATAACCGCTATGTGGTGGAAGATCTGCGTCAGCGTGGAGCGGTCTTTGTGGAGGAGCTCCATGAGGTGCCGGATGATGCCATTGTGATCTTTAGCGCTCATGGTGTTTCCAAAGCGGTGCAGCAGGAGGCGCAGCGGCGTGATCTCAAGGTGTTCGATGCCACCTGTCCGCTGGTCACCAAGGTGCATATGGAAGTGATCCGTTACGCGCGCGAAGGCCGTGAAAGCATTCTGATCGGCCATGAAGGGCATCCTGAGGTGGAAGGCACCATGGGGCAGTACGATCGCTCCCATGGCGGAGATATCTATCTGGTGGAAGACGAAGCCGATGTGGCTGCGCTGCAGGTGCGTGACCCGGACAAGCTGGCCTTCGTGACCCAGACCACCCTGAGTGTGGATGATACCGCCAAGGTGATTGATGCCCTGCGGGCGCGCTTTCCCACTATTCACGGCCCCAAGCGCGAAGATATCTGCTACGCCACTACCAACCGTCAGGACGCCGTTCGCCAGTTGGCACTGGAGTGTGGCCTTGTGTTGGTGGTCGGTTCCGTCAACAGCTCCAACTCCAATCGTCTGCGCGAACTGGCCGAGCGTTGCGGTGCTGAGGCTTATCTGCTGGATGAGCCCGGCCAGATCGACAAGGCCTGGCTGGAAGGCAAAAAGGTTGTCGGTGTCACCGCCGGTGCCAGCGCCCCGGAAGATCTGGTGCAGCAAGTCATCGCGACCCTCAAGTCCTATGGCGGCGAAGAGGCACAGGAAATCCCCGGCCGCGAAGAAAATATCCGTTTCTCCATGCCCAAGGCGTTGCGTCCGTAACGCCTGTCTGCGGTTTTTGACCGTTCATTCCCTGTGCGTACGACCGATCCCTGTGGCTAAGCAGTAAATAGCACTGGTCTACGATTAAAGTGTGAGTGTTGTCACACCCGAAAGTACCAAAAATCATTATTTTTCAGCAGCTTATACCGTTCGGAGCCGTCAATCCCCCATTGGTCCCCATTCGATTGATGAGTGGCGGAGCATTGCTAAAGTGATATCCGTGTCGAATTAGAACAATTGTTGGGGCAGGGATGAGCAAGCAGGAATCGGGATTCACGATTGTCGAGTTGGTGGTGTCGTTGTTGGTGCTGGGCGTGCTGCTGGCGTTTGCTATCCCTTCTTATCAAGGGGTGATTGCCTCCAATGCCTTGCGCACGTCCACTGCCGATCTGATCACTGCCTTGAATTTGGCGAAGATGCAATCGGTCAGCCTGCGCCAGCAGGTGACGGTAGCCCCTGTGACGGCTGGTGATTGGGAAAGTGGTTGGGTTGTTACCTACCCGGCAGGCAGTGAGGAAAAGAATCAGACGTTCCTGCCTGCCCAGGATGTGGCGATTACACAGACTCAGGGGGCAAACAACCCCGTATTTCGATCAGATGGCTATACCACTAACACCCCCGCAGCCTTCCAGCTATGTAACCCCAAAGCGGGAGATACCGGAAGACTGATCTCTGTGTCTGTCGTAGGCCGAATCAGTAATGAGGATGTTGATTGCAACCCATGAAAACGATGATGAAAAGACAGCGGTTCTCCGTTCAAAAAGGAATTGGTCTTGTCGAGATTCTGGTGGCATTGCTGATTCTTGCGATAGGCGTGCTGGGCTATGCCGGGTTGCAACTTGCGGCCCTCAAGGGGGCGGAAGAAGCGAACAACCGTTCGCAGGCTACCTTGATAGGTCAGGATGCACTCGAACGAATCGAGTCCAATCGCGCAGAGGTCGCAACTTATCTGGATCCGGACAGTTGGCCGAATGCCACGGTAAACCCGGGAGGCGATCCAGAGACAGGGTGCCAGGCAAATGACTGCACGTCGGAACAGATGGCGACTCTGGATATTGATCAATTGGCTTGGCTGGCGGGCAATCAGTTGCCAAATGGCCGCGTACGTGTGAGCCAGTGTAATGGCAATACCATGAGCTGTGTTGTGGTTAGTTGGGGCAAGATGGCGCCAGCGGACTGTTTGACGGCGGATGGCATTAATGTCGATGAGTCGGCGACGTGTGTGGTGTTGGAGGTGTCGCGGTGAGCAGGCAGAACGGTTTCAGTCTGGTTGAGTTGATGGTCGCGCTGGTGCTGGGCTTGATTGTGTCCGCTGCAGCAATCCAGCTTTTCACAACCAACCAGAAAACATTCGTACTTCAACAGACGGCCTCGCAGCTTCAACAGGATAGCCAGCAAATTATGCGTTTCCTGGTAAGGGATCTACGCAAGACTGGTTTGGTTTGGGACTCCGTTACTCCCACCCAGGATATGGGGGTGCTGTTTGACGACTGGAGTGCGGAAATTACTGCTTCTGATGAGGGGGCAGACAACGATGTGCTGACGGTGGCCTATAACGGAACGACAGATTGTGCGGGTAATGATGCCGGTGGCTGGGTTGAAGTGGCCTCTACCTACTACGTCGACGATGGCAGCCTTTATTGCAAAGGCAGCATTGATACGGATGTGGTCGTTGAGTTGGTGCCCGGAGTCGAAAGCTTTCAGGTGCTATACGGAATCGATACCGTTGCGGATGGTGAGCTTGCGGCTAGTCGCTATGTCGATGCGGATTCTGTCCCTGCTGACACACCGGTTGTGTCGGTAAAGGTGGGACTGTTGCTCAAACGGGAAAACAACGTTCTGCCGGTCAGTGATGGTAATCGGAAGTTTCATGTCCTTGGCGAAGCCTATGATGAACCCGAAGATCGGGCGATGCGTAAGGCAATCAGTATGACCGTCAGGCTTCGCAACTTTGATTGGAACGCCATCTAGGTTTAAGGAGTAGGTAATGAAAAAGCAGGAAGGTGCTGCATTGCTGGTGGCACTGCTGATTCTGGTGGCAATTTCCTTGCTGGGAATTTCTGCAATGAAGACCAGTATGTTCTCGTCAAAGGTCTCAACGGGTGTGCAGGCAGATGCAATGGTATTTGAGGCAGCTGAAAGCGCGATTGTGGAGGCGTATTCCGAGCTGGACGATATGGCATCCACAGACTTGTCCGCTTTTTTGGGTGGCGACGTGATGACTCGATGCCTGGCCGCCAGTAATCCCCGCAAGGTCGGTGTATGTGGCGCGCCGGATTACCTGGGTAATCGGGGGCTTATCAAGGCTTCGTCAACGTCTCAGGTTAACGGGTTTCAGCTGATTTCAGGTGCACAGCTGAGCTCTACCGGGAATGCCGGCACTTTTGTGGATTACCAGGTACAAATCGTGGGAAGTAGCCGTATGGCGGCTTTCAATATTGATGATGCTCACATTCAGGAATTGCTGAAACGTGGGATTCGACCGAGTTCGGAAATTGAGTAAGCCAGGGGGATTGAGCAATGATTAAAATGAAAAGATATGCCTCATTAATGGTTGCTGCCTTATGGCTGCCCATGCTGGGTGCTCATGCTGATGATACCGAGATTTTCTTTGCCGATGCGGATACGGAAAACGCACAAAATGCTCCGGCGGCGAATGTTTTGGTCATGTTGGATAGCTCCGGAAGTATGGCGTGGTGTGAGACGTCAGATTGTCAATCTGGAGAAGAAACGCGTATCGATATGACCAAGCGTGCTTTCAGCGACATGGTTGATGCCCTTCCCGACAGGGTCAATCTTGGTCTTGGTCGTTTCAGAAACGGAGAAGATGGGCATGTGATTTTTCCGGTCTCCGAGATGAGCGCTGGCGGTCGTGATGCCATCAAGATAGCAGTGAATGCCATTTCTCCCACGGGCGGGACGCCCACCTTTCATGCCTATAATGAAATGGCGCGCTACATGCTTGGTGAAGAAGCAAATACCGGTAACGGCTTTAGCTCCGAAGCCTGTGTGGAAGTGGATATCAACGAAAACTGCCACGACGAATACGCCAGGGATTACCAGGGGAACCTTATCTATGAGGGGCCCTGGATCAACGCGCCGAGTGTAACCAACTGCAGCAATCTTCCTGAAGAGTATCGCTACTACAATTGTCGCCAGGATTACGGCGACTATTCGCCAACCCCGGGTGGTGGGTCAACAACCTGTAACCCCAATACGGATTATTGCGAAGTGCGGTATGAGGGCGATTATGAGGCTCTGCCAAATGGTGAGACCTGCGATGCCACCGAGGACTACTGTAATGTTACGAGCTGGAGCGCCTGGAGCTCCTGGGGTGAGCCACGTAACGGGGGGGATTACCGCTTCACTTGCCGAAACAATGAAGAAAGACGAGGGCACTGTGAACAAGAAAGTCGCAGGGTGAGCTGTGGTTTCTTCTGCTCTTACTATGAATATCGCAAGCGCACAGCTCAGTCTTTCGAGCGTCGCCCTGCGGTGTATTACGAGAGAAGTATTTCCTTCCAGGTACGGGCCCCAAAAGTGGAGCGCGTCTGTACTCAAACCACCACCTGCACAAAAACAGCCAAAATTTATCAGGATGGTGATTATGTTTCGCCCATGGATAGTGCTAACCAGTGCGAGCGAAACTACATTGTAATGATGACCGATGGTGAGCCTAGTGGTGACCGTGGCGTTGACGACAACCCTAATGGAGACCAGCGTCTGCCGGATTGTGGTGAATCGGATGAGAACCTGTCAGGCACAGAAAGTTATGCCTGCCAATATCGACTTGCCGGAGCACTGAACAGAGACAGTTATGAAGATCACAAGAAGGTAAAGACTTACACCGTTGGTCTTTACATGAATGAAAACGCATTGAACAACAACAATGTTATTTACCTTGATGACGTGGCCGAGGCGGGTGGTGGCGATACATATAATGCCGATTCAGGTAGTGCGCTTGCCAATGCCTTCATGAAAATTATTGATCTGGTGGACGAGCAGTCGCGCTCAGTGTCATCCCCGGGTGTGGCGGTAAACCAGATGAACCGTTTTGAGCACCTTGATCAGCTTTACTACTCCATTTTCCAGCCAGCCATTAGCAGTTTCTGGGATGGAAACCTGAAAAAATATGAGCTGGTCGGTTCTGAGATTCATGGCCAGAACGGGAATGCAGTCAGCGACAATACTGGCTACTTTAGTGCGACCTCCAAGAGCTTCTGGAGTGATGAAACCGACGGCTATGACGCAACCAAGGGCGGTGCTCGTGGTGAACTGGATGCTGGTGGACACAAGCTTTTCTATAGCGATGTCGACACCCGTACCAATACTACCCTGCCAAGGATCGACTGGACCAAAATCGATACCGACGAGGGTAAACCGAAAACCTTCTTTGGTCTCGATGCCGGTGCAAGTGATGAAACGGTTCAGGATTTTGTGTCCAAGATGAAGAACCTTTGGGCCGATCCCATGCACAGCGTTCCGGTGCTGGTGAACTATGGTGGTACCAGCGAGGATGCGGACGATCAAAACAATGTGGTCTTTGTCTCCACTAATGCGGGCATGCTGCATGCCATTGATGCTAAAGATGGTTCTGAAAAATTCACGTTCATGCCATATGAGTTCATTACTCAGGCGGACAAGTTCACCATTAATCGACCCGGTCTTCGTGATAACAAGCGTCAGCTGTACGGCCTTGATGGTAGCTGGGTCGCCTGGCGCCGGCCGGGCGCCACGGCCGGAAGTGCACCGAGTGCTGTTTACCTGTATGGCGGTATGCGTCGCGGTGGGCGCAGTTACTATGCGCTGGACGTATCCAATGTGAATGCGCCAAAGCTCAAATGGCAGATTACTGGAGGCGCTGGTGATTTTGAGCACTTGGGACAAACCTGGTCGACTCCGACGCTAACCCAGATTCCTGTTGGCGATAGCAAGGTGCCAGTGCTGGTATTTGGTGGTGGCTATAGTTCGGCGGATCATGATCGCACCAGTGATTACGATGCAGAAAATCGCAGCAGCGAAGACGAAGTGGGTAATGCGATCTACATTGTGAATGCCAATACCGGTGACCTGGTCTGGTCTGCCACTGGTGATACGGTTTCTGCCATGAAATGGGCCGTTCCCGGTTCCATTTCTGTCGTTGATAAAAACCTTGATGGTGTTGCCGACCACCTCTATTTCGGCGACCTGGGTGGCCAGGTGTTCCGTGTTGATATCGATCAGGATGGCGATAAGGCAATGGCAGTGCATCGCCTGGCCGATTTTGGCGGCAACGGTGCGGATAACCGTCGTTTCTACGAAGCGCCAGCGATTACCTATGTGAAACAGGGCTTCAACGAAGTGCTGTATGTTGCCATTGGCTCTGGTTATCGTGCGCATCCGAAGGATAAAGATACTGAGGAGGCATTCTTCGTATTCCGTGACGAAAATGCATTCAGTAATCCTTCTGCGCCGGACTCTGTCCTGTCCACTGGGGATTTGAGTGAGATTTCCCGTACAGGCACTGAGGCCGCAGATACGTCCAAACCTGGCTGGTTCTACAAGCTGTCTATCCTTGATGGAGAGAAAGCGCTGTCATCCCCCTCGGTTATCAATGGAATCGTGCGCTTCAGTACCTACTCTCCTGTCGCCAGCACCAACCCGGACAACATTTGCGCGGTCAGTCTTGGTACATCCTTTATTCATACGATCAGTTTGATTGATGGTTCTCCAGTAACCAATAATGACGGCACCGTTGCGGACAGAAGCGAGCAATTGAAACAGCAAACCTTGCCACCCACACCGGTCCTGTTGACCAATGAAGACGGTGAAGTGAAGGTGGTTGTGGGGACCGAGGTCGTTGGTGACGACACCCTTGGAAACATGGGGTTACGCAAGACTCGCTGGTATCAGGCATCGCCCGACACCGCGGCTCCAGGCCCATGAGGAGGCATTCAATGAGATTGTCGCAAATGAGTCGGTTTCAACGAGGTTTCACGCTTATTGAGCTGTTTATTGTCGTTTTGATTATCGCGGTGCTGGCGGCTGTGGCTTTTCCAAGCTACACCGCTCATGTGGAATCGAGTCGGCAGGCTGCAGTTAAGGGGCAATTGATGGATGTTGCTGCGGCCATGGAGGCGTTCCGGGCACGGAACTTCTCATATAATGGCGCAGCGGCAGATTCGGCAATTACCTCCCGAACAGGCAATGAGTTCTACACCGTCTCTGTGAACGTGCCCGCGGGTGACCCGCAGAGTTATACACTAAAGGCGGAGCCTCTTTCCTCCAAGAATATGAACGGTACGGAAACCTTCATGATCAATGAGCAAGGGGAGACCTGCATGAAAGTGGCATCGTCTTGTACTATGTCCACTGATCCCTCCTGGAAGTAAGGCAAGCACCACATGGTTCCATTTTCGAACCATGTGGTGTTTCTGCGGCCTCTCTCTAATTTGGACAATCGCTGACTGGCACCGTCTCGAGGCGAGTGCGTCCAATCCAATTCATCACCAGCCTTCTCGCTGCGGTTTCATTGCAGATATAGAAGCTGCCATTCTGGAAGTGACTGATTCCGTAGCGATTAAAAACCAGGGCGTTACCGCGAAAGCGCTTCCAGTGTAATCGTGTGTCACCGGGTAATTTGTATTCACCGAGAATTTCGTGCTTCTCCAGTTCGTTATTGTCGTTAGCGTCCATTCCGACAATCAGGCTGCGGCTAGGCGTGAACTTTTTGCAACCACTGTCCCCTGAGCAAAGCATGCGGTGATTGTGGCTGCTCATGGCTCCTGCACGTGCTGCCAGCATGAAATTGTTGATCGCATGGGCAGCGGTGATGACCTGATATTTGGGGACCAGTTGGGTGACGATGGTATGGGAAAGCATCATCAGAATAACCGATATCATTACTGCAATGAGTGCTTCCATGAGGGTAAAGCCGAGGTTGGCTCGGCAAATGGGGTGAGGCATAAACCATGACTCCTGTATTCAGCAGGAGATCAGGCTAGCCGGGTTTTTTCAGGTTGCCTGTGGTACCGTTGCCTCTCTTTCTATAAGCCATTGTCGTCATCATTCATGTCAGATGTTCTTGTTTTAGGTGGAGGAATTGTCGCTCTTCTCAGTGCGCTTGAGCTTACGGAGCGCGGAGCAAGTGTGACGATTGTCGAGGGCGATCAGCCTCCAGCCTCATGGGCTGGCGGAGGGATCCTCTCGCCGCTGTATGCCTGGCGTCAGTCTTCACTTCTCAATCAGCTGACGTTCGATGGAGTGGACAGATATCGGCGGTTGGTTGGCATGTTGGAGAGTGATGGCTACGCGCCTCCTGGCCGTTTACTGAACTTGAATGGTATGTGGGTTCAGGGGGATGAGAAGGAGAGAGAGCGAGCCTTGCGCTGGGCAAGTGAATGGGGATTGAATTGTGAGGCGCAGTCCTCTGACGGGCTCTCTGGCCGCATGATGGCGAAAGGGCTGGAGGGGGTGTTTTTCCCGGGGCTTGGCAATGTTCGTAACCCGGGATTGTTGAAAGCTCTGCGCGCTTGCCTGCTGGCTCGTGGTGTAAAAAACCACAAGGCAAGAATTTCAGACATTCGCAGGCAGGGACGAAATGTGATTTTCCTTGCGGAGGATGGGCGACAGTGGCGGGCAGACAAGACAGTTGTGGGGATGGGTGCAGGTACAGGGGCGTTGCTGGAAAAGCTGGGTGTGCAACTGCCACTCTTTCCGGCCAAGGGCGAAATGTTGTTGTACCAGCTGTCCCCCGGTGATGTTTCGTCTGTTCTGCTGACAGAAGCCGGTTATTTGATCCCGAGAAATGATGGGGCTGTCTTGGTTGGCTCAACCTTGAGAAAGGGGGACGCCAGTTTCTATCCCACAGTATCGGGACGCTACAGGCTGGAGAGGTTGGCCCAAACGCTAATGCCAGAACTGGAGAAGGCCCGCCCAGCGTACCATTGGGCCGGGGTCAGGCCAGGCTCTGACAGAGACTACCCGTTTATTGGTGCTGTGCCTGGAGCCGATGGTGTTTATGTTGCGACGGGGCATTACCGGAATGGACTGGTGGCCGCTCCGGCGACGGCAGAGCTTTTGGCTCAGGTTCTGTGCGGTGTGGCGCCGTCTATTGATCCATCTGGTTATTCGTTGCCTTCGTCATCCCGATCAAGTTCCAGCTTCTTAAGACGGTAGCGCAACGATCGAAAGGTCATCCCGAGTTTTTTTGCCGCCGCGGTGCGGTTCCAGTGGGTTGCATCCAGCGCTTTCAGGATCTCGGTTTTCTCAATTTCCTGAAGGAATTCTTCCAGGGGCAGTTGTGGGGGACGCTCTACCTGCTGACTTGTTTCGTTCCAGGGGCCGGAAGGCGGTGCTGCGACCGGAGAGGTTTCCTGTAGTCGTAGATGCTCTTTATCGATAACAACGCCATCACAAAGAGTCAGGGCCCGCTCCAGTGTGTTTTCAAGCTCCCTGACATTGCCCGGAAAGGCATAGTGGCAAAGCGATTTCATGGCGGCTGTACTCACCGTTGGGACGGTAATATCCCATGCTCTGCTTAAGCGCGTTAGGATGTGATCGACCAGAGAGGGAATGTCTTCCTGGCGCTCCCGTAACGGCGGTACATGCGCTTCAATAACGTTTAGTCGGTAAAATAAATCCTGCCTGAACCGGCCCTCAGACATCTCCCTGGACAGGTCTTTATGAGTGGCGCAGAGAATGCGCAGGTTGACCTGGAATTCCTTGGCCTCGCCGACCGGGCGAACGGACTTTTCTTGAATGGCTCGAAGCAGTTTCACCTGCATATGTAAGGGCAGGTCAGCTACCTCATCCAGAAAAAGTGTGCCGCCGTCAGCTTCTCTGAACAAACCTTTTCGATCTTCGACTGCACCAGTAAATGCCCCTTTCCGGTGGCCAAAGAACTCACTTTCCATGAGCTCGGAGGGGATTGCTCCGCAGTTTACCGCAACAAATGGGCGCTCTCTGCGAGGGCCAAGGGAATGGATTAATCGGGCAATTCGCTCTTTGCCGCTACCGGATTCGCCGCTGATATAAATGGGGGCCTGGCTTCGTGCCAGTTTACGCACTTGGGCTTTCAGGGCTTTCATGGCGGGGGCATCCCCGATGAGATTGTCTTCTTCATCGGAGTGCTCTTCTGTGCCACTGATACCCAGCCCGTCTTCGATCAGCTGGCGAAGGCGGTCAAGGGCAACAGGTTTGGAAATAAAGTCATAGGCGCCGAACTTCATCGCTTCTGTGGCGGTTTCCATATTTCCGTAGGCAGTAATCACGGCTGCAGGCATATCCGGGCAATGACGGGAAATGAATTGGAGGAGCTCCATTCCAGTGCCATCTCCCAGGTTCATGTCGGTCAGACAAAGGTCAAAATTGCCACTGCTGAGTTTTTCTTTGGCGGAAGCAAGATTCTCTGCGGCAGTTGCTTTCAGCTTCATTCGCCCAAGGGTAATGACCAGAAGTTCACGAAGATCGGCTTCGTCATCAACCACCAGTACGTGCGGTGTCTCGGCAGTCATAAATGGCCCCGTTATTGAAATTGTCGTTGCGGGTGAGCGAAGGTTATCACAAAGGATGCACCATCCGGATAGTTCTCTAGATCCAGTGTGGCCTGATTGGCGTGACAAAGTTCGCGGCAAAGATATAGTCCAAGACCATTGCCATCGCTGGCGGTAGTGAAAAATGGCTCAAAAAGGAATCGTGCGGCCTCAGCACTGATTCCCTTGCCATTGTCACGAACCCTTAACCAGGGGAGTCCGGTTCTGTCATGGTGGCCGCAGGATAGCTGCACCGTACAATTTTGTCCGCCGTGTTTGATCGCATTGGCGATCAGATTATCGATCACTTGGGTCAGCTGGCTGGGATCAAAACGCACTTCCACTTCATGGCTGCAGGCCAGGGATATGTCAGCTTGAGGTGCATTAAGAATCCAGTTGTCGACGTTTTGGCGCAAAAGTTGATGAAGCGCAAAGCGCTCAGCATTCCCCTTGCCACGGCGAGACAGGTCCAGGACATCGTGAATAATGGTATTTACCCGGGTCACGTGATTTCGAATGATCGAGAGCAACTGGCTGTCTTCTTCGCTGGGGGAGCCATCCAGCAGAAGGTCGGTTGCGTGGTTGATAGCGCTGAGCGGGTTTCTGATTTCATGTGCCAGCGTGGCAGAAAGACGTCCTAAAGAAGCAAGATTCATCTGTTGGGCTTCTTGTGCAATACGAGCAGTATCTTCCAGGAACAGCAAAGTCAGCGATTCATGGCCGGTTTCAAGTTGGGCAAACCTTGGACTAAGCAGAGGGCTTTGCTCGGAAACTTTCAGGGTCGTGTGCGGGAGTAGGGGGTTGTTCTGCCAACGCTGAAAGAGATCAGACAGAGTGCCTGATAATTTGTTGCCCTGCATTGGGATATTGAAAAGATTATCCGCGGCTTCGTTTGACATTAAAATTCGCATCTTTTGATCAAAGACCAAAACACCGGTCCGCATTCTTTGTACGATTTGCTCGTTAAGTGCCTCCAGCCGCTGGATGGCGACACGTTGCCGTTGGGCAATTTGCTCGCTGTGATCCAGCCGTACGGCAATTTGCTGAATGATCACCGAGATCATGAAGAAAGCGATGCCAAGCAATCCGGATTCAGTGAGAGCAAAAGGGGAGCTCAGTTGTGTCTGGATCGAAAAGTAGAACTGCTCAAACATGACTGCGAGCGTTGCGAGAGCGGCAATCAGATACCCTAGACGCCCTCGCAATAGAATGTTGCCTGCAGCGACGGTGACGAGCAGCAGTACCGCCAGTCCGCCTTCCAGCCCTCCACTGGCGTGTACCACCAGGGTCAACATTAGCAGGTCGGTGATGAGCGAGAAGGGTTCCGTCCAGCGAGGAAACGCTCTCAACCGGTGTTTGAAATCCAGGGTGGTAGATGCCAGCGCCAGGCCAAGATAGAGAAATAGGGTTATTTCGAACAGGTTCTGGGAATCTGCGCCAATAACCGGTTTGTCCGGCGCGTAATGCAACAGCATCAAGACACAGGCAATGGCAATCCGGTAAACGTTATAGATGCGGGCCGGGGTCCAACGTTGATTAGGATTCATGGTGTTCCAGATACTGGCGCTGGTGATCCTGGCAGCAAAAGTGCTTGCCGTTGTGGCTGAAGGCTTCGTTGGCGGGCACGTGGACACCGCATTGCTGGCACTTCAGCATGTTCTGGGACTGGGTTGGTGTCGCCGGTGGTTTGCCTTGTGGGCCGGCAAGCAGGCGTTTTGCCACTCGCCAGGCAAGGTATATCAGTGCAGCGATGATCAGCAGGCGAATCAGCCCCATCCTTGTCCCCTTGTTTTTATGCTGGTTGGTGCATTCATGGATTGCTGGCTAAAGAGTACAATCAGCGCTCATTTGAGGAAAGCTCGGCCCGCACAGGGTGGGGCGATCGTGGCCGGATCGGGCCAATAGTCAGAAAAGCAGGTCTTGAAATGCGAATAGTCATGGCCCAGCAGAACGCGCTGGTGGGGGATATCGAAGGGAATGCCCAGCGGGTTATTGCGGCAGCAGATGAAGCCCGGCGTTTGTTGGGGGCGGACCTTGTGCTGTTTCCTGAACTGATGCTTACCGGCTACCCTCCAGAGGATCTGCTGCTGCGACCCAGCCTGAACAGTCGGGTAGATGATGCGCTGGCGGAGATCGGTGCCAGCGTCTCTGTCCCTGTCGTACTGGGTTACCCTGCGGTGCGTAATGGATTACGCCGAAATGCGGCCGGGGTGATATTCCCGGGAGACAAAGGCCCCCGGCACGAATATTTCAAGCAACACCTGCCCAATTACCGGGTGTTTGATGAAAAGCGTTACTTTCAGCGAGGCGACAAGCCTTGCACCTTTGAACTGCAGGGGTGGACGCTGGGGCTGACCATCTGTGAGGACATCTGGCATGCCGAGCCTGCTGCGCAGTTGCAGCAGGCGGGCGTGGATGTGGTGCTCAACCTCAATGCCTCGCCGTTCCGGGCCAACAAGGTGGCGGAGCGTCTGGAGCAGGTCGAAGCCCGCAGTCGTGAAACCGGTCTGCCGGTGCTGTATTGCAACCTGGTCGGGGGGCAGGATGAGCTGGTGTTCGATGGCGCCTCTTTTGTCTGTAACAGCAAGGGCGAGCGCTGTGTGCAGGGGGCCAGTTTTCATGAGGCGCTGGTGCCCGTGGACCTGCAATGTGCGGATGGGCACTGCGAACCGGTCGGCGAGGTGTTGCCCGTTCCGGGGCTTGAGGAAAGCATTTACCAGGCGCTGGTGCTCGCCACTCGCGATTACGTCAACAAGAACGGTTTCAAGGGGGCGTTGCTGGGGTTGTCCGGGGGGATTGATTCGGCCCTGACCCTGGCGGTTGCTGTCGATGCGCTGGGCCCAGAGCGGGTAGAAGCGGTCATGATGCCATTCCGCTATACCTCGGCCTGGAGTCTGGAAGATGCCGAAAAACAGGCGCGCACATTGCGGGTGAAATATCGCGTGATGCCTATTGAGCCTGCTTTTAACGGCTTTATGGGCATTCTTAGCGAGGCATTCGAGGGGTTGGCCAAGGACACCACCGAAGAAAACCTGCAGGCCCGTTGTCGTGGGGTGCTGTTGATGGCGCTGTCCAATAAAAGCGGCTCGGTGGTTCTCACCACCGGTAACAAGAGCGAGATGGCGGTGGGTTACGCTACCTTGTACGGGGACATGGCCGGTGGCTTTGCCGTCCTCAAGGATGTCTTCAAGACCATGGTGTACCGCCTGTGTCGCTGGCGGAACCAGAAGGCAGGGATGGAAATTGTCCCTGACAGGGTCATCACCCGCCCGCCCTCTGCGGAGCTGGCGCCGGATCAGGTCGACAGTGATTCGCTACCCGATTACGACGAGCTGGATGCGATCCTGGAGCGCTATGTGGAGCAGGACATGAGTGCGGAAGCGGTGATTCGGGATGGGTTCGACCGTGATAACGTCTACAAGGTGGTCAAACTGACCGACCGCAATGAGTACAAGCGCCGTCAGGCTGCGGTGGGCCCCCGGGTTAGTCGCCGCGCCTTTGGCAAAGACCGGCGTTATCCGATCACCAACGGCTGGCGACCGGGGGACTAAAAGCTGCTAGCAGCTTTTAGCTGAGAGCTACGAGGAAGACCAGGACCTAAAAAGGGTGGCCCGAATCAGTCTCGGTGCCACCCTTTTTAGCTAGAAGCTCAGAGAAGGTCGAAGGTCAGCAGGCTCAGCAGACCGTTGTCTTCATCCGGCCACCAGGCCAGATCCACCTGCCGGTCTTTATCCAGATAATCGCTATCCGGGAAGTTCAGGGCGAGCACATTGCGGCTTTTCTCCGCCAGCTTGGGATAATCCAGGCGCTCATAACCTTTCACCATGATCGCCAGCGCTTCCTCTACCGCAGGGGTCTGCTGGTAGTGCTTCACGACATACTGGGCCCGGTTAATAGAGGCGACAATGGCGCCGCGCCGGGCGTAGTAGCGGGCCACATGCAATTCCTGGCGAGCCAGCTGGTTGCGAATGTGGACCATCCGCGAGCGCGCATCCGGTGCATATTCGCTGTCCGGGAAGCGGGCCACCAGCCGCTCAAAATCCCGGAAGGCATCCTTGGCGGCATCCATGTCCCGTGCGGACTTGTCAGAGGTGACGAGGTTGTCGAACAGGCCTTTTTCCATGTTGAAATTGGCAAGGCCGCGCATGTACAGCGCATAGTCCACCCGGGCATGGGCCGGGTAATTGCGCATGAAACGTTGGGCGGCGACCACCGTGGCCGGGTAGTCTACGGCCATGTAACTGGCGTAGATCAGGTCCAGACCCGCCTGCTCGGCATAGTCGCCATAGGGGAAACGTGCCTCAAGCTCTTTCAGTTCATCGATGGCAGTCAGGTAGTTCTTTGACTCTATCGACTCGTGGGCTTCACGGTACTGGTCGGCTTCGGTGAGCTCAGGGCGTTCCTTGGTGGCGCAGCCAGCGAGCAACAGCAAACACAGCAGGGGCCAGAAAATGCGTGGCATTCTTTCCTCGTTGAACGGGTTACAATAGCGGGTCACATTTAAACACAGGTTGGATCATGGGACATCTTGGCGGCGAGAAAATTCAACGTACCGAGCAGGTGCGGGCAGAACAGGCGGGTCAGCGGGTGGATCAGGCCGCTGCCGAACTGTTTGATGGCTTCTCCCGTTCGCGCTTGCAGGCGTGGATCAAGGACGGCGTACTCACCGTCAACGGCAACAAGGCCAAGCCCAAAGACAAGCTCACCGGCAATGAATCCCTCAGCCTGGAGGTGGTAATCGAGCCGGAGCTGGAGGACCAGCCTGAGTCCATTGAGCTGGATATCGTCTACGAGGACGAGGACCTGTTGGTCATCAACAAGCCCACAGGCCTTGTGGTGCACCCGGCAGCGGGCCACGCTGATGGCACCCTGCTTAACGGCTTGCTGCACCATGATGAGCGGCTTAACAGTCTGCCCAGAGCGGGTATTGTTCACCGGTTGGACCGGGACACCACCGGGCTGATGGTGGTGGCGCGCTCGTTGGAGGCCCATACCAGTCTGGTCTCCCAGCTGCAGGACAAGAGCCTGTTCCGCCAGTACGAAGCCATTGCCGTCGGAGTGATGACCGGTGGTGGCAAGGTAGATGCCCCCATGGGGCGCCATCCGGTGGATCGCAAGAAGCAGGCAGTATTAAAGGAAGGCGGCAAGAATGCGGTCACCCATTACCGGGTAATGGACCGCTACCGTGCCCACACCCGAATCCAGGTGCAGCTGGAGACCGGCCGGACCCATCAGATCCGCGTTCATATGGCCTTCCGCAACTATCCGTTGGTGGGCGATCCGCTCTACGGCGGCCGACTCAAGTTCCCGGCGGGGGCGAGCGAGGAATTGCGCCAGGCGCTGCGGCGTTTTCCGCGTCAGGCCCTGCATGCCCGCAAACTTGGCTTGATTCATCCTGCCAGTGGCGAATATTGTGAGTTCGAATCACCGCTGCCGGATGATATGCAGGCCCTGATTTCGGTTCTGGAGCGCGACGCCAAAGACGAGCCATAGAGTGGCCATCGCCGCAGGCGCTCCCCATCTTCCATCCCGGTACGGGGTTTTCACTGTCTGCCCGAGGCTTCCCGATGGACTCTCCCGAACGCGATCAATGGTTATGGCCTGACTGGCACCCTCACCCTGCGGTTCGTGCGGCGGTGACGACCCGTGCCGGCAACATCTCCCCCAAACCCTGGAATGGTTTTAATCTGGGCCTGAACTGCGGTGACCAACCCGCACGCGTGGAACAGGCCCGTCACTGTGTGGAAAAGCACCTGGATGCTGACCACCCGGTGGCCTGGCTCTGGCAAGTGCATGGCAAGCGGGTCATCCGCGCAGGCGAGCAGGATAACGAGGCCGACGGTGTCTGGACCGACCAGCAACGGTGGCCTTGTGTGGTGCTTACCGCTGACTGCCTGCCGGTGCTGTTGGCGCGTACGGATGGCACCGCAGTGGCCGCAGTGCACGCCGGTTGGCGGGGGCTGCAGGCAGGCATTGTTGGCGAAGGTCTGGCCAGCATCGCGCCCAATGGCGAGCCGGTCAGCGCCTGGCTGGGCCCTGCCATCTGTGGCAAATGCTATCAGGTGGGGGACGAGGTCTACCGCGCGTTCGTCGATAGCAACGCCGCCTTCAAACCCGCCTTCCAGAAAGACGCGACGCCTCACCACTGGCGGTTCTCCGTGGCCCATGCTGCCATGATCGAACTGGCTGCCCTCGGCGTCACCGATGTCCAGGGCGGAGACCTCTGCACCGCCTGCGACCTGAACCGTTTCTATTCCTACCGCAAGGAAGGTGAGACGGGGCGGTTTGCGTCGTTGATCTGGCTGGATGAAGGCAGTTAACAGTGAACAGCTCGCGGCATGGGGTGTTCTGTTTTGAGAGCGCAGGGGCCGCGTCCATGGGTTGGGCGCGGCCTCTGACGTTTTAAAGCCTGATATGCTTCCTCGCGCCGCTGTTAACTGTTCACTATTCACTGTTAACTGCCCTTGTGTTTGGCCCAATCGGACCCATCTCTCTATCAGTTGATTGATAACCGGTGATCGCGCTGGGCTTGCCGTCAGGGAGTCCTTTTGCGGGTCACGACCGGATAGGAGAGCTTACGAATGCGAATGGACAAACTCACTGCGCGGCTGCAGGAAGCCCTGTCGGATGCGCAATCCCTGGCCGTGGGGCAGGGCAATAGCACTATTGAACCGGTTCACCTGATGCTGGCACTGATGCAGCAGCAGGGGGGCGTGGCAAAACCCCTGCTGGAAAAAGCCGGAGCCAATACGGCGGATGTGGTGACCGCGCTCAACATGGCCGTGGACAAACTGCCCACGGTGAGCAATTTCAATGGTGATGTGCAGATGGGGCAAGGCACCGGCCGGCTGTTGAACCTGGCCGACCGTGAAGCCCAACAAAATGGTGACCAGTATCTCTCTTCCGAGGTGGTGCTGCTGGCGGCCTGTGATGACAACGGTGAGCTGGGCAAGCTGCTCAAGCACGCCGGTGTGACCAAGAAGGTGCTGGCGGCCAAGATCGCGGAAGTGCGTGGCGGGGAAACGGTCAATGATCCCAACGCAGAAGACAAGCGCGAAGCACTGGACAAATACACCGTGAATCTCAGGATGATGCGCCCCTCCTG
>OBIY01000252.1_pt1 | contig 23067 bp, 17 predicted proteins | sample 1519841 | NCBI WGS metagenome assembly OBIY01 (sample SAMN03019774, study PRJEB22545) | beach sand metagenome | biome: beach; feature: sea beach; material: beach sand | place: USA: Municipal Pensacola Beach, FL | collected 2010-07-30 | depth 30-40 cm m
CGTCTGCAAACACATCAACTGCCAAGGTATTTATATAAACTTCAAAAATGTTGTAGACACCACACGTCAGAAAGTGCCGTTTGGTATCGCCCAAATCGGAAAGGCATTTCGTAATGAGATTGCACCGCGACAGTACATCTTTCGTAAGCGCGAGTTTGAGCAGATGGAAATGCAGATGTTTGTGGCACCCGGGGACGAAATGGACGTGTACGAACAGTGGCGCGAAAAGCGCTGGGCATACTACGTTGCCGCGCTTGGCTTTAATCCGGAGCATTTGCGTTGGCACGAACATGAAAACCTCGTGTTCTATGCGAAAGCAGCCTGGGACATTGAGTATCAGTTCCCATTTGGTTTCAAAGAGCTTGAGGGTATACACGCACGTGGTAACTACGACCTCTCACAACACACGGAGTTTTCAGGGGCTGACCTCTCATACACCGACCCGAAAACAAATGAAAAATACATTCCGCATGTAGTGGAAACGTCTGTAGGACTCGACCGCACATTCCTTGCAGTACTCACCGAGTTTTATGATGAAGATGAAATGGATGGGGAAGCGCGAACGGTCTTGCGACTGCCACGCAACCTTGCACCGATAAAAGTAGCGGTGTTCCCGTTGCTTAAGAACAAACCTGAACTGGTTGAAAAGGCACGAGAGATATACGAACAGCTTAAACCACTCATGATGTGTGAGTTTGACGATAACGGCAACATCGGCAAGCGATACCGTCGGCAGGATGAAATTGGCACACCGTGGTGTGTGACTGTCGACTTCGACACGCTCGAAGACCACACTGTAACCGTACGCGACCGTGATACCGGAAAGCAGACACGTGTCGATATCACCGACCTTGATGAGTTTGTAAGTCAGTAGCACCTTCGCGTAGCGACGCCTGCGTGCTATGCTTTGCGTATGAATACGACGTTCTCTATAACGACCGGAACTATCGTGCGCGTCATACTGCTCGCTGCTCTCGCCGCACTGTTGTGGCATTTGCGCGAATTGGCGTTGATTGTACTGACGTCAATCGTTATCGCATCTGCTATTGAGCCGGCAGCGCGCGGACTCATGAAATATAAGATTCCGCGTGTGCTCGCAGTACTCGTGGTGTACCTGATGTTCTTTGGTTCGTTCTTCAGTATTGTCTTCTTTTTGCTGCCACCGGTACTTAACGAAACATCACACCTACTTGCATCACTACCAGTGTATCTTGAAACACTCGGTGCCACTGACGCCCTGACTGAGGACGCTATTCTTGAAACACGATCGCTCATTAACAACTTCTCGTTGGCTGATACCACACGTGACTTGAACACGTTGCTCTCGAGTCTCTCGGGAAACTTCTTCTCTGCTATTAGTCTCATTTTTGGTGGCGCACTGAGCTTTATCTTGATTGTTGTGTTCTCATTTTATTTTGCGATAAATGAGCGAGGCATTGAAGAGTTTCTCCGCGTGGTGACACCCATTCAGCACGAAAATTATGTACTCGGATTGTGGCGTCGCGCACAACGAAAAATTGGCCTGTGGATGCAGGGACAGTTCTTGCTGGCGGTGCTCATTGGAGTGCTCACATTCCTTGGACTCTCCATTCTCGGTATTCAGTATGCACTGGTGCTTGCGGTTATTGCCGGCATCATGGAGCTCATCCCGGTGTTTGGTCCGATTCTCGCGGCTGTGCCTGCGGTTGCCATTGCTTTTGTCAATGGAGGCCCGGCAATTGCACTGATGGTAGTAGCACTGTTCGTGATTATTCAGCAGTTTGAAAACCATCTTATTTATCCACTCGTGGTCACGAAGGTCGTTGGCGTGCCGCCGATTCTGGTCATTCTTTCCTTGTTGATTGGTGCGAAACTCGCGGGTATATTGGGCATACTGCTCTCGGTGCCAATGGTTGCTGCACTACAGGAAATCTTTTCTGACATGGAGCGCGCACGAAGCATCCCCAAAGAGAAAAATGGATAAGCAGCCCCGGTACATAACGACCACATTGCCATACGTAAATGCAAGCCCGCACATCGGGTTTGCATTGGAAATCATACAGGCTGATGCACTGGCGCGATTTTGGCGGTTAGTTGGTGAGGACGTGTTCTTTACCACCGGCACCGACGAACATGGGCAGAAGATTGCACAAAAGGCACACGAAGAAGGAAGAGACGTACAAGAATACGTCGACCACTATGCCGCGGAGTTTCAGACACTGAAAGACGACCTGCATCTCTCATACGACAACTTCATTCGTACTACTGACCACGCGCACATAGCGGCTGCACAAGAACTCTGGCGTCGTTGCAAAGAAGCAGGGGATATATATAAAAAATCGTACTCCGGTTTGTATTGTGTTGGAGACGAGATGTTTTTGCGCGATGCTGACCTGGTGGACGGCAAATGCCCGAATCATCCAAACATGCAGCCGATTGAAATACAGGAAGAAAACTATTTCTTTGCATTGAGCACATACAGCGACAAACTCATTGAATACATACAGAAAGATTCGACGGTTGTACCGGACTGGCGACGCGAGGAAGCAATCGCCTTTATACAAAACGGACTTGAAGATTTGAGTATTTCGCGTGACATATCGCGCATGAGCTGGGGCGTGCCGGTTCCCGACGATGAGACTCAAGTGATGTATGTGTGGTTTGATGCACTCACGAACTATATTTCGACATTGGGATGGCCAGACGATGAAAACGGAACCTACAAAAAGTTCTGGGATGAGGGAGCAACACTGCAAATGGCAGGGAAGGACCAGATTCGGTTCCAGTCTATCATTTGGCAGGCGATGCTCATGTCGGCAGGGCTCCCAACGACTGACACGGTGTTTTACCACGGTTTTATCACCAGTGGTGGGCAGAAAATGAGTAAGTCACTCGGCAACGTTATTAGTCCATTTGAGCTTGTGGAGCGGTATGGCACCGAGGCGACGCGATTCTTGCTTTTGCGACATGTGCACCCGACTGACGACACTGACATTACCTGGGAACGCCTTGATGAGTGGTATACCGCAGATTTGGTAAACGGTATCGGTAATCTTACAGCGCGTGTGATGAAGTTGGCGGAAGAACATCTATCTGTAGCTGTACCAATAATACCCGAAGAATGTGCCTTACAGGAAACCTTTGGCGCTGATGTTGCCGCGTTTAAATTTAATGATGCCCTCGATTTTATATTTAGACTTGTCGCAGAAAGCGATGAGTTTATTACGGAAAAGCAACCATTTAAGAAGATAAAAATGGAAGAGGAGTTTTGGAAACAAGAGGCAAGAGAGGAGATGTGGGAATTGGTGCATCGACTGTGGGTAATCGCAACCCATCTTGAACCATTTATGCCTGATACATCGAAATCTATCAGAGATGCCATTCTTCAAAATAAAAAGCCAGAGAATCTATTTCCGCGACTATAGGTGTATGACAAAAACCTTTCTCGACTTGCTCACTATTGCTCGGAAGAATGTGCGAGAGAATCCAAGTATTAAAAGTGAAAATACCCAATCTGTAACAGAGCGTTACTTTCAGGGACTGCGTGATGAAGTGCAGGAGGTAAAAGAAGAGATGCGTGAAAACAACGAGATTCGTCTTGTAGACGAATTGAGCGATATCGCGTGGGACTACGCAGTACTTCTTTCTGTGCTTGAAGACAGAGGCTACATTCCAAGTGTTGATGCGGTTATTGAACACGCCAACGAAAAGTACACAGAGCGCATGCCGGCATTCTTGCAAGCATCGCAAGAGCTGTGGGAGGAAATAAAAGTCCGCCAAAAGGCGGAATTAAGGCGTCGTCATGGAGAAAAGTATGGAGAGTAAATACATCGACACACATTCGCATCTTTTTGAAAAGAAGTTCGACGCAGACCGCGACGAAGTACTTACCCGAATGCGTGAGGCGGGTGTTGGCACGCTTGCCGTTGGCGTCTCCTACGAGACGAGCAAGGCGGTTATCAAACTCGCACAAACACACGACGAAGTGCTTGGTGCCGTCATTGGTGTGCACCCGACTGACACCAATGAAGACTTCGATGTCGCACAGTACCAACCGCTCGTGAATGAGCACGTCGTCGGAATAGGCGAGTGCGGGCTTGACTACTACCGCACTCCTCGGGAAGACGTGTACGTACGACAACGAGAGCTATTTGAGGCACAACTGCACTTTGCGCTCGATAACGACCTGCCACTCATGTTGCATGTGCGACCGACGCCCGGCACACAAGATGCACACGAGGACATGCTTGAGATTTTGCGCATTTACAAAAAGACCCACGGTGATGCACTACGGGGGAATAGTCACTTCTTTACCGCCACAGAGGAGGTTGCACGGGCATACTTGGAACTCGGCTTCATGATTAGTTTCCCGGGGGTCATCACGTTTGCGCCGGAGCTGCATAGTATCGTACGCGACGTGCCGCTCGATATGCTCCTTTCCGAAACCGACTCACCGTACGCTGCACCGGTGCCGCATCGAGGCTCTCGGAACGAGCCGGTGTTCGTTATAGACACTGTTAACGCCATTGCTGACATTCGTGGTGAGGACGTAGAGCACGTCCGGGCGGCGTTGGTAGAAAATGCCAAAAGCCTCTTTTTACGCGGTGTATAGCCTTGCCGAGAACACGCAGCTATGCTATCCTGCGCACCCATGACAGAAGAACACAACGAAGAAGGGCGAGACGCAACAGTATACGAGCTGGGGTACCACTTGGTATCAACCATCGCTGCTGACGACCTTGAAACTGAAGTAAATAAAATCCGCAAAGCGATTGAAAAGCGGGGAGGCTCATTCATTACCGAGGGAACCCCGGAAGCGCTAACACTTGCATTCCCGATGTTTATCAACAAAGCGGGCAAGCAGATTAAGCACGAAACCGCATACTTTGGCTGGATTAAGTTTGAAATGGAGCCGGAACAAGCAGTTGCACTCCGCACTGAAGATTTGGCACACAACGAGAATCTTCTTCGTATCCTCCTTATCGTCACTACTCGCGAGGAAACTCGCGCACAGCTCCAAAGTGAGCAGAACACTATTCTTCGTGAGGTAAAGACCACAGGCGTGCTCGAAAAGAAGCACGAAGTAGAAGAAGGTGGGGAAGTATCGGAAGAAGAGCTCGAAAAGTCAATTGACGACCTCGTTGGAGAGGACGAAACCAAGTAACAGTGAAATGCGCCATTTGGCGCATTTTTTGGTACAATGACACTACAAACAGTTAACTAAGCGTGTATGTATATAAATAAGGCGATGGTATACGGCAATCTCACACGAGATCCGGAATTAAAATCACTTCCAAGTGGTGTGCAGGTAGCGACATTCAGCCTCGCAACAAACCGGGTATACAAAGATAAAGACGGAAACAAACAAGAGCAGAGCGATTTTCATAACATTGTGGTCTTTGGGCGACAGGCAGAGCTCGTAGCACAGTACCTCTCAAAGGGGAGCGCAGCCTTCATTGAAGGACGTATGCAGACGCGTTCATGGGAGCAAGACGGACAAAAGAAGTATCGTACCGAAGTCGTTGCCGACCGCGTACAGTTTGGCCCACGATCAGGTGGCGCCGGTGCCGCGCCGATGACCGCCAAGGGAGATGAAGCATCTGAGCCTTCAGCACCGGCACATGCAGGCGGTAGTGGTATTGAGTATCCGGATGAAGACATCGACCCGGATGACATCCCATTTTAACTACAAAACAAGCGAATAGCTTTGTCGCGTTTTGAACGCACGTGCTCACCGTATATTGAATACGTTTCGCACGTGCGTTCTTTACGCTCCGCGCTCTTCATCTTGTTTTGCGGTTAAAATCGTACATACGAACAGAGTATACGCGCTGCGCCGCGTATTGCATCTCATTTTGAGGCTAAAACTTTAGCTTGAAAACAAGCGAATAGCTTCACCCGTCGTCTCTATCAACTATAAACTACCAACTATCAACTGGTGTGTGAGGGGAGCCTCGGCGTGCGGCAGGGGCTTGAAAACTATACATAACAGTGTATTATGCACGGGCTTATGACAGCAGATTATTTTTCACAACACGGCATTAAATACATCGACTACAAGGACGTCGACGTACTTAAGCGCTTCCTGAACCCGCATGGACGTATTAAGTCACGTCTTCAGACTGGCCTTACCGCTAAGCACCAGCGTGACGTTACCCGAGCTATCAAGCGAGCTCGCGAAATGGGACTTCTCCCATACATCATGCAGTAAGGTACTTCTAACGCCAAAACAGCAAAAACCGCTAAAATGAGCCCATTTTAGCGGTTTTTGTGTTAATAACTCCCGATCAAAGGAGAATCCTATGTGTGAGAAAATTCCTTGGGCGTCACGTAAAAACCTCCAGTTAACTGGAGGTTTTCTAGTACTCGTCGTTCTATCAACTATACACCACCAACTATCAACTCGAATTTACACACGTTCGACGTAGGTGCCGGTTTCGGTGTTTACGCGAATCACGTCGCCTGCCTCAATAAAGAGTGGGGTAGTGACGGTGAGTCCGGTTTCGAGGGTGACCACTTTGTTACCGCCCGAAGAGGTGTTACCACGGATGTTTGGCGGGGCTTCAGTTACTTTCAATTCAACTTTAATAGGGATACGGAGTCCGAAGATTTCATCATTAAATACGCGTGCCTCCACGATGTCTTTTTCGCGAATGTAGTCGAGTGCACTGCCAACAATGTCTGCAGAGAGGGAGAAGCGATCTTTTGGATTCTTTGGGTCGGCAAAGACGACTTCGCCACGATTTGCGTATACGAACTGTATCTCGCGTGTCTCAATATCTGCTTCGACAATCTTGTCTGCCTGTGTAAACACACGCTCAACAGTAGAGCCACTGAGCAAACTGCGCATTTTTGCCGTGTTGTGCGGCTTTTGACGCTGTTTCTTAACGACGCCGCTGGTGGCGACGACCTCGAATGGTTCGTCATCGATAACGATAACGATTCCCGGTTTTACTTCTGTGTATGAAAGCATAGCCTACGGAGTTTATAGTTTATAGTGAATAGTTGATAGTCCGTTGCGGGCAACGGCGTGCGAAGCATACCACTATCAACTACCAACTCTCAACTACCAACTTTTAAACAATACGAACTTCGACTATAAAGATGTTCCTAATTTGTCGCCTCCTTTAAATGCGCTCGAATTGCTTTTAGCAGTGCTCCGGACACTTGTTTGTTTTCGCGGAGGAAGGTACGTGCCGCATCGTATCCGCGTCCGAGTGCGATGTCGTCAAACTTATACGACGCACCGGATTTTTCAACCAAGTCAAACTTTTCACCCAATGCGAGGAGCTCGCCTTCGCGCGAGATACCTTCATTGTAGATAAGATCAAACTCAGCAGTGCGGAATGGGGCAGCAACTTTGTTTTTGGCAATCTTCACGCGGTGGCGACCGCCCATGATTTCAGTACCTTTCTTAATCTGTGCAATGCGACGGATGTCGATACGTACCGAGCTGTAGAATTTCAATGCTTTTCCTCCCGGTGTGGTTTCCGGGTTGCCAAACATCACACCAATCTTCATACGGATTTGGTTGATGAAGATAACAATGGTGCCGCTCTTGGCACAGATAGCCGTGAGCTTACGAAGTGCTTGGCTCATGAGACGTGCTTGCTTGCCGACGTGGTGTGCACCCATGTCTCCTTCGATTTCATCTTTCGGTGTAAGTGCCGCTACTGAGTCGACAACGATGAGGTCGATGTTGCCTGAGCGCACGAGACTCTCAACGATTTCGAGTGCTTGTTCACCCGTGTCCGGCTGTGAAATAAGCAAATCTTGTGTCTTTACACCGAGCTTCTTTGCATACACCGGGTCGAGTGCGTGCTCGGCGTCGATAAATGCACACACGCCGCCCATTTTTTGTGATTCGGCAACTGCTTGTAGGGAAAGGGTCGTCTTACCTGAAGATTCCGGTCCGTAAATTTCGATGATGCGGCCACGGGGAAGACCACCGATACCGAGTGCCCAGTCGACACCGATTGAACCGGTCGGGATGACGTCAACGTCTACGTGTCCGCGGTCGCCAAGCATCATGATGGCTTCGTCGCCAAATTTGCTCTTGATGCTCGCCATTGCAGCCTCTACCTTTGCGCTGCGCTCGTCTTTCGTCGCTTCTTTAGTTGCTGCGTCAGCTTTTTTCTCAACGACTTTCTTGGTAACGGTTTTCTTCTTTGCTGCTGCCATAAATATACGTATTAATGATTATGCTTCTTCATCTACTGTTTCAGCTCCTATCTCTATAGTATCAATTTCCGGCCCAGTGTGCTCCTCTTCATCTGTTTGTGTCGGAAGGTCGGTAGCTGATGACCCTGCTTCGCCCTCTGGTGGAATATACACTACTTCGAGCACCTCTTTTTGCGTGTGGTTGAACTTGTCGCGTGCTTCAAAGATAAAGCGATTGAGCCCTTCTGCAAGGAGTATCTTTTCCGTAAACAAGCCGGTGTCGTCGATAAAGATAGGGCGCCCACTGAGCGTTATTTCCACGACATTCTTAACCGTACCGCGGATCTCAATGAGCTCTTCATACACGGTGATGGCACCTTCTTGTTCAAGCGCAATCTGCGGTCCATAGAGCATGTTTTGCGCCTCGTAATATGCATAGGCAAGTACCAAGAGCACGAACGCAGCGAAGAAGTATTTGGTGAGTCGTGAGTGGTGGGGGAACATACGAGGCGAGTTGATAGTTTATAGTTGGTAGTTGATAGGAATAATGACGACGCGCGTAAGGGGCTTATCGGGCGCGCTCGTCTTCGGTGTCGATATCTTCATCCGTATCCTCCTCATCGTAGTCTGCGTCAAAGGAGTCATCGTCGTCTAGGGGTTCGTCATCATCTGTATCGCTGTTTGCGCCACCGAGCACTTCGCGTGGCTTTGAACCATCAGCAGGCCCCACGACACCACGCTCTTCGAGTAGGTCCATGAGACGCGCGGCGCGCGCATAACCAACGCGTAGTTTACGTTGTAAGAACGATGTCGAACCTTTACCTGCTTCGGTGATAACACGCTTTGCTTCTTGATAGAGGTCGTCATCGTCATCATCACCGCCACCAACACTCGAAGCAAAGATAGTGTTGTCGTGCGTGACTTCCGCAAAGTCGATTTCGTCGGGAAGTTGATCTATATGTGAGTCTGCAAGATACTTCACTATTTTTTTCACTTCTTCTTCCGAGATGTATGGCGCCTGGATACGTCGTGGTTTGCTCATTTCTCCTGAGAGGAAGAGCATGTCTCCGGCACCAAGAAGCTTTTCGGCACCACCGGCATCAAGAATGGTACGTGAGTCAATTTGTGACGATACCTGCAACGCAATGCGTGACGGAATGTTTGCTTTGATGAGACCGGTAATGACCTGCACACTCGGGCGTTGTGTTGAGAGTACGAGGTGAATACCAACCGCGCGACTCATTTGTGCCAGTCGCACCACGGCTGCTTCGAGCTCGCGAGGGTAGGAGGTCATCAAGTCCGCCATTTCGTCGATAATTGCCACAATGTACGGCATTGGTTCAGGCATGTCCGGTGTATCTTCACCCTCAGCAGGGGGGTTCTTTTCCTGCTTCTTCTTTGCTGGCTCAAATACGTTTGCGTGGTATGAGCCGATGTCACGTACCTTTTCGGCTTCAAGGATGTCGTATCGTCGATCCATTTCCTTTGCGAGCCACTTGAGCGCAAGAATCGCTTTCTTTGGCTCGGTAATAACCGGTGTGAGCAAGTGTGGTATCTCGTTGTAGAGAGTAAGTTCAACGCGCTTTGGGTCGACCATCATAAAGCGAAGCTCTTGTGGTCCACGGCGGTAGAGAAGGGAGACGATGAGGTCGTGCACGGTTACCGACTTACCGGCACCGGTTGCTCCGGCGATGAGCAAGTGTGGCATCTTGGCGATGTTTGCGTAGTGTGGGTTGCCGGCGATATCACGACCGAGTGCCACGAGCAGTGGTTTCTCTGATTGTTGGAACTCAGGGTCACTAAAGATAGAGGCGAGTCCGAGGGTCGACTTGGTGGTATTTGGTACTTCAATACCCACGAGCGCTTTGCCGGGGATAGGGGCTTCGATACGGATTGGGGTTGCGGCAAGTGCAAGTTCGAGGTTGCTCTGAAGACTCACGATTTTGGCAAGGCGTACGCCCTCTGCCGGCTTCATTGCGTAGCGGGTCACGGTTGGTCCGATGGATACTTCGTCCATCTCGACACTGATGCCGAAGTTCTGAAGCGTTCGTTTGATAGTGTTCGCGCTTGCCTTCACGTCACCGACTGACGGCTTACCTTTGTCCTTCTGAAGGAGCGAGAGTGGCGGAGGGGTATATGCCCCATGGCTGCCGGTCGCAAAGTTGAAAATAGCCGGACTCGCGTCGTCGCTGCCGCCGAAGTTAAAGATGCCACCGCTCTTCTTTGGCTCGGGCTGCGCGGGCGCCTCCTCTTCCTCCTCAATGTCTTCTGTCGTTTCCTCTGCACGTGCAGTGACTTCTGCAATCGCAGCTTCCTCCTCCTCTTCGAGATACGCTTCGTCTTCATCCTCTTCCGTTTCTTCTTTGTTTCGTCCAAGGAAGCGAGCAAGTGTAGGGAAGGCATGCTGTGGATGCGCGTCGAATGCAATGAGAAGTGAGATAACGATGAGTGCGAGCAACACGACAATGCTTGCAACGACATCTATTGCGTATACCAGTGGAGATGAGATGAGTTGTCCGATGAGTCCGCCGCGTTGGTCGAAGAGTGTCTCAACAAGCCCAAGCCCGCTGAGGAAGAAAATAACCGTTCCAACAATTTTAAGTGCACCAACCTTTTCGTGTTCTATAGAACGAAAGAGAACAGTTGCAATGATGCCAAATGAAATAGGGACGAGCACGTAACCAACACCAAAGAGGGCGGAGAGCCAAATGTAGAGTGTCGTGCCAACCTTGCCGGCAATACCAAACCACGCGAGTATGAAAAAGATAGCTGCCGCTACTGAGAGAATCGCCCACACGCCACGCATGGTCTCGGATTGAATCGGCAGTTGCAAACCACCCTCGTCACTACTTTCGGTGTCGCGTGCTCGTGTTCGTTTTTCTGCCTTTCTTGATTTCTTTTTTGGCGCCGGTTTTTTTGCTGCGCCCTTTCGTGTTCGTGCTGCCATTGTGTCTTTACGTTATCCCGTCATGATACCACAGTGAGCCCGAGCCGTGGACTCGCAGAGTTTGCAGTTGTTAGTTTGTAGTTGATAGTGCCCCGAGCATCCCCATGGGGATGCTCGGGTTCGTTTCTCTATCAACTCAAGGGTAACGTGCTCATGCGCGTTGCCCTTGACCTTCAAGGACAGAAACCTATAATGGACATAACGTAACGGACACCATTACGGACACGTTCTAAAGGACAAAAGATTAGTGCAAAAATGTCCTTTAGATAACGGACAAGCGCATGACTATAAAGGACAAAGAAATACAAAGAGGCAATATAAACTACGAAAGTTTGTCTTTTGAAGCGAATCTCTCCGTGAGTCCTTTCGGACAAAATAAAGCCGCTGAAATTGCATACAAAAAAGGTGAACGTATCGTACTTGCGACGCATCTAGTTACCAACTTTGTTCCTAAAGATGAGCCGGTTCGTGCTGCGGTGCGCACACACAGCCAACAGCTACTCGGAAGTGTCATGGCACTTCGTGATGGACTCCACCGCACTGACTCCGACACTGTACGAAGTGTCACTGCATCCATTCGTGAGATTCTTTCGCTACTCGATATCGTGCATGCGTCTGGCTATATTTCAGACATGAACCTGGAAATGTTGAAGTACGCATATGCAGACCTTGCACGCTTCATACACACCTCTGCGAGTGCTCCTGCGTCAGAAGGTGTTGCACTCTCTGAGCAGGACTTTGTTGCACCATCACGCGAAGAAAAAAAGGTACTCTCGCACGGACATTCTAACGGACAAAAGAAGACGCTCACGGACACTTCTGTAAAGGACACTGTAACGGACAGCATTTCTATAACGGACACAAAGCAGGAAACAAGCAAGCGTCCTCAATCTTTGCGTGCAAAACGACAACGCAAGAACCGACGCATGGCGGTACTCGACATCGTTACAAAACACAACCCGGTACACATTAAGGACATCGCGAAGGAGCTCCCAGAGCACAGCGAGAAGAGTATTCAGCGAGAGCTCGCATCGCTCGTCGCCGACGGCGTGGTGAAGCGAGAGGGTTCCAAGCGGTGGACTACGTACTCATTGGTTGTATAGCCGCTAGCTTTTAGCTACTGGCCATTAGCTCATAGAAACGACAAACCCCGCATTCCTAAAGGAATACGGGGTTTTGTCGTTTGTACGTCGCGCTATCAACTATAAACTAGCAACTATCAACTCCATAAACCAGTAGCCATACACTCGACTGTTCCTACTTTCTGATTTTGAAACTGTCGTTTAGCAGCCCTGTTTTATTGACTTTACGCGCCAAAATAGTATCCTTCGCAGTACGTTAAAGCCAAGAACAAAAGCCGCTCACCAGCGGTCGCTTTAGCGTAGGTGAAAGCACTCTCGCATGAGCACTTTCTCACTCACATACAAAAGTTTTGTTCGCTATCCACATTACGAACTACTACAGTTTATTGCTCCCTTGGCTGGGCACTATATAATGTGGGTATGAGTTGCGCGCTTGTGCGTGCACTCGTGTGTTCATTGACAATTCATCCAGCACTAACTTTGGTGTTAGACTGACACCATGATGTTCTACGTATACGTACTAGAGAACACTCACGGTGAGTTATATTTCGGATGCACAAACGATTTGCGCAGACGGTTGCGCGAGCATAACTCTGGCAAGTCGCGATCAACCCGAGGCATGCAGTGGGAGCTTGTTTTCTACGAAGCGTATCGCAATGAAGAAGACGCTCGCACTCGGGAGCATCGAATAAAGCATCACGGTCAGGCGAAGGCGCAATTAAAGAAGCGCATATCGCGCAGCCGTCTACATCAAAGTTAGTGCTGGAGCACATGATACATACATGAGGACAAGTGAATTCAGACCTACATGACGTAGGTGTGAAATGTAAGTGTTGACGGAACTCTTCGTCTACACTCGCAGAAACATTTCCGAACATTGAAGCAACGTTCCGCACCTTGCACGCTCTCGTAGCGTACAAGCATTCCGCACGACAGACACACCGTTCAAAATTTTGTTCGCTAACTCACATACTACTGTGTCGAAATAATGGTAGTGGTGAGATGGCAATTAGAAGTAACAGTCAGCTCGACTGCAGTGCGACAACTCCATTACACATTATATTAGTAGTAATCGTTGTCACACAGGTAGGAGAGAGGGCGCCCACATATCGCAAGATGTGTGGAAGAAAAAATGTGAGGTTAGTTTGGTCGACGAACTAATGTCACAGCTATGAGAGTCTCCGGGCACATCAGTACTCGGGGATATCCCCGAATTAGCCGGGACATTCATAGTCAATTAGGTCTATAAGCTGTACGTGTAACAACGTACATTAATTACATAATTATGAGTATTGCATTAACAACAAACAAAGTTGCAGCAGCAGCAGTTGGAGTTGCGATGATCTTCTCGTTTGCTTTTGTCACACCGGCATCAGCACAAACAGTTGAAGAACTTACCGCACAAATCAACTCATTGCTCTCAACAATTTCATCATTGCAGGCACAGCTTGCAGGGATGACTGGTGGTTCAACAACCACTACCGGAAGTTACAACTTCACTCTTAATCACGAACTAGGTGACCAGGGAGGCGAAGTTATGAACATCCAAAAGTTCTTGAACGCGAAAGGATTTACCGTTTCAACTTCAGGAGCAGGTTCACCTGGTAACGAGTCATCATACTTTGGTGCAAAGACCCGGGCAGCAGTTATTGCGTTCCAAAACGCAAACGCAGCTACCATTCTTGCTCCAGTTGGACTCTCAGCTGGTACTGGATACTGGGGACCAAGCACTCGCGCAGCGGCTAACGCAATGAGCGCAGGTACCGGCACTGGTACTGGAACAGGAACCACTCCAACAGGAACAGGTTTGACCGTTTCAGCAGCAGCACAGCCAGCTAACGGTTTGGCTCCTGAGTCAGCAGCACGCGTACCTTTCACCAAGTTTGTCGTAACAAACAACAGTGGAAGCGCACAGACCATCAACAACGTAACAGTTGAGCGCGGTGGTTTGGCAAGCAACTTGTCATTCGACGGAGTTGTGCTTCTTGACCAGAACGGAACCCAAATCGGAAACGCAAAGGTTCTTAACTCAAACAACCAGGCAACCATCGGTTCAACCGTAACCCTTAACCCGGGTGAAAGTCGAACATTCACCGTTGCAGCGAACATGGAAGATGTTCTTGACGCTCGCGCAGGTGAAGTTGCAACATTCTCTGTTGTAAGCATCAACACTTCAGCAACAGTATCTGGTTCACTTCCAATCACTGGTGCAGCACACACTATCAACGCAACTCTTGCAATTGGTAGCGCAAGCGGTATCCGTGGTACAGAAGATCCAAACGGAAACCAGAGTAAGGAAATTGGTACTCAGGGATACGTATTTACTGCAATCCGCCTAACAGCAGGATCACAGGAAGACGTACGCCTACACTCAATTCGTTTCGACATGAGTGGTTCAGCATCAGCAGGTGACCTTGCAAACGTACAGGTTCTCGTTGATGGTGTTGCGTACACACCTTCAGTTGATGGAGACACTTACACAGCTTCATTTGGTTCAGGAATCGTCATCAAGGAAGGTTTCTCAAAGGAGGTTGTTGTTAAGGGTGACATTGTTGGCGGAACAAGCCGAACAATCGCCTTCGACATCGAAGAATTTACTGACATTAACGTAACAGGTGAGACATACGGATACGGAATCACTGTTACTGACGGTGGTGCAGGTTTCACTACAACTGAGCCTGTATACGACGCTTCAGTCGTAACCGTACTTGCTGGTACATTCAACTCTGTAGCTAAGAGCAACGCTGCTCCAGCTGCAAACATCGGTATTCAGAGCCAAGACGAAATTCTTGGTGGATTCACCGTTGACCTTAAGGGTGAGGCAATCAACGTTCAGACAATGAACTTTGACGTTACTGTAGACGCGGGTTCAACATCTCGCACAATCACCAACGTTACGTTGGTAGACCAGAACGGGGCAGTTCTTGCAGGTCCAGTTGATTCATCAACTCTTGCAACTTCAGGCGGAACAAACACTGACGCTATTACATTTAGCTCAGTAGACCTTCCAGTTGGAGTAACAACCTTGTACTTGAAGGGTCAGCTTGACTCAAACTGGGTACTTAACGACACATTGGCTGTAAGTACACAACCTTCAACAGACTGGTCAAGCGCTAAGGGGCAGACAACAGGTGACAACGTAACGTTGCCAACAGCAACTGCAACAGCAAACACAATGACTGTTAAGACAGCATCATTGTCAGCTATTACTCTTACTGCAAACCCAGCAACACGTTCAATCGTAGCTGGTGCAACTGACTATGTCTTTGCAACAATCAACCTTGACGCATCAAACTCAGGTGAAGATGTAAAGGTTACTGCACTCGTACTTGAAGACACTCTTGGTGACGCAGGTGACGATGCAGGAGACATCGACAACGTTGAAATCTGGGCTAACCTTTCAGGTGGCACAACCAACGACTCAGTTCGTGGTGACGTATTCGAGACTCGAGTAGCTGACGCTGAGCAATTCGTTGACTCAGGTGCTTCAGACGAAACACTCTCAATCTCACTCGACAATCACATTACTGTTAAGAAGAACAGCAGTGTTGACATCGCAGTAGTTGCAGACCTTGCATCTGGAGCAACAACTGGTGACACACACACAATCAGTCTTGACACTGATGCAGGTGACGTTACCGCAGTTGGTCTAACTTCAGGTTCATCTGTTTCTGTAACACCAACCGGTTCAGGTCAGACACAGACAGTTGCAGGAAGTGGTACATTGACTACATCAGTAGACTCTTCATCACCAATCGCATCTCTCTTGCTTGACAACACAACCACAGAGCAGACAGTAGCAGTCTTCCGTCTTGCAGCTTCAAACGTTGAAGACCTCGACGTAGACAGCCTCTTGCTCACATCTGGTAACACTGCTGTTGAGAAGTTCGTCTTCTACAACGGTTCAACTAAGCTTGGTGAAAAGACCAACGCTGGTTCACCAGAATTCTTCTTGAACGACGGACAGCTTACAGTTCCTGCTAACGGACACGTTCTCGTAACCGTTAAGGCAGTAATGCGCAACATCGACGGTACAACCGTTGCAAACGGCGCATCTGTAGCAGTTGTTCTCGACAACGCTGAGACAACAGGTAAGAGCTCAGGTACAGCAGCTGACAGCGGCACAAACCGCACTGCAGCTACACACACTGTATACGAAGCATACCCAGTGTTCGCGTTTGACAACTCAGGTGTATCATCTGTTCTTACACAGAATGCAAACCACTTGATTGCTAAACTCAAGATTACCAACCCTGGTAACGAGGACGTAACGTTCTCAGCAGGCGCTGCTACAAGCACCTTGTCAATCCAGGTTCAGGTAGTTGGAGACAACACTGACTCAGGTACAGAGACCATTACATTGAAGGACGAAGATGGTATTACTCTTGACACTGGTACAATCACCAGTTCGACAACAGTAACCCAGATCGACTTCACAACTTGGACAAACACTCTTACAATTCCTGCACGTGGTTCAGAGACAGTCTCGATTTTCGCAGACACCTCTGACCTCGAGGACGACGGAGACTCAATCCAGGTATGGCTCGACGACACCGCAGCTGACGCAACCTTTGGTATCGACGGTAGCGGTGCTTACGCAGAAGGAGACGTTCTCTTCCGCGGAGACATCTTTGGACCAACAGCTGTTAACCCTTCATAATCGACTTATAGTCTGATTATCTTGGCTAACTTCAGTTAGGTACAAGTAGGGAACAAGCCCCAAGCGCGCAAGCGCTTGGGGCTTTTCCCATGCCTGGATAAAAAGGTGCACAGAAACACCCCCATCGTTTCGTTTATCAAGGGCGGTCCTTGATAAATTCAAACCCGGTGCCTCGCCCAGGGGAACCCTTGGACATAAGGCAAGTAAAAAACCAACAATGCTCCAGTTAACTGGAGCATTGTTGGTTTCGTCCTATCGTTGCGCACGCCATAGAACACGGTATGATAGACGCCATGGAATACATCAATCAACGAAATCTCATCATTGCTGCAGGATTGTTAGTAGTAATTGCACTTGGTGCATACGCATATTTTAATGGCGCTGCACAAAATGAAGTTCCTGGCCTCGTTACTGAACTAGAAACAGTAGAGGAGGGGGCAGCAACAACGACACAACAGCAGGAAGACGAAACAACAGCCACAGTCGCTACAGAAACCACTGCTACAGCGCAAGGCACAACCCAACAGCAAGAAACAACACAGGCACCCACAAAGGCAGAAAAAAAGGAGCTCGGGCCACGCCAGAAGGCAGGCTCTCCTGGCGACGCACTTCGACTCTTCGCTGAAGCGATGGTGGCAAACGATGCACAGCGAGCTGCTTCATACTTCTCGCCACACCTTCAGGCAGACTACGAAGCATCATTCAACACCTATAACGACATGGCGCGACACCCGGTAGTATTTGCGTACTACAATGGGAAGGTTGACCCGGTACAACTCATTGACCCAGACAACGGTATCTATGAAATAGCGGTATATCCAGGCGGCGGACCACTCCCATTCCGCACGAACTACATGTTCAACGCAGACATGCAGGAATTCGTCATCACCGAGTTCTAATACTTCAATTGGTAACATGAAAATCAAAAAACGCTTCGATTAACCGAAGGGTTTTTATGTAGAAGCGTAAACCAAAACCAATCGACCACCATCCTCTTATGCACGTTCAAGCCTATATATAGTAGGGAGACTTCTGTACTATGTGATTATGTTTCAATTTGTTTTGTTCGGACTGTTTTTTGCATGTATTGCGGTTGCAGCTGCGCTTGCAATAAGTAGCAATCGACCCATACGGAACATACTCTTTGTCTTTACAGCAACTATCAGTATATGGGCAACTGCTTCATTCATCAGCGATTTCAACCTCCTGGGAGTATGGAAGTTTATCGCATGTATATCAATTGCATTACTGTACTGTGCGTGGGTTCTTTCGGAAAAACCCGGGGAGAGTAGATATCGTAGAATTGGCAAGCTATACATAATTCCACTCGGATATATTAGCTACATCCTCTATGCTTACTATGGGGCATACGGTGTAAGTATTGATAGCGCTCACGTATTTGATTTTCTAGCAACTACATACCACTCCCTAATTACGCTATTCGTTCTTTGTATGCTGCTTGCAATAACTTTGTACTTCAGAAAATCGCTGTATATTTGGTGGACAGGACGGTCGCGTACTGTCGAGCTACGCTCCTTCCTACAAATCATCTCCACTATACTGATTATTAATGCTGTCAGTTTTGGCGCAGTCGTAATGAGCATGCTTGTCACGAGAGGCGGTGAAGATGTCCTCGGAGCTGCCATTGTAGCTGTAGGCATTGTCGGCACAACCGTGGTCGGAGTAGTGCTCCTCTCTGTGTTCATGTGTGCCTATTACGCATTTTATAGAATGGTTCCGGCAGGAGTGATTGCGAGTAGTGTTACGGTGCTTGGAATCATAGTGATGGTAGGCACACTGGTGACAAGATATTCCTCGTTTCTATTCTCACACGATGGATTTGTAATTATGGCCTTCGCCATCGTTCCCGGTGGTATAAGTTGGAGTATTGGGACGATTGTTGCACTTCGCAAGCAGTATGTGAACTGTGGATGGAAAGCACATAGTTCTTGGATGCGGTACATAACATTTGCCACTCTACTCTCTACGATATTGATAGTATCACCACTAATTTTAGCGTGGTTTGGCAGGTTCTTTTTCTAAACCTATATAACTACTGTATGCGCGAGACTATAGTGCTAGGGGAGTCCTAGCACATGGGTATCAACACACAGAGAAAGGGGCTGCCTCACAGACGTTATTATGGGGGCATGGAACGTAAAACACCCTTCGTTGAAGATGAGTGGTATCACATCTATAACCGTGGCATCGACAAGCAAAAAATATTTTTTGATGCTAGCGATAAGAAACATTTTCAAAAGCTCTTGTATCTGCGAAATAGTGACAGAAGGATTGATGCGTACCGCGTAAAAGATACAAAACTGAGTGATATAGATCGCGGAGAAACCTTGGTAGATATTGCTGCATATGCGCTAATGCCTAATCATTTTCATTTACTCGTTAGGGAAAAGTCTGAAAAAGGAATAAGTTCTTTCATGTCGAAACTATTAACATCCTTTTCGATGTATATGAACATTAAGCACGAAAGAACCGGACCATTGATGTGTCGTCCATTTCGTTCAAGACATGTCGATTCCGATGAGTATTTCAAATGGTTATTTTCCTATATTCATCTAAACCCCTTAGCATTATATGCTCCTGAAAAGACCTGGAAGGAGAAAGGGATACGCAATCAAAAGCGAAGCCATGCATTCTTAATGCAGTATGCGTATACAAGTTATCCAGATTACCATACAACATCTCCGAAAAGAGAGGAGGCAGTACTCTTGAAAAGGAGCATAGTCGATCAAAGCTTATTTGACGTTGACCCGCTTTTTGACGTAAGTACCATTGATGAGTTTCAGCGCCAACACGTGCTAGGGGAGTCCTAGCACGTGTTGGCGAAAAGTTTTCCACGGTTTTAGGTGTGTTGGTGGCGGGGTAGGAGAGAGATGCTAGTATGAAGAATATGAATATATTACGTACGTTGCGGGGTAAGTGGTGGCTTTGGGTTGTTGTTATTCCACTTGGTGCGGTGGGCTTATGGCAAGCGTATGAGTACGCGGCTGATTGGGTATATTATGCACCGTTTCGTGCAGAGGAACGAGAACAATTGCAAATTCTTGCTGCCTGGAAGGCTGAAGGTGAGAGACTTGAGGCATTAGACAGAAAAGACACGTACGGAGGAAAGACTCCGGAAGAAACACTCGAGTTGTTCATTGAAGCACTTGAAGCAGGAGATTATGAATTGGCGAGTAAATATTATTTACCGGAACAACAGGAGTCAGTATACCAAGAGCTTTCTGAGATAGACGGATTTGATCAATATTTACAGATACTAAAAACATATGATCAACAAGGAGGATTATTTTACGACGGTATAACGTACGAGATTGAGTTTTTCGATAATGGTGCTCAAAAACATCTTGAAAGATTCAAGCTTAACGAATATACCAAAAAATGGAAACTCGAAGATTACTAAACATCATACTCTTTCTAACACTCAGTACCTCAGCTGCGCCGAGTTTTTCCTATGCATACAGTACCGCGACACATAGCAACTTAACCCAGAACACCTTGAGAGAGTACGAACGCCTAACGACAAATATGTTCGTAGACTCTGATGTGCAGTCGGTAATGAGGGGGAGTATTGAGGAGGATAATTCGACACGTCCAATAAATCATTTTTATGATCCAATAGCTGGGGTTGGGCTGCAGAGAAATATATGGCGAGACGGAAACCCGGTTGACGGAATTGCGGCACCGGTTTGGGCGCGCAGCATCTTGAAGCAAGGGAAACCTGGTCGCAGAGAAGAATTGTTTTCTTCCGATTCTGACTTTTCTTGGGACAGAGCGATATATGAATATGTGCACGGTGACAGAGCTCGAGCTATGGAGGCGCTTGGGCATGTATTGCACCTTGTGCAAGATGCAACCGTGCCAGCACACGTAAGAAATGATGCACATCCAACCTTTATCCCTCGACAGCAAGACCCATATGAGACTTTTACGGAAGGGTTGGGCGGGAGTATTGCGATTGTTTCGCACAAACTGGTACAAGCAAATTCAATTGAGGGCGCGATGAAAGAAGTTGCGACTTTTACAAATAATAATTTTTTAAGTCGTGATACGGAATTTGAGCATTATATACACCCAGCAGAGGATGATTTATACTTTGACGCTAATTTTGGTGTACATAAACAGAATGGACATATAGTAGTTAGGGCAGCCCAGGAGTTCGATCGAAAAAATAAAGTAGAGGTCACTAGGTACTTTTTTGACGATAAAGACGGAGAGATATCTAAAGCTTATTGGGACGTTCTTTCGGAAAAAGCTGTTGTTTATGGGGTTGCGGTTATAGATCTCTTTTTTCGTGAGGTGGAGAAGGAGAGACAAACGGGTGAACTGTTGGCAATGAACAAGAGCTATGATGAAGTTACTTCGTTTGTTGATTCGCTTGCTACGGTGCGTGATGCAAAGACGAAATTCACCTCACTTGCTGCCGCTGATGTGTACGAACTCAATAAGGAAGACCTTGACGGGTACTTTGCCGCTGCTGCAGTGTACGGAATTCATGTACCTGCGATTGCGCGTGAATCACCACTGAAAGATGAGGAATCACGCAAGCAGCCGGCGAATGCGCTGATGGCGTTTAATCAAGCAAAGCAGTCAATCATCGGAGAAGCGTTGCCCGAGGGAACGCCGATTGTTATACAACCAGAAACAGTAAAAGACGAGCCCACCGTACCGGAAGAAGAATCTGAAGCAGTGGTAGAAGAGGAGGTGTTTGAGGAGGAGTCTACGGTAATAGCAGAAAATGAAGAAGGTGCTGGAGAAACAAAAACGGAGCTGCCGAGTCTCGAGCCTGGCTCGGGTGGCTACGGTGGTGGTGCAGTACAAAACAGTAATGATGATGGTGATGTTGCTGCTGCTGCTGCTGCTGATACAGTTGCAGCTCCTGTGGTGTTAGAACCTGAAGCGAATACATCGCTCGCAACCACCACCGTTACTTTCAGTGGCACGGGAGTAGAGGGGCACATGCTAACCGGAACCATTGGCACCACGATCGCAACGACCACGGTAGCAACCGATGGCACCTGGTCGTTAGGACCGTTTACGCTTGAGGAGGGAACAGTAGTCACATCATTTTTTCAAACCAGCTCAGAAAATGAGGATTCTGAGACAGTAGCAATGGATGTGATAGTTGATGTAACACCACCAAATGTACCGACGCTCAGCGTATTGGAATGCATATACACATTACGAGAAGACGGGGAGTGTTTGGCGGGAACGACTGAGGTGCACTTAGAGTGGGACGAACAAAACGATGCCGCATACTTCTCGATTCAGGTTGAGGATACGGAAGTTGCGACAACATCTGCAACGAGTGCAACCGTAACGCTTAGTGATGAAGCGACAAGTAACGTTTCTATTGTTGCATATGATGCGGCGGGGAACAGTGCGTCGTCGAATGAAGAAGATGTGGCAGTGTTTGCAAATCCAATAGTGATAACAGAAGTTGCGTGGGGTGGCACTGCGGCAAGCGCGGACGATGAATGGATTGAACTCTACAACCGCACCAACCATGTGCTGACACTGGAGAATGTACAATTGGAAGCACGCGATGGTTCACCGAGTATACAACTCATCGGAACTATCGGAGTAGGAGACTATTGGACTGACCACGCATATCTCATTGAACGTGGAGACGGGAGTGCGACAAATAAAGGTGAAGACTTGGCGATTGACTTTGATGCACTCAGCGACAGTGGGGAAGAGCTGCTGTTGCAACTTGCTGCAACGAGTACATTCCTAACCGAGCTCGATGCTACGCCAAGTACTGATGCATGTGGTGGTTGGTGTGGTGGATCTAATTCCGGCAAGTATTATTCAATGGAGCGCATTGATGTGGATGCATCCGGAAGTGACGCATCAAACTGGCAGAGTAACGATGGCTACCCCGTGGTAAACGAATACTATGATGCGCGCGGGTACGAATATGGAAGTGATAGAAAAATATACGGTACGGTGAAGCAGGAGAGTAGTAACGGGTATCCTGAGTTTGGTTACTTCTGCGAGCCGTATACTGAGAGCTTTGAAGACGGTGGAACATATGCGCCATCGGTTCCCGGGAATATTTCAACAAAGAATTGCACGTATCTTGCCGGCCTCTGGTCTACCCCTACGAATTTCAGTGCGGCCGGCGCCTTGTACAAAGGAACGGTGGGTAGCTCAACGAGCATTGCCGGGCACCAGCTTGGATCGATGCTCTCAACTCAAATGCGAGCTGCCAGTGTATT
>OBIY01000254.1_pt1 | contig 22990 bp, 18 predicted proteins | sample 1519841 | NCBI WGS metagenome assembly OBIY01 (sample SAMN03019774, study PRJEB22545) | beach sand metagenome | biome: beach; feature: sea beach; material: beach sand | place: USA: Municipal Pensacola Beach, FL | collected 2010-07-30 | depth 30-40 cm m
GAGTCTTGTAAAGCCTGCCTTTCATCCGGGTAGGCTTTGTTGTCAGACCCCGCCGGCCAGTCCCGGCTGGTATCGAGATCGAGCAGGAGTTTTAGGTTGCCCGCAAGCTGAGCGGCAAGTACTGAATCGTAAGGCATTTTCCCTTTTGCCATGGCAACCAGAGGGCCGAGATTATGGGCCCTGATAGCCATATCACCCTGGCGGGCTTTAATCGCACTGATATTGGGGTCTTTAGATGCCGCAAATGTCGGCGTTATTAAAGCAAACCCAAGTGATGCCAAAACAACGCGGAAGGTATTTTTCATTGGTCATTTCCTGGCTATTTTACGGTCGGAACAGCATAGACGCTATGTGAGCTATACGCCAGAGCCTGTTGCCAATCCATAGTGAGGTCAAACGCCTATCAAGCCGTTCTGCGCTTTCGACTTTGGATTTCCGCGCGCTTTGCGAAGACACCACCTCCAGCAAACGGGCCAGGCGCCAACCGGCACCCGGAATGTTAAGTCAATCACGTAACGTTGGCAGGTCTGTTTTTGCCTTATTCGAATGTTCACTCGGCCAGCGGTTTCCCGGATAATTCAACAGATAGGTTACACTGGCAGGGCCCCTTCCAGGCTAGCGATATACGTGACGAATAACCCACCGGATATAGTCCAACCATGACCTTACTGTTTACCTATCTGGCCATTGCCATTGGTGTTTCCTTCCTGTGTTCGATCCTGGAGGCGGTGCTGCTCTCCATCAAACCCAGCTTTGTTGAACAGACCATGGCTGAAAAACCTCGGGCCGGCGAGCAGATATCAAGCGTGCGCGCGCGACTGGACGAGTCCCTGTCGAGCATTCTTATCCTCAACACCTTTGCCCACACCATGGGCGCGGCCGGTGTCGGTTCGCAGGCGGTTCAGATCTTTGGTGCGGAATGGGAAACCCTGATTGCCGTGCTGCTTACACTGGCGATTCTCTATTTCTCGGAAATCATTCCCAAGACCCTGGGCGCGACCTTTTGGCGCAAACTCGCGATCCCGGCTGCCTATACCATTGCCTGGCTGGTCAGAATCGTCTATCCGCTGGTGTGGATATCGACACGCTTGACCAGACTATTCAGCAAGAAAGAAGGCGATGAGATCACCCGGGAAGAAATAATCGCCCTGGCCTCACTGGGCCACCGGGAAGGCGCACTGTTCCCCGATGAAAGCGAATATTTGGCGAATATTCTCAGTCTTCGGGAAGTGACCACGGAAAAAGTTCTCACACCCCGCAGCGTGGTGCACATGCTGGGCCGGGATATGACCGTCAGTGAGGCGCTTGACCATCCGCGCACCCGGCAATTCAGCCGCATGCCGGTCTATGGTGACAGCACCGACGACATCATCGGCAAGGTCATCAAACGAGATCTGTTTCTGGCGGAACGCGCCGGGCACGGCGATGAAAAAGTCGAGAAGTATGTTCGGCCCATCGTTCGGGTCTCCGAAAAACTGCCTATCCAGCAATTGCTCGACCTGTTTATTAAACATCGCGCCCATTTGTTTATGGTGGAAGACGAGTTTGGCCAGAACTCCGGCGTGGTCACGCTCGAAGACGCCATCGAAACCCTGCTAGGCAGGGAAATCGTTGACGAAAGCGATAAGGTAGAGGACATGCAGGCGCTCGCCAGAGACAAATACCGGCGACGCTTACGGAGTGAAAAACTTGATCAGAGCAAAGGCACTAAACCATAAGCCCGCCTTGGTCGGTGACTGATACGGCATATTTCATTTATTCGGTTCAATTTTTATACCTTTCAGCAGGGTTTCCGGTAAACGCAGGGACGCGGGTTTTGCTGATGGCTTCAGGCTTGGATTTGCCGCGAGTCCGGCCTGGTTCCAATCAGGTGATCGTTTGTGTCGTGCTCTTTCCAGAAATTGCGTTCTTCCGCCTGGTTTCTAAACTTGGGTATTTTATTAAGCCTGGCCGTAAACAAATTTCTTTATCTCCACGCACATCACGGGCGGACATGACACGTGTCAGGGTTACTTCGCGCCGCAAAGTAAATGGAATGTGCGATAACCTGATAGCATCTGTTTTGGCCTGAACGAGGTATCGGCTTTGCGATCAGGCTGATTGATCAATGAGCCCCATTGAACCCGGCAAGAGAACAGTCGCTGAAGGCAGAATAATTTGTGGCTGAATTTTAACGCTCAACCGGTCGTTCAACGGGGATTTAGGCGCCATTTCCGTCCTGGACAGGCGCTTGATCAAGGCTTTGGTTGTGCCGGAGATACCAGAATCACCGGGCAGTGAGCATGGGTGCTCAAATGATGGGCGGTACTACCCAGCATCACATCCAGCAAGCTGCGCTTGCTGTGGCTGCCAATGACCAGGACGTCGGCGTCTAGCTGATCCACAGCTTGGAGAACAGCATCCCTGGGGTTGCCGTGATGCAAATGGGTCTCGACCTTGACGCCCTCTGAAACTAGTGGCGCTGCAAACGCGCTGAGCTCCCGTTCTTTCTCATGATGGACCTGTTCGCCAATGAGTGTTGCAACCTGCTCGCCCGCTTCGGGCTTTAAATGATCAATTGCCGGCGCGTCGCAATTTACCACGGTTAACACGTGGATGGATGCGCCCGTTCCTTTCGCAAGGGCCAGAGCAGTGTCCCGCGCAAGGTTTGCATGGCTCAAATCCCCTCTTCCCAGGGCTACGGATAACAAAATGGAATTGTACATATCAGGTTCCTTCATTGCTTAAAGTGACTTTAGCCTGGACCACTCTAAAGAGAGTTTAATGATCGGGATTAGTATCGAGAATATTGCTGAAACCATCTACTGAAACCGGATTAAGTTTTGATTTAGGTCACCAAGAATAACCATTCATTACAGCGCGTATTTCAGGGTAAGCCCCGACGAGGAGAATCCATGACATAGGTTTAGAATGGCAGGGTTCGGGGCCTTGTTGGGTGTCTGCGTAAAATCAGGGTGAAACCCGTTCGTCTGTCCGGTGCACCTGATCACGTCAGTCATTACGTAACAGCCTGACGTTTACAGGCACGGTTATGATCTCAAAGTTTGCTGATCAAAGGTTCCCCGCACGCTCCAATGCCTCTTCCAACTTACTTGTTGGCCAGCCATCTACCACGCCCTCCATGGAAGCTCCTTATCAAGCGCGCTACCGAGCTTTTTCGCGTAGGGTATTACCTGACCATTTAAGCGTAGTTCACCACGGTTGAATGTGGCCTCACTTTCAATACCGCTTGGAGTTTCTACGGCATATCCCAACCCTACCGGCATTTTCATCATTCCCTCGTTACCGCTTAGAAACACTTTGTCGATGCCGACCTTTAGATTTGCCTGAACCCCTGAAAGCACTTGTCGCAGGGTCTTTTTGTGAATTAGGGCCTTGCTGTCGACCCAATCAAGACTCAAATTAAATCCAGTGTTCGCATCACCCTGAGCAACGGATATACCATAATCAAATTTAAAACCCTGCTTGATCAGACCCACCATCGAAAGCACATAGGCCTGCATATCTTCTTCGGATAGCCCGTCTAAACCAGACGCTTCGTCACCCTGCAACAGGGCGCTGTAAAACTTCTGGTTTATCCTTTGATTAATATCCGCGTACCGTCGAATGGCCCTCTCTTCCAAACCTTCATAGTCTATATCCAGACGCGCGCTCAGAGGCCCGTCAAAGATGGATGTAAAACTCTCGTCGGTAGAGGAAATAGCATTAGCAACGACATCCACACTGCCGTGGACACCGCTGTCGTTTTTGCCACTAAAACCGTACATGGATACGTTATCGATACGATGCTCCGCGCCGTCAACGTTTACCGCTACCGCGCCCAATGTGTAAGAAAGCTCCCCGGTTAACATATTCCCGGCGTACATCTCGGTGATGTCCACCGTCAGTGTTGAGGGACCGATATCCAGCGTCCCGGCCTCTGATTCGTCCTCCACGAACAACGCGCCAAATTCAACGCTGCCGGTGAGGGTGGAATACTGGTCATCGGAACTGAATGTGCCGACAATTCCGTTTTCCAGGACCACTGCCCCATCGTCTGCAACTAACTCAAAAGGTGCCAGTTTCAGATCAAGGGTTTTCCCACCTGCGAAATCAATCAAAACACCGCCGGTGAGCGGGTCACGATCTGCGAAACCACTCAGAATCTTTTGCGCTTTTTCTCTCTCGCTTAGCACAGCCGCGAGATCTGGTGTGAACCCAATGTAGTAAGCTCCAAGTTTCGGCCCACTAGGCCATAACATGAATGGGCCGTGGTGGATATCCAAATCCACGCCAAAGCGCACAGGCTCTTTGCCCGCGGGATCAACCGTCACTAGAAGGCGGGAAGCGCTCGTTAAAAACCCGGACTCATAGGACTGCTTGGCAACCGACACCGGAATAGCGCGATCGGCAAGGTCACGGTTAAGCTCGTCAATTTGCTCGTCCACAGTGATAGTAGCCGCCCTACCGAAGAACAAGACCCCAACAATCCAAAGTCCAACCAAACCGGCTACAGCAACTGCTAATACCTTTTTCATACTAGATGCTTCCTTTACGTTTACTAAAACCCTTTCACTATTGGTCACAACATTTTTTCTTGATCACACCCGTGCCCGTCGATGGCAGTGCACTTGGACGTAGGCCTAAACACCCTGATCAAAAGCACATCTTTTTTAAGGCAATGAGAACGCGCGAATCCGCCGACTAATACACCTGGTGTCCTGAAACCGGCTTACGCCACTTCCTGTTTGCCACTCTGGCTTATCTTCCCACAAATAACACCGTTAAAGCAGAGATACGGACATCCGCTCCCTTACAATACTTTGATGCCAAAAAAGAATAGCGCTTCAATGTTACCGGCAAGTTGCCGTACAAGCAGGTCACTAACTGACCAGGCCGGCATATTCCACACGTTTTCCCAATTCGGACGCGCGCCCAATAAGCTTTTCCTATATGATCTTTAATATCAATCGGTTATCTGGGTTTTTTGAATTTTTTATGAGCCTTGTTGCAACAAACCCATGCATGCGCTCCACTCGTCCATTTGAGCCCGACGCCAATCTAAAAATAAACGCGAAAGTTTTTAAAGAAGTAGCCGATAAATATGAACAAGAAGCAGAATGCTCCTTCCCTTTTGTGTAAAGGAAGATACATGTTCCCCCTGTTGTGGGTATGCAAATGTTGCATGCGATCGCTGACGCTTGGTTTCACCAGCTCTCGCTCACCCAATAAAAACAAGCACTTACCGACCAGAGTGCTGGCAGGCTTTCTCCTGGCGGTGACCAGCACAAGCCACGCGGATGAACATCTGAGTCATTTGAAAACGCTGTCTCTCGATGAGTTGGTCAATATCCAGGTTTCAATATCTTCCAAACGTCCCGAAAAAGCCGGTGATGTAGCCGCCTCTCTACATGTAATAACGAGTGAAGATATTCACCGCTCCGGAGCCTCGACCATTCCGGAACTACTACGCACCGTGCCAGGGCTAAACGTGGCTCAGTCCAGCGCCAATTACTGGTCCATTACCGCCAGGGGCTCGGGCGGCCGCTTCGCTAACAAATTACTGGTGATGATGGACGGTCGCACCCTCTACACCCCCTTGTTCAGTGGTGTCTTCTGGGAGATTCAGGACGCCCTGCTAGAGGACATCGAGCGGATCGAGATCGTCCGGGGTTCTGGAGCCGCCATCTGGGGCGCTAACGCTGTGAACGGAGTTATCAACATTATCACCAAGAAACCCGGGGACACCCAGGGTGGGTTGATTTACACCCAGCTTGGCGACCAAGATCAAGGGAGCGGTGGCGTGCGTTACGGTGGCGCAATCAGCGATGAGGCAAGTTATCGAGTATACGCCCAATACTCTGGCCGGGAAGAAAGCGTTCTCCCGGGGGGATTCGAAGCCGCCGACGATATGGACAGCCTGCGTGGAGGCTTTCGAGTCGACTGGCATAACACCGCACTATCCAGCCTGCGCTTGCAGGGCGATATCTACAGCAGCCATATCGGTGAACAAGCTTCTGTTCCCAACCTCTTTAACACGGCCAATGACTATAAGGACGTTATTAGCAATGAAATAGATTATTCAGGCGCTAACCTCATTCTTGCCTGGGAGCAACAGCACCCAAATGAAGACAGGACTTCCGTGCAATTTTATTACGATCGTATTAGGCGTGAGGATTCGATACTGGGTGATTATAACAACGAGACTTTCAACGCCGAATACCAGTACCAACGCGCGCCGCAAGGGCGTCATAAATGGGTATGGGGCTTCGGTTACCGACTATTCCGCGATAATTTCGATGTGGCGGCCGACTTTATCGCATTTACCCACCCCAACGACTACGGTGAGTGGTTCAGCGCTTATCTACAGGACGACATATCATTTTATGGTGGTAACGTAGTTTTAACTGGCGGTTTGCGTTTGGATCACAACCAGTACACCGGCCTTGAAGCACAGCCGAGCATTCGGGTCCGTTGGCATATCACCCCTAGGACCATGGCATGGACGGCATTATCGAGAGCAGTGCGCACGCCGGGCAAAATTGACGAGGGTGGAAGAATATCTTTCCGATATGAAGCACCCAGTCCCACAAGCATGGGGCTACCCCTTGAGGCAGTAGGAATGCTGGACGATCTCGAATCAGAGTCAGTGCTCTCCTATGAACTGGGTTATCGCTGGCAGGCAACAGAAGGTCTAAACCTGGATATCGTAGCCTTTTACGCGGACTACGATAAATTCCGTTCTTTTGAAGAACCCACGGTTCAATTCCTTCCGTCGCCGGTGCCCCACCTTCAAGCAATAAGCCCAGGCGACAACAAAATAGGCGGGGAAGCTTTCGGCCTGGAACTTGCCATGGAGTGGCTGCCCCGCGACTGGTGGCGATTACGAGCCAACGCCTCGGCACTTTACATGGATCTCCGCGCCATTGATGGCGGCAGCGATACGACCTTTGTCAGAAATGAAGATGAAACACCCGAACACCAGTTTAATCTGATCTCAACCATGAATCTCCATTCGAATTTTTTTCTTGATGCGGTTGTGCGCTACGTCGACAAGGTCAAGGCTTTTGAGATAGATAGCTACGTTGCCTTTGATGCGCGCATCGCCTGGCAACCGACACCCGATGTGGAATTTTCGCTGGTTGGCAAGAACCTGTTCGATGACAGTCACCCCGAGTATATAGACGCTTTGCTGCGTAGTGCCGACACCGAAATTGAAAGAAGCGTGCTCGCCAAAGTGGTATTTAATTTTTAGTGGTTGTAGGAAACTCCTGGCATAAAAAACAACAGCAACGTAGCTGACATGAAGCATTCTCTTTTACAAGCACAACAAACAGCGCCGATGTCCCGGAGGGCGCTGCATGGGATCTTCTCGGTAGCACTTTTGGGGCTACTTTACACACCATTGCTCGCCTGGTCGGAATCCACCCAATACTCCGACGATCAAATTAAAGCTGTCTTTCTCTATCACTTCACCAGCTTCATCAGGTGGCCCGAAGACGCATTTGCCTCAGGGGATACGGATTTCAGAATTTGCACTGCCGCAAGCGATCCGATAAATAAAACCTTATCCGCCATCATTGCCGGTGAATCCGTAAACAATCGCGGTATCGAGTTATATACTCTAGCCGAGGGTGATCAGGCAGAATCTTGCCAGATACTGTATTTGCCAGGAAATGGCGATGATCATTTGCTTGAACGGCTTAACGACGGCGCTGCACGAACCTTGACGGTTTCAGATGACAAAGAATTCATCAAGCGGGGAGGCATGATCAAATTCCATTTTGAACGCGGCCGAATTCGACCTGTTATCCATAAATCCCGCCTGGATAACGCCAACCTGAAGGCCAGTGCTAAATTACTGCAACTTGCCACTCTCGTCTCGGAATAGGTCGGGAGTTTATTATGGTCAAAACCTCCAAAGGTATTAGAGTCTTTAGCGGATTACCTATCAAGTGGAAGCTAATGACCATGATCATATTAACGACGTTTACCATTACTTCGTGTTTTGCTCTCGGTTATGCCTTTTACGAGTATCGTCTAAAAGCGACTGAATTTAGAGCCCAGATTGCTACGCTGATGAAGGTGGTTGGACTTAACAGCACCGCGGCCATCGTATTTCAAGATCCTGAAACAGCATCGGAAATCCTGGAAGCGCTCGCGGGTGAACCGCTTGTAGTGTCAGCTCAAATCTTTAGCCCCACCGGCGAACTATTTTCCCAGTACATTAGTAAAGATCCGGTCAACCAGGCGCTTCTGGAGTCGAAACATTTATCAGCACCGTCTCCCCCGATCATTGATCAGGGCTATGCACTGTCCAGCGGTGATGTACTGGAGGCGACGGATATCCATGTCGGTGTGCAGTTTATGTATTTACAGCAACCTATCGTCGTCAATGACAGGATAGTAGCAACGATTATGGCTCAAGTGAGCAAACGCTCACTGAGGGCCCTGGTGAAACGCCAGATTAGTACCTTTATCGCGATCGCGACTATCGCACTGATACTTTCATTCATTCTTGCAAGCCGTTTTCAGCGGATGATATCAACACCAATTATCAGCCTCGCCAATGCGATCAGATCCGTGTCCAAAGATCAGGACTATTCGTTGCGAGTAGAAGAACACAACAGTGACGAGCTGGGTGAATTAATCGATGGATTTAACGACATGTTGTCTCAAATCGACAACAGGGATAAAGCCCTCGAAATAGCGAAGGATGAAGCCGAAGCCGCCAACAGTATGAAGTCACAGTTTCTCGCCAACATGAGTCACGAAATCCGTACACCCATGAACGGCGTTCTTGGCATGACCGACCTATTATCTGGCACCAGGCTCGATGAAAAGCAACACCATTATGTACACACAATCCATGAATCTGGCAAGGCCTTGCTTGGCGTCATCAACGATATTCTTGATTTTTCGAAAATTGAAGCCGGTGAGCTAAAATTGGAAGCCACCGATCTTAATCTGCAAGAACTTGTCACCCAGACATTTGAGCTGATCGCGGATCAGGCCTTTAATAAAGGACTTGAGTTAATCTGGCACATAGATGATGACGTTCCCATTCATTTAGTTGGAGATGCAATTCGTTTGCGTCAAGTGCTCCTCAATCTGCTCGGCAATGCAATCAAGTTTACCGCCATGGGCGAAGTTATGTTGAGCATATCGCCCATTTTCGAAAGTGATAATAAAATCAAGCTACAGTTTGCATTGCGCGATACCGGCATTGGTATCGAAAAAGAAAAACTTAACCGTATTTTCGATGCTTTTTCTCAGGCCGACTTATCCACAACGCGGCGTTTCGGCGGTACCGGACTGGGACTGAGTATATCCGCCCAGCTAGTCGAAATGATGGGCGGCGAAATCTCTGTAAAAAGCCAACTGGGGAAAGGCTCTACTTTTACCTTCACCATCGAATTTGGCAAACAGCGCGCTCAGCCAGTGGCTTTTTCCCATGACGTCGACCTCAGTGGTAAAAAAATTCTTATCGTTGATGACAATGCAAGCAATCGTGAGATCTTATGTCAACAAACTAGCACCTGGGGAATAGACGCCGAACAGGCAAAAGATGCGGCCGAAGCGCTAAAAAAACTGAAGATCGCGGCCCAGCGAAGCGAATCGTATAGCCTTGCGATATTAGACCTGATAATGCCAGTCACCGACGGCATGGAGCTAGCCGAATGCGTTAGAACCGATCCGCAGATCAAGGCTACACCCCTGGTCTTACTGACTTCCGGGAGCCAGGATATCGATGTGGAAAATGCAGAAGCACAGTGGTTTTCCTGCGTGCTGCGCAAACCAGTTTCACCATCAGATCTTTACGCATGCCTTAAGAGAGCGCTAGTTTCGAGCGACGAAATCAACACTAGTTCTCAACACAAGTCTTCCCGAAATACGGCAACACCACAATTTCCGGCAAAAATACTCGTGGTTGAAGACAATCCAGTTAATCAGGTGGTGGCGCGAGATATACTGTCTTTATACGGTTGCGAGGCATATGTGGTCGGAGACGGTAAGCAAGCCGTGAAAGCGGCACAAAATAGCCATTACGACCTTATATTAATGGACATCCAGATGCCTTATCTCGATGGAGTTAGTGCTACTGCGGAAATTAGAAATGGTACCGCGAATGCTGACGTACCTATTATCGCTTTGACTGCCAATGCCATGGGCGGTGACAGGGAGCTATACATTGAAAAGGGGATGAGTGATTACCTTAGCAAACCCTTTGACCGGAATAAATTGCTTGGAATACTTGAAAAATGGCTGAGCCCAACCACGAAAAGTCTAGATGTCGATACCAAAAAAACCTCTGCCGACGATATTCACAGGCCAGATAACAGTACTGACGCACACGATACTGCCCTGCCCCATATACCAAACGCGATGGACAAAACGCCCGCTCAGGTAGACATTAGTCTAGATTCACCATTTGATCATGAAACTATAGAAATGTTAAAAAACGCCTATGGTGATAACTTTGACAACAAATGGGCTGTCCTAGGGCAAATGTACATGGAATCTGCGTCAAAGGATTTAGAGAAAATAAGAAATGCCATTGAAGGCAGCGATGCGGCGGCACTATACAAAGCCGCGCATAGCCTTAAATCCAGTAGCGGCAATATGGGCGCCAAGCAAATGATGGAATCCTGTCGTCGTCTAGAAAACAAAGCGCGTGAAGGATCATTAGCTGACGTGGAAAATGACCTTAAACTCCTGGAAACTCATTATTCTCAGGTGCTAAATGCGCTACCCACCGATACCAGCATTGTCACATAAAAAACACGTGGACAACGGGTTTTTCCGATAGCATTCCGCATATCTTGTGGCGCACGAGCCTTTAGAAACCCATCAGCTTCCCCATTGCGCCCAGCACATCCTCCAGCAGACTTCTGAAAACTTTATCGTCACGTAGGCCGTATGACTGCTGCTGCACGTAGCGCCCTTGCTCGGGGAAGTGAACATCATACAGTGGTTTATGGTTAAGCCAGTAATTGGCGAAGGTTTCGGTTCGTAACATTTTGATTGGGCTGCGCGTGTCAAAGCCAACGATATGCTGTTCCTTAATACGAGTATTGACATTGTCGTTGTTGATGGAAACCTTACCGTGCCCACTGATGTAAACCGTACCGGTGCCAGTAAAATATGCATAGCGAATATTGCCAAACACCCAACTCTTCCAATCCCAAAGTCGCCATTTTCTGGCCATGGTCAGCGCCTCTCCGGCGGTAGCTACCACATGGCCCTGGCGAACCACATAGCCGGGATGATCATCCAGATGGACGGGAAATATATTTTGGGTGGGATCTTCCTCACAGCCGATACGGATGATTCTGGTTTCGTCAACGTCCCGTTTAAACTCGGTCATATTGAAAAGGCCCATGGCGTAGGATGCAAATGGTGCGCTTGTGTCCCAAAAAATCCGGGTCCGCGTCCTTCCTTCGCTGTTGAGACTGTACCAACCGGGCCGGACTATCAGACTTTCGCCTTTAGCCAGCGGCACTTCACATTCACTTTCCGGGGAGCCATAGCTGATCCTTTCATGATCATCAGCCTCTGCATTAATCACAATGGGTGGCGATTTTCTGGCAAGCGGTGCCAGGACAAAATAGTTGAGGGATTTGAAAGTGAGCGGCCCGAAGAAAAACACGTAAAAAAGCGCCAGGAGTAACAGCTTGTCACCGCTGCTTAGCAGGGCCAGGAGACGGTCCTGCCTGAGCAAGTAGTCCATGGAGGTATCGGCCTCGACGAGAGCCAACCTGTTATAAAGGCGGGTTCTCTCTACAGTATGCGCGGCAATCCCCCGGTTGATATCAATGATCATCAACGCTCTATCGGCATATTTGACCGACATTTCCGCTGCCTTGATATTACCCTCTACTACCGTGTGCAAATGCTCAATCGCTTTCCAGGGCGGCAGTTTATCCCTTAGTCTTTTTGCATTACGGCTCTTCTCAAGCGCGTTCAGACTTCTTGTGGCAGTATTCTTCTGACTAGCGATCTCGCGCCTGAGCCTTTTCTGTAGTCTGGTTTGAGTAGCAAGATCGACTTCCTTTTGCCTAACCTGTTCAGCTATACCGCTGATTTCTCCTTCTATTTGATATTTCTCTTTCTCAATGTTATCGAGGTTTCGCTCACGCGCTTCAAGAGCTATCAGGATAATAGCCATCAGCAGCAGGATAAACAGCCGAACAAAGAGCTTCTTAAACAGGTCCGAGAGTAATCTCATGCAAGGACATCCTTGTTTTGGATTCGCACCCGCCGAGGCGTTGAGCGGGTGCAGACAAAATCAAGGCAACCAATCCCTTGGTCGTCTTGTACTAACCAGCACCTAGCGGACCTACGGTTACAAAGACACGCCGGAAAAGAAATCCGTAAAGCCATAGGGCTCATAGGGGCCAACGCAAAGATGCTCCAGTACGCCCATACCCTGTCGCGTACCGTCGCTAACGCGAACCACCTGCTGCATATGCAGATTGTGGGCATCGGTAAGATCGAGCGCCAGAGGATCAAAGACTTCCCCACCGATTTCCATCTCGCCCTGCCAGACACCCTGACACCAGGTGGGGTGAAAATAACCCAAACCTTTCATGTGAAAACGCAGGATGGGCTCGAAAGCGATAGTGCGAATGTTCCCTTTCAGGTCGGTCAAATCCACCTCGGCGGATGAAATACGACGAGTATTGGCCTGGTACTGCAGGCGATGAGCGACTGCTGCCATGCGTTCGATACCCTGGGCGTCGCCTTCGGGCACTTCAGCGGTGGATTGATAGAGAGGCGCGGTCAAAGCCTCCCGGGCCAGGGCCTCGCCATTGGGACCTTCAAAAGAGAGCGCATGGGAAATGTGATCTTCCCAGAACAGCGGCGCCCAGATAAAGAATAAAGAGGAAGGTGGCTGTGGCGCGCCGGCGTGGGCGGACTTGCCGAAATTGCGTACGCCCCAGGAGCGATCCTTGGTGCCGTGGCAAAGTTCGGATTTAACCTGAATATCGCCGTCCGGGTAGCGGATTTCACCCTCCCAGTGACCGAACTGATCAAAACGGGTGGCATCCATCACCCGGCGGGTGCCGTTCCAGATGGTCTGGCGGGCTTCTTCAATGCCGGCAGTGAGGGTGGAGAAGGTTAAATCGCAGCTGATACCGGTCTTGTTATCGTCCAGCACCAATCGGTTAATGCGCATGGGCTCCACCACTTCGAAGCGGAATGGCCCACAGCGGGTATCCGAGCGCTCGGAAGGCGCCCGGCAGGAACCAAAGAAGCAATGCTGGCGGCCCCCTTTTTCCACCACGCTGAAGGCACAATCCAGGATGCCAAGGTGAGGATAAACCGCCAGGCCAAGTCCGAAGTACCAGCTGCCGTCTTTGGCGTAGCCATTAAACCAGGTGCGGTCGTAAAAATTAACGTCACTGGTAGCCGGCATGGCCAGCGGCTCGGCAGTCTGGTGAATGGGATAGTCATCGAATTTGTTGAGCATGGCTTTAGCCCCTGTGTCGGTTATAGTATGAGTGGATCGCTTGATCATGGCTTATGATTTGGGATCTGGATAATATCAGACCGGATAAGGAAATCAGCCGCAACGAAATGCGTAAAATTTTCGAGTCACCGAACCTCATACAGGTACGCCTGGTCGCCAGTTTTCTCCAGAACGAGGACATTCACGTAAACCTGACCAATCAACACCAGGCGGGCAACCCCGGCGTCCCACACTGGGCGATACCTGTCAACGCCAAGTTATGGGTTCTAAACCCCGCGCAATATGATCAGGCCACCGCCGCGCTGGCGAAGTATTGGGACAAGCAGAGCCAGGAAGCCAGTGAGGAATGGACCTGCGCAAAATGTCGGGAAATGAACCCCGGCAACTTCCAGCACTGCTGGCAATGCGGTCTGGGGGTCGAAAGTATGGGGCCGTCTAGTTAGCGCCGGTGGAATCGAAATCCACCTTGAAGGCTTTGGCGCAATTGTTTTCGGTATCGTACTGATGGCGCTCGGTGGTGTTGGGGTTACGCCCATAGGTGTGCAGGGACAGGCTAATGCCCTCACCCACATTGTCGACGGTGTGGATGGCGCCAGATCCCATGCAGATAACATCACCGAGGCTGATATCCAACTCGCTTACCGGCGCTACCTCAGCATAATCCGGATCTTCGTGGCTACCGTCATCCTGGCGTTCCCAAAGGGTATTGCGTTCGATGCCTCTCACCCCCGCCACCACCGCCCAGGTGCCATGATCATGGGGCGGGACTTTCAGATCTTTATCACTCCAGGCAACGGTGATCACGGTCAGGCTGTGGTCGTCTTCCTCATGCAGCGTGGTGATACCGACACCCAACGTGTCGTCGATGGTGAGCATTTTTTCATTGAACCAGGCGCCATCCCCAGCCAATTTCAGAGCCAGGGGTTTGACCGCCTCCATCATGGCCGTTTCTTCAAGCGCCTGGCCATGTAGATGTTGAAGGTCACTGACAAATTCAGATACGGTGTAGGACATAGTTAGCTCCCCGTTATTGTTATGGTGGTGTCACCAAGATAGCGCATATCACAAATTTTTCCACGACCCGTCGCCGTCGAGGCTATTAGCGCCCCCTCCAAACCGGTGGCCGTTTTTCAAAAAAGGCCGCCACCCCTTCTTTTGCGTCCTCCGACTCATTTATCACTTTGCGGGCTTTAGTGGTCAGCTCCCAACCAAGCTCATCATTGGCCGAAGCCAGCGCATCAATGGCCTGCAATGACTGCTGCACGGCCACGGGTGAATTAGCGATTATCTGCTCGGCCATGGCCAGCGCGCCATCCAGGGCCGCGCCGGGATCCGTTAATTGATTAACCAAGCCCAGGCGTAGCCCCTGCTCCGGGGAAAGTTCTTCACCGGTAAGCATGACCTGCTTGGCCACATTAAGGGGCAATACCCGGCTAGCGCGAAAAATCGCGCCACTAGTGGGCACCAGCCCCCGCTTGACTTCGGGCAGGCCAAAGCGGGCATTGGTGGCCGCCACTACCATATCGCAGGCCATAACCACCTCGAAGCCGCCACCAAAGGCAACACCTTCAACCGCCGCAATCAGGGGTTTGGTGCGTGTGCGTCCAACCACCCCGTAGATGCCACCGCGAGGAGTCGGCGTACCCGAGGTAGCCGCCATATCGGTACCAGCACAGAACATCTCGGGTCCACCAGTAATCACTGCCGCCCACAGATCCTGCTCATCTTCAAGGCGATTCAGAGCCGCATCCAGTGCCAGGGTCATCTCGCCATCGATGGCATTGCGTTTGGCGTGGCGGACCATGGTGATAATCAATATGTTGCCCTGAACCTCGACGCGGGTACGCTCTTCATTCATGCTTTTCTTCCTCCAGCTGGATAATTATTGCCTGCAGTGTAAGAACTCGGCCGTACTTACGCCAGTGTCAGCGAGCGGAATAGCTGCCCTGGGTAGAGATATACCGCCCCAGGCATCACTCTACTTGATCAGGCCGCGATGAAGCGAATTCTGGCTTCCCGTTGCCATTATTGATGCCGTCTACCCGGCTGCTTTTTAAATACCTGTAGCTATGTAAGTACAGATAGAGCTAGATCACCGAAAGCAAATAGGATTTGCTGAACAAGTGACAGTAACTGTATAAGTAGACACCTAACCGAAAAAACCTCGCTCACGCATAAACATGCGCAACCAGGCGAGCCGACCAACCCTTTACCTTATCAATACCTTCAGGCCGCCGGGTTCTGGCTGCATATTCAACAGTACTATTGGGTTTAGCCTGTCAAGTGGCGCTGGCTGAAATTCCCCTGCGCACCTTACAGGCTCAGGTGCAGGCCCTGGCCAAGGCCCGTCACTTCTCAGTGAAAGCGCTGGATAAACTGGGAGACGACCCGAGCAAGCCGACTTCAGGAGGTACACGAGAACAACTCAGATCGTTGTTAGCCGATTACAACCATGTTCTGCTATCCGTTAACGCCGGCGCCATCATCTCGCTCATTATCCGCAGCCGTATCGAGCCTCGCCCCCCGCGACTACGTCGCCGGCCTCGGGAGATTGAAATAAGCACCATTCGCCGGTGTGCTCATCACGCCGTGGAAACCACGATCACCGGACCCGCGGGAGAATCACGGACAATGATGCTGGTATGGATACCGATGCATCCACTGTCGTCCTGCCCAGGATCATGAGCAAAACCCTGGGCTTCAGCGAAACCGACCTGCGCGATGGAGGGAGTCAGACGGCCAATGGCAGAGTACGCACAAGGGAGGGTGTGTTGCGACTGACCAAAGTAGGTAGCGCCGAAGTGCGAGGTGTGAAAATGAACTATCTGGAAGACAAGCCGCTGGGCAATAATGCCCTGTTAGGCATGAGTTTTCTGAGAAGTCACCATTGATGATGAAAACGATCGCCTGGTGCTTATTAAGCGGTGAAAACCCGCGTACTTAAATAACGGGAAGAATACCGCGGCTATAAGCGTGCGCGCTCCTAGCCGCGTCCACCAGCTTAGTGACCGGCCACCCAAAATACCGCCGTTGCCACCACCACGGCAATAATCACGGTTGCGGCAATTGCGTCTGCAAGACCATCTTTATCTGCGGCTGATTTATTGTCACTCATAGCTAAAAGCCCTCGCACTGAATTAAAAGGCGGGCATTCTAGCAACTACCATTCGCACTGTCTGCACTTATTCCCTTTTCACAAGAAGATATGAATAAACGGTTTTTCCCCGTATAAGCATTCGTCGCTATCATTCCCTCTGTCGGAATTTGGGCGCTGGGATCCCATTTTGAAACAGCCGGGATCGGCGCGCCAAAACAAGACGCCACGTATTAACATGCTCAAATATCGGCATACACGGGCCCCAAAACCAGCAACAGCGCAACCCATCCATGTAGCCAGCGCAAGGTAAGCCAGTTTAAATGTATATATACGACAATTATGACAAAACGCTCCTAAAAGAGCGGGTGCAGCAGTTTCGCCGGCAAACCGCCATGTATCTGGACGGGGATCTGTCCGACGAGGAGTTTCTACCACTGCGCTTACAGAATGGCTTATATATACAGCGTCTGGCGCCAATGCTGCGTATCAACATACCCTACGGTATGGTTTCCTCAACACAGCTGAGGAAGCTAGCCCACATCACCCGTACCTATGACAAAGGCTACGCCCACTTCACCACCCGCCAGAATATCCAGCTGAACTGGCCTCAACTCGAAGAAGTACCAGACATTCTGGCTGAGCTTGCCGAAGTCGAAATGCACGCCATCCAGAGCAGTGGCAATTGTATTCGCAATATAACGTCTGATGAATTTGCCGGCATCAGCAGCGACGAAACCGAAGACCCTCGCCCCTGGTGTGAGTTAGTGCGCCAATGGTCCACTTTGCATCCGGAATTCGCGTTTTTACCACGCAAGTTCAAAATTGCCATCACTGGCTCGCGGGCTGACCGCGCCGCGACTCAGGTCCATGACATTGGTCTCGAAGTAATCAAAAACGAGACTGGCGAAACCGGCTTCAAGGTGCTGGTGGGCGGTGGCTTGGGCCGCACACCGATCATCGGCAGTGTCATTCGCGAATTTTTGCCAGCCAAACACCTACTGACCTATCTGGATGCGATCCTCCGGGTCTACAATCGCTATGGCCGACGGGACAACAAATACAAAGCACGCATAAAGATCCTAGTCAAAGCCTGGACGCCGGAGGTCTTTGCCGAGAAAGTAGAAGCTGAGTGGCAACACGTCAAGGATGGACCAGCGACACTGACCGACGCGGAAATCGCTCGAGCCAGATCCTTTTTCAGCCACCCCGCGTATGAAGACCAGCTTCCGGATGAATCGCGGACAACGGAACTGTTAGCAAACAAAGCCTTCGAGAAGTGGCGCGACCGTAACGTTCGACCCCACAAAGTAAGCGGCTACTGCGCTGTTTTTCTCTCCTTGAAACCGACGGGCGTAGCCCCTGGTGATGTCACCGACGGCCAACTGGAAGCCATCGCTGAACTGGCGGACCGCTTTAGTTTTGGCGAGGCGCGGGTCACTCACCAACAAAATGTGGTGCTGGCCGATGTTCGGGTCCAGGACCTACCCCAACTCTGGCAGGAAGCCCGTGCTCACGGTTTCGCCACACCCAATATCGGCACCCTGACGGATATGATCTGCTGCCCTGGCGGCGATTTCTGTTCGCTGGCCAATGCTAAATCAATCCCCATCGCCGAAGCCATTCAACGCCGCTTTGACGACATGGATTACCTGTATGATTTGGGCGATCTCAGCCTTAACATCTCAGGTTGCATGAACGCCTGTGGCCACCACCATGTGGGCAATATCGGTATTCTCGGTGTCGATAAGAAAGGTCAGGAGTTTTATCAAATTCAGTTGGGCGGTAGCGCTGGCACGGATGCCGCTCTCGGCGGTGTGCTCGGACCGTCATTTCTAGCCAACGAAGTGCCCGATGTGGTTGAAAAAATCCTGCAAACCTATGTCGAGCTGCGCATCGAAGGCGAGCGCTTTCTCGACACCCAACGCCGGGTAGGGCTAGAACCGTTCAAGGAGTCTGTTTATGCAAAAGCTGCTTGATAGCACCGGCGCTATTATTGAAAACGACCCCTGGCGGCTGGTAACCGAAAGTCATGAAATAACCAGTGACGATAAATACTTGTTACTACCACTCGACCTCTGGCTGGAACAGGAAACAAATGGAACCTGCGACCCGACCTGGGGCATCTGCTTAGATAGCGCGGACGAAATAGAGCCTCTGGGCAACAGACTATCAGAACTTCCCTGCATCGCCATTAATTTTCCCACCTTCATGGACGGCCGGGGTTTTTCAACAGCGCGGATAATCCGGGAACAGTATGGCTATGAGGGGCCCCTCCGTGCGCTCGGCCAGATCATGCCGGAGCAGTTGTTGTTTCTGGCCCGCTGTGGATTTGATAGCTTTATCATCGATGGTCAGCGCAATATTCCAGACCCCCGAATTTACTTCGATGAATTTTCGGTCACGTATCAAAGCAGCAACGATCGACCAGAGCCGCTGTTCAGGCGTCGCGCTTAAAGCAAGCGCAGTTAAGACCCAGCCGCATCATTTCAGGGCATGACCACAGTGTGCCACCAGCCTTAGTCACACTTACCTGCATCAGTCACGTCAGAACGTGCTAGACACCGTTCCAACGCGGCGGCTCAGGCTTGGTAGCTATTATTTATACTGCACCGGGAGAAAATACTCTCTACTATTAGCACAACGATCAGGTTCTGTAACGAGCGCAAATTTTGAACGACGCAGTATTTCATTCCTTCTTTCTGATTTTTTCCGGCGCCGCCTTGCTGGCTTCACTGGCGCTGTACGGACGTCAACCTTTGCTGGTAGCTTACATTGCCCTTGGCGCCCTGCTCGGGCCTTATGGCCTAGCGGCAGTACCCGATGTGAAACTGATCGCCGATATATCCCACGTCGGCATTATCTTTCTGCTGTTTCTACTGGGCCTGGATATGCAACCGCAATCGCTGCTCAGGGTGTTCAAACAAGTTACCCTGGTCACCCTGATCAGTTCCTTGATATTTGCGGTTTCGGGTTTTGCCATTGCCCGTCTATTCGCTTTTGATATGCTCGAAAGCCTTATCATCGGTGCGGCGATGATGTTTTCCAGCACCATTATCGGAATCAAATTACTGCCAACTACGATTTTGCATCATCGCCACACCGGTGAACTGATGGTTGGCATGCTACTGGTCCAGGATTTTCTTGCCATTTTCATTCTGCTGGTTTTACTCAGCAGCGAGAGCGGCAACGTCAATCCGGTACGGATAGGTACCGCGTTTCTAGCCCTACCGCTTATTTTCATGCTCTGCGTGGGTGTCGTACGCTACATCTTACTACCCCTGTTCACCCGCTTTGACCGCATGAGCGAATATGTGTTTTTGCTGGCCATCGGTTGGTGTATGGGCGTCTCGGCGCTGGCAGAGATGGCAGGTTTGTCTCGCGAAATCGGTGCCTTCATCGCTGGCATCACTGTTGCAACCAGCCCCATCGCCCAATACATCGCCCTCAGCTTAAAACCGTTGCGAGATTTTTTTCTTATCCTGTTTTTCTTTTCCCTGGGCGCGCAATTTGATTTGGGTCTGCTACCCGAACTACTGGCCCCGGCGCTGGCATTGGGGCTTTGCATGCTGCTGCTGAAACCCCTGGCGTTCCACTACCTGTTGCGGACCCAACACGAGCATAATGCGCTTTCCTGGGATCTCGGCTTCAGACTCGGACAAATCAGCGAATTCTCTCTGTTGATCGCATACGTGGCCCACAGTGCCGGCCTAATCAACAACCTGGCCTCACACTTGATTCAGGCCGCTGCCATTCTGTCCTTTCTGGTTTCGAGTTACATCGTGGTGCTGTACTTCCCCAACCCTATCGCGGTTAAGGAACATTTACGGCGGGATTAATCACTGCCAAATCGTAGCTCAGGAATGGTGCCGAGTATTCAGCAGGCGTTCTAACCAACGGAGGAGAAAGCGATCGCTGCTTTCCTCGGCGGCCAACCCGAGTTTTTGGGGCAACGACTTTTTCTCCATATAGCGTATCTTGAACACTCGGCAGTCACGGGCCAGATCGGTCAGGTATTCGTCGCTGGTTTTTATATCATCCACCAAACCCAGCTTCAGTGCACGACTCCCCTGCCAGACTTCGCCGGTGGCTACCATTTCGATATCCACCTGGGGGCGGTGCTCCCGCACATGTTGCTTGAACAGTTCATGAATTTCATCAAGATCTTCTCGAAACTTGTCCCGCGCCTCATCTGTGTTTTCTCCCAACACAGTCAAGGTGCGCTTGAACTTCCCTGCAGTCATCAGTTCGACATCGATGTCGTGGCGTTTTAACAAGCGATGGATATTGGGTATTTGAGCAACAACTCCGATTGACCCAATCATCGCGAAGGGCGCTGCGAGAATCCTGCTTGCTACGCAGGCCATCATATAGCCGCCACTGGCGGCCACCTTATCGACACAAACGGTCAACGGGAGATTGCGTTTTTTTATCCTGTCAAACTGACTGGCGGCCAGGCCATAGCTATGCACCATGCCACCACCGGTTTCCAGGGTCACCACGACCTCATCCCGCTCAGTCGCCCGCGACAATATCGCTGTCACTTCCTCACGTAGCGAGGCTACCGCTGAAGCGCGCAAATCCCCATGGAAATTTAGAACAAAGACATTCTTCTTGGCCTGTTCCTGGTTATTCTCATTCCCAGTGCTATTTTTAAATTGCTTGGCGGAGGTTTTTTCCTGTTTTTTCCTCGCTTTTTTTGTAGCTTTCAGTTCATTTGCCGGCAACAACGCATCACCAAGCGTTTCTTCGACTTTCTTCAGCTCGTCATTTAGCGAAGTGACTTCCAGATGACCTTTGTCCTTACCCACTACTTTGGAGGCATTTGCGGCCAGAGCAATGATGGCGCCGATCCCAACCAGCAAGGTAAGCACTTTGGCGAGAAATAATCCATAGTCCGCTAAAAACTCCAACAACTGTCTCCTTCAATAAATAGGTTTTATTTTACTGGCCCTGTCAGCGGGATGCCGTGGGTTTGCTCGGCAGCCAGGCCCTGATTGCTCATGCTAATACGATAAACCGTCTTATCCAGCATAGGCTGTCTAACAGTACGGGTGACCTCAAAATTCAGTAACGCGCGCAATCCAGGAGCCTTTTTTAACCATTGCCAAGTGTCAAGACTAACAGGAAAACGCCGATCCCCAACGGGAACTCGCTGTATTTCAACACTCTGCATTTTCTGGCTCCGGCTATAGACGTAAAAACTTTCCAATCGAGCCAGAGGCTGAATGTCGAAAGGCAGGCGACGATCGCCGCTAAGGGTTTTGGCATCGACTTGCCAATGATCTCCCTGCAGTGTGAGCGAGGATTGTGAGCCACTCGACATTTTCACCTGTACCGAAAACGATTTATCACTTGTTTGAGTGAAATAAACGGTGGCGAGCGTTCTATCCCGCGGGATGATCTGATAATCCAGCAAACCCAGACCCAAAGCGATAAACACACCACCAACACCACTCAATAAAAGACCCAGAAACAACACCGGCAAATATTTAATCAAACCCTGTTTCCAGAACAACCGCAGCGTTAGCACACATAGCAAACCACCGCTAACGAACAGTGCAAGCACATAAACGTTGAGCTGTGCCATCATTAGTTCCACAGCGCAGCTAAAAGCTCGTCCGAAATCATAAAAGTCATGGGCAAGCCTTTTAAAGATTTTTCCAGCAGCTTTCGTATTCCATGCCACGCACCATCAACGTAGCGCGATGGGAATATCCGACTATACACCCAGTGAGGTCAGACACTTGTCTGCCGTATCCAGAGGGGCTTCATCTTCCAGGTAACCTGCTTTGCAATTATCGATATAGTATTCAAGGCAACTGATACCATCGGCAAAAACCTCCCAGAAATTTTCCATTAATTGCGATGTCTGGCCTGCGAACACGACTTCCTTGATAAACTTCAAACTGCGATCAGTAAGCGCCGCGAGGCGAGCGTACTGAATAATTCTGGCCCCGGCAGCAATTGCTTCAAGCGCCGACTCCAATTCGGGCAATGCGTCTTCTCCGGCATAGCCGGAGGACACCTCCGTCAACAACTCCTTAATCTGATCGAGCCGCACCGCCGCTTCATCCAACACGGCAATTTGAGCCGTCTTCAACAGGCTATGTTGCAGTATCTCGTTGATGGGCCGACTTTCCCATTCCTTGGCCTGGATCCTGGAGGGTTCCATATAGTCAAATTCAATCAATGCGCACTCGGACTGTAAAATGGCGTCAATCATTTCGACCATCATTTCCTGCGACAGCGTATCGTCCGTGTCGCCGTCCGACAAGCGCGTCGCGAGTAGTTTAAATCGGCGAGAGAGCCCCTTAAACCCAGTTTGCCCCCATAAATTCGCCATTTTGGTGAAAGCCTCTTTCACCTCGATAACTGAAATCGCCCCGGCGCCATAGATCGGAAGAGCACACGTCTGAACTCCATGGCGCCGGGGCGATTTC
>OBIY01000257.1_pt1 | contig 22873 bp, 15 predicted proteins | sample 1519841 | NCBI WGS metagenome assembly OBIY01 (sample SAMN03019774, study PRJEB22545) | beach sand metagenome | biome: beach; feature: sea beach; material: beach sand | place: USA: Municipal Pensacola Beach, FL | collected 2010-07-30 | depth 30-40 cm m
TACAATTTTGTTAACCCCGATGCTTATGCCCAGCAAGTCAGTACGCTGCAGCAGGCTGCTAAGCAGTTTCCAAATCTTACGGTTTATTCGTTAGATTACTGGGCGCCCGATGACACGAAAGTTATTCAGCGGATTTACAAAACCGAGCGAGCAAATGGATTCATTCCCTATGTGGCGACGATCGGTTTAGATCGCATTGTGTCTGAACCGACAGATTGATGCTTAAGAAGGGTATGCGAATGTTCCAATGCTATCGGTCTCGTTTGAGTTCTCTGGTTCAAGGGCTCTTCTTCCTCAATCTACTATTTTCAGGCAGGCCAAGGGTGTTTAACGTGTTGCACGGCAGAGTGGCCCGGCAATCTACGTCACTCTTTGATGCGGTGCCTCAGATGGTATGCGTGGGTCTGCTTTTGATGTTTGTGTCTTCAGCAGGTGCTCAGATAACAACTGAGCGAATGCCCAGAACAGTCCTGGCACTGTATGACAGCCAGAATGATGGTCGGGCCTTTAATACGCCTGCTCACCGGTTTGCTGAAATGCCATTGAATCACTTGGGACTCAAGGTACGGTTTCATGATATCCAGCACGAGTTGCCGGGTGAGGAGGCGTTAACAGATGTAAGAGGCGTGCTTCTGTGGTTGTCGGGCACGGGTGTACCCGATCCGGATAGTCTGCTTCGTTGGCTCCTGGCTCAAACAGAAGTCGGTCGGCGTGTGGTTATGATGGGTGACCACAGCTTCGAGCAAAGCCTGCAAGGCGAACCTGCAGACCCCGCTTTAGTCAAGGCTTTCTGGAAATCACTGGGCCTGAAAAAAACAGGCTTATGGGTTTCTTCTACGTACGATCTTCGCTTTCATGCGGAGGCTGCAACGTTTATCAACTACGAGCGTTCGTTTTTCAGTAGTGTGCCTCCATTTCCTGTGGTAAACGCTGACCACACGGGCGCTAACCCTCATGCCAGTCTTATCAACGCGCAGCAGGAAAAATTGGCAGATGTGGTGGTCACGAGCTCTGGAGGTGGATATGTTGCCCCAGGCTTTTCGCGTATTTTCACTCCTCAATCCGAGAGGCCCTACTGGTTTATCGACCCCTTTCAGTTTTTCAAACAGGCGTTTGCGTTAAAGCCCTTCCCCATACCCGATACGACGACACTGGCGGGTCGGCGAATTTACTACAGCCACATTGATGGGGATGGTTGGCGGAACCAGACACGGATCCCCGCCTATAAAGACCGTTCATTCTATTCCTCTGAAGTCATCCTGGAAGAGATACTTTTGAAGTACCCGGACTTACCGGTGACCATTGCTCCCGTGGCGGGTGACCTGGATGAAAACTGGCATGGGACCGAGCACGCGGTCACTTTGGCGCGTGAAATCTTTCGGTTGCCGCATGTGGAGGCTGCAAGTCACAGCTATTCCCACCCACTGTATTGGGATTTTTTTAAAAACTACAGTCCTCAACTTGAGGCCAATTTCCTCGAGGTGTACAAAGCAGATCAGGGGCACAAAAATATGACCAATCTGCTGACGGGTTTATTTCACTCCAAGCCTCCGGATCAAAAAGTTGCTTTGGATTCATCGCTACTTGGCAGCATCTCACCAAAACATATTTCGCTTGTAAAAGAAGTGATGAAAACCTACAGCGCGCCGAGGGCTTTTTATAAAGGCGCTTATGATCTTCATCATGACATTACAGGTTCTATTGAATTCATCCAAACCCTATTGCCCCTAGGTAAGCGTGTTGAGCTATTGCAGTGGTCGGGTAATACCCTGCCTTTTGCTAAGGCGATCCGTCTGAGCCGACAAGCGGGTGTGCGTAATTTAAATGGTGGGGATACACGGTTTGATGATGAGTTTGACTCTGTCAGCTGGGTGATGCCGATTGGCCGGAGCGTTGACGGTGAACAGCAAATCTATGCCTCAGCAAGCAATGAAAACACATACACCAATTTATGGACCGATCGCTTTTACGGATTCGGGTTCTTAACGGAAACCTTAAAAAGAACGGGTTCACCAATACGGCTTAAGCCCATCAATGTTTATTATCACATGTACAGTGGAGAACGTTTATCCAGCTTGAATGCCGTACGGAAAAATCTGGATTACGTCCGCTCCCAGCAGGTTGTACCGATTACTGCAAGTCGGTACGCAGCCATTGCCGATGGGTTTTACGCCACGGAAATCGAACCGGTCGGGGATGCGCGCTGGCGCATCCATAACCGGAGGGCATTGCAAACCCTGCGTGTTGATCAGGCTACGTACCAGGCAGTCGATTTTTCACAATCAGAGGGTGTGATGGGGCAAATGCACCTGCAGGGCAGCCTCTATATCGCATTGGACCCCTCGCACCCGGCCCCTGTAATTGCATTAAAAGGATTGGCTGTTTCAAGTCAACACCCGGGGTCATCGCAGCCTTATCTCATTCACAGCCGATGGCCGGTCGAAGGGTTTTTAGTCAAAGGGGATGGTTTTGAGTTCAAAGTCCAAGGTTTTGGTCCGGGGCGCACCGTGTGGTACGTACCTGCGCCAGGAAAGTATCGTATTCGAGCCCAATATGATGTGGAACACACGCGAGACTGGCATGTAACGGTTGGGAACGATAAGCAGCTAACGGTTGCTCTAGATGAGGCGCCGAGTACGGCTGTCAGCATTCGTATTACGCGTGAGGTGTTGTAGGTGCCAACTGATAAGCTGGTCTTTATGTTGTTAATTATTGGCGGGTTAGTGGCCACATACATTATGAGCCCGCGCCAGCAAGAACTGGCCCTCATGCACCTTAAAGAGGGGCATCTGGATTCTGCAGAATATCTTTATCAAGGTATGCGTCCGCAAGCTTCCATCCGTCGGGAGAACTTATTCCCACTTGTACAGGTTTATTTGGAAAAAGGTGAGATATCGGCAGCGATCAGCGTTTATGAAAATTATATAAAAAAGCACCCAGATGACCGGGAGGTGCTAATTGAGTTGGGTAAACTTTATAAGAGTGCACATCGTGACTACAGCTACATGCGTTTGCTCGAAGTGCTTGCCAGCGAGAACCCAGGGCTGGCTAAATTGGAGGAGCTCTACGCGCTTTATGTGAAATATGGTGAGCGGAGATCGGCCGTGGCGACACTTAAACGGCTCATAGAATACGCGCCAGACCGGTATGACCTTCACCAGCAATTGATCACCCTGCAGGCTTTTCTGGGAGACTATGCGGCCGCTGAAACGTCACTCGCGCACTATTTTCAAGCAAACCATCCCCTTCCGCCGGGCTATGCAGAAATGCGGTTACGGCTATTGCTCCGTTTGAATCGCTTCAAAGCGGCCTCTGACTGGGCGCACACCTGGTTGGCTGAATACCCCGAAGCAGCATTGCGTTTTATCGCACTGCTATATAGTGGGGGGAAAACCGACGCGTTCGGGGATGCGTTATCCCTTATGCCCCAGCATCTGCAGGAGATGCCTCAGTGGCTGCTGGAAAGGCTGGTTGAGGCTGCCTGGAATAGCAGGGAAATTAAACTGTTACATCAGCTTAGGCCACACCTCTCAGAACGCACAAAAAATAAATTACCCGTCATCATGGCTACTTTGGCGTTGGAGGCGGATGATCGTGTAGCACTTGACGGCTGGCTGGAGAAAGCCGTTCATTCACCGTCGCTGCCACCCGGTCATCAGATTGCCCTCGCTGAAATCTACATTCGAACCGAACAGCTTGAAAAAGCCCGGCAGGTACTTTTGTCGCCCAGTAACCTGTCGTCAGTTCCTGGCCATCTGGTCGTCCGGCTGATTGAAATGATGTTGAATGCCGGTCAAGTTGATCAGAGTGCCAAGGTGTTTGAGCAACTACAACGTTTTGCCAGCGATGATGAATGGCATTACGCACAACTTTTGATTCATGTGGCTCAAGGCAGTGAAGACGTTAAAAACAAGTTGCCTGATACAAACTTGGAACGGGAACAACTGAAAAACCTTTATTATGTGGCAGCGGGTCGGGAACACCAGGCTTTGGCCTATGTCATCGCCCGCCATTTGCATGCACGCCACCCAGGCCCTGACGAAACAGAATTACTAGCACACGCTTTGCTGCGGTTGGATAAGGCGCACGATGCGGTTGGCATTCTGAAACCTTACAAAAAACACGCTCCCAAGCTGGGCCGCCTCTACGAGCAGGCTGTTACACAAGCCTGGAAAACCAGCCCTCAGTTGTCTGATGAAATGGCTGCAATATGGCAAACACGTCTGAAGTCAGGTCGCTTGGGCGTAAAAACGCGCCGGGCGGTTGCTTTCCAGTTACTGGATGCGGGTAAAAAGCAGGAGGCCATTGAGGTCTTTAAAGGTTTGGCCGCCTCACAAGGTCCTGATGGGAAAGATGTTGAGCAGCTACTGTATCTATGGGGGGCTGCCCCGGCTGCTGACGCACTTGACTGGGTTGAGCAGCGGGCAATGAGGGCGCCTGCTGCAGAATTATCAGGTTGGTGGAATCACCTGGTGCAAATGGGGGGAGTGCGACGGATTTTAGTGATGGTGGATAAGCTTGACGGTCACTTACCCGCCAGTGCCGAAGTGGTTCTGGTAAATGCGCTATTGTCAATAGGAGATACCCAGTCCCTAGAGGTTTATTTATACCGGCAACTTCATAAGCCACTCGATACAACCCGGTTGGAAAAACTGGCAGTCTCTGCACAACATGCAAACTTGTCTGAAGTTGTGATTGAGATTTGGACACGTATTGTCAAGCAGGAGCCTCGCAATCTTAAGGCGAACAAAGCGTTGGGACTGCTGGCTTTTGCACAAGGTGACCACCAGGTAGCAGAGACCTATCTCACAACGTACCTCCGTCAATCCGAGAGTGACTGGGAATGTTTGTTTTACCTGGGTGAAATTTTACAGGCACAGGGGCACCAAAAGCGCGCGCGGGGCTATTTTGAACGCAGCCTCGCGGTGCTTAGCGGTGTTGAACAACCAAGCAAGCATATGAGGGCTACCCGCGCTTTACTTCATTACCGCTTATCGCATTTTCAACAGGCCATGCAGGAGTTCGACACATTGATTGATGAGTTTCCGGCAGACCTTCAGCTTCGGGCCGATTATTCGGCGCTGTTGATTGAGCAGGGTCGACTCGATCAAGCACAGCGTTTGCTGAATGGAACATGAGTTTTTCTTCAGTGTATTTTTGTCGGTTCAATGTTTACCACTGGCTGCCGTTGACTGTAAACGTTACAAAAGAAAAATGGATTTTTATGGTATACAGGATAGCCATTCTGTGTATGCTCTTTGCCATTGCGCAAAGTGTCTCTGCAAACCTGCTGAAAGCTTATGACGTTACAGTGAGTCAATCCGGTGCTGAGCTCAATTTGTTTTTTGAAGAGCACGCTAAATATACCATTCAGCGCAGGGATCAAGGGCTTATTATCGAGTTGAATGAGCCTTTAGGTACGCCAGACTTGTCACCGTTAGTGGATGAGCTTGCCGCTTGGGCGCAAACAATATGGGCAAGTTACGATAACCTTTTTTTGAAACCTCAGCCTGGCGTTGGCCTTGAATTTCAGTCCCATGCCGATGGTCTTCGCATTTATTTTTCGCGCGTTTCAACTCGTCGTCACCTATCTACCGAGCCCCTCAGTGACGCTGAAATAGCATTTGGGCGCGCCAAGGCGTTACTGGCGCTGCAATCGGGGCAACCTGATGAGTCTCGGCGGCAGATTACCGAACTATTGCAGCGTGCGCCGAATAACCCTTTTCTGTTAAGGGATTTGGCCAATGTTGAAGAGGTTTTGGGAAGCTGGAGAAAAGCGCTGTCCCTCTATGAGCAAGCGCACCGGTTACAACCTAACTCTCAGGACATTATTGAAGCAAAAAAGCGTTTATTAACGCGCTATGGGTCAAAGGCAGCAGCGGGTTTTGAATATCTGGATAAAAGTAATGACGGTGAACAATGGATGATCACGCTGAAAGGGCAAGTCCTCACTCCTAATCAGCAGGTCGTCTCAGCGCACTATGATCGTATTCATGCTGAAGAAACAGCGTTTGTTCAACGTATGGACGGTACTCGCCAGCCTTTTGATGTCATGAGGGAACGGTTAGCCATCTCTGTACAAGCGCCCTTACGCCATGGTGAGCAGACGCTATCACTGTTTGGTGGTACTAAAAATCTGGGTGCAGGTTGGGCTTACCGCCAGAGTCTTTATCGGGGAAGTTTGAGTGTCGGCCTCGACTGGAAGCGCCCTTGGTTTGAGACGCAAGAGGCCCTCTTCGGTTACGGCTATCGGGATCAGTTAAAAGTAGGATATGACACGCCCTTGGCAAGTCATGCCTATTTATACAGCTTGCTCTCGTTGAATCACTATGGCCTGGATGGGGTCAATGCGGCCGCAAAAAGCCAGCGCTTCGAAATGGGAGGACGGTATACCTTCCAGCCGTTCAATCAGGCGTTCTCACTAGGGTATGGGTTGGATTGGGAAGATGTGACCGATTTGACCACACGCACAGATGCCGACGGTGATCCATTTTTCCCCTTACCGTTGACTTCAAGAGAATTGCATGTTGTTGATTTTGGAATAGTTTGGAGCCCTGAACAACCGTTTACTATGCATGCGCAGCTGGGTTATGAGTACGATCGGCAGCGGGATGCACACGCACCGTTTGGCCGACTGCAGGGTGTTTACAGTGGTTGGGCCGGCTTGGAGTGGGCATTGAGCGTTCGAACGGGACTTTCCTCAGAATCCAGCCGAGATGAACGCTACTTTCAAATGAGCAGTGTACTGACATGGTTATTTTAGGAAGTACGTGTGGAATTTATCGTTCGCTGAGCTAATTGAGAGGAATGGAATGAACTGTTTGAACCTGTGTTATGAAACCGAGTGAAGCACTGAATCCTGTACAGGATGAAAAAACGTTGGCCGAGCGTCCTCGCCACCGGCCCTTGTTAAGGCGAGTAGCCCTCCTGGAAATTGTTTTGTTCTTGGGCGGAGCCTTGGTGGTTGACCAATTATTTTTTGATGGGTCACGCTTTTTGAGTGTGGAGCCGCATCCTTTTTGGATACTTGTTGTATTGCTCAGCGTTCAGTATGGCAGCCGCATGGGGTTGGTTGCCGCGCTCGCCTGCACAGTGACCCTATTGTATGGAAATGTACCAGAGCGTTCCTTTGCACAGGATATCCATGATTGGCTATTGTCGATTATGGAGCTGCCATTTTTATGGCTTGTTTCGGCCGTTGTTATTGGCGAAGTCAGTTCGCGGCACATTACGGCAAGGCACCAAATGAACAACGCGCTTTTAGCGGCGAGTGAACGTGAGTCCGCGTTGATCGATTCACTCCACCAATTAAACACTATAAAAGAGCGAATGGAGATGCGGGTAGCAGGTCAGTGGCGTACGGTCAGTAAAACGTTAAATGCGGCACGCGCTATTGAAGAAATGGAGCCTAAGCAAGTACTTAGTCAGTCTCTGGAGCTGGTGGAACACATGCTTGGACCGGAGCATTTTTCCATTTTTTTGCTGAAGAACAATACCTTGCACCATACTTTTAATTGGGGCTGGACGCCTCAAGCGGAGTACAGCCAGTTTTTTAAACCGGAGACGCCTCTCTTTTCTGCCGTAATAGGTGAAAGACGAATAGTTTGTGTGTCTAACCCTGCCGATGAGGGGATATTGGACAGACAAGGTGTATTGGCCGGGCCACTGGTTGTACCAGAAACAGATGTGCTGTTGGGTATGCTCAAAGTTGAAAAGATGACATTCGATCAATTATCACTGAGCACAGTGAAAAATTTTGAATTTTTATGTGAGTGGATTGGATCGTTGTATAGTAAAGCGCTCGATTATCAGCAATATGGATACCCTGACCAGAAAAATACGGCCTCGCCTTTTCATAATGGATTGTACTTTCCCGTCTATAACAAGTTCCTGATCGACCTGGCCAATCAGGCCGGGTTTAGCCTGGTGCTATTAAAAGTCCGGGTTCATGATTACCCCATGTTGCCAAACGCATTGAAGTCGCGTTTTAAGATTGTTTTGGACCAATCTTTGAAAAAGGTCTTGAGAGCGGATGATTTAATGCTATTCACCGACTTGGGTCTGGGAAAGTTCACAGTACTATTGCCCAACATCAGTGATCAATACAGAAAAATGATCAAACCTCGTTTGCAGGCTATGGTGAATGAGCAACTGGGGCCTTTGCCTGCAGCAATTGATTATGAGTTGGAAATCTATCCCTTGACCTCATCAATGAGTGCGCTACACGCACAAAGTTCGTCGTAGCCTCGTGTATACCGATCACTTTCTTAAGTGGGTGTGCTGCCTATTTGTGTCATGGGGCAATTTAATGTCTGTTCATAGGAAGCCGATGAAATGATGGATGCATCGTATTGTTTTTCCGCGAGCGATTGAGGTAAGGGCAAAGCTGGTCATGACATATCGTGTTCGATTAAAGCAGCAGACATGAATCAACCTGAGATCTCAGAAAAAACACCATTCAAGTCAGGGGTCCTCTTTGTCCTGGGAGTATGTCTGGTGACCGGGAGTATCCAGCTTTTGCTCCTTTGGGGCTGGAGTATGGGACAGTTATCGGGCTTGCTTGCATTCGTACTGCATGGCTTGTGTTGTACTTTGGTTTTTGCCCTTACGCGGTATTACCGGGCGAAAAGCAATAAGGCCCCTCTTATTGAATTACTCTTTCTGTTCCTACTGGTGCTGGGGCCTGTTGGTGCTCTGTGCCTGCTTTTGAGTGCGTTTTTGTACCTCGGATATCGGAGGAAGGCGACGCCATTTGAGAAGTGGTACCGGGAGATTATGCCAGAGTACATTACGCAGCCCGAGGAACGGTTGATTGAACGACTGATGATTTGGGGGGAAGAAGCCGCGTATCAACATCACGATCCCGTACCGTTTGCAGACATTCTCTCTGCGGGTAACCAGGCCGAGAAACGCGCTGTGCTCACACTCATGCTGAGGAATTACCACCCTTCCTTTGCAGCGGTATTCCTCAACGCCCTGAAAGATTCTGATAGCGCGATCAGAGTTCAGGCGGCTTCCGCAATCACTCGGATTGAAGAGAACTTTCTTGCCGAAAATATAACCTTGGAAGGGCGTCAAGCGAGTCACCCTGATGATCTTAATAACCTGCTAAAACTGGCACAGCATTACGATGAACGCGCCACTGCTGGGCTCAGTGATGCCAAAACCTTGTCCGGCTATCGGGAACGGGCAGAATCGCTTTATCAATATATGCACGAAAAACAGCCTGAAAACACCGCGTTATTGTGGTCATGGGGGCGATTACTGATTCGTGCGGGCAAATTCACCCGAGCGGCCCAGGTCTTTGAGAAGGCTCTGGTGTTAACAGGTGACCTTGCCAGCCCCTTAGAGCGAGTATGGTATTGGGAGTGCCTCTATGAGCAGGGGCGCTATGCAGAACTGCGCCTTGAAATCAAAAAACACCGGAATCAGATCCCTAAAAACTCCCTGTTGCCGCGAGCGCTGGTCGACAGCATTGCCTTATGGGCACGGGATGATAGTGGCCGTATTGCAGAGGTGAACGGGTGAGCTTCAAAAAAGACACGCCGCAAGCAGATGTTTGTCTGATTTTAGAAGGCAGTTATCCCTATGTCGCTGGTGGAGTTTCGAGCTGGGTGCACGATTTAATCCAAATGCAACCCCACCTTCATTTTCATTTGTTGATTTTATTGGCGCCAGCTTCAAAGCGGACCGCCCGTTACGTTCTGCCTGAAAACGTTATTGGGACAACCGAGGTGACGTTACAACGTTTCCCGAAGGGCCGAGCGAAGCTGGCCCGTTCGCCACTTATCATTCAACGCATTGAACCGGCACTGAACCGCTTGATGCACTCGGGTGGTTTATGCGATTTGGCCACTCTCTTAGAGGTTTTCTCTGAGTATGGAGATGAGCTTGGACAGCGTTTTTTACTTGAGTCACGTTCAGCTTGGGACATGTTATTGCGCATGTATCGGCAGGATTTTAGTCAGAGCTCTTTTCTGGATTATTTTTGGACATGGCGAGGCTTGCTCGGTGGCTTGTATTCTGTACTCAAGGGCGATCTACCTTCTGCCAAGGTCTACCATGCTGTCTCAACGGGTTATGCCGGGCTCTATTTAGCTCGTGCAAAGCTTGAGACCGGGCGGGCGGGCATCTTAACCGAGCACGGCATCTATACCAATGAACGTCGCATTGAAATTGCGATGGCCGACTGGCTGCACGAAGATGCGTATTTACAAACCATGTCTATTATTCAGACTCGGCGGAATATTCGGGATCTCTGGATGCATAGTTTCCAGAGTTATTCACGGGCCTGTTACGAGGCTTGCGACAAAATCATCACCTTATTTGAGGGCAATCAAAACTTCCAGCTGCATGATGGTGCCCCAAAGGAGCGAATGGAAGTGGTTCCGAATGGTATTGACTATGGGCAGTATGCTTCGCTGACAACGAACAAGGGTAACCCTGGGTTTGTTGTGGCATTGATTGGCCGGGTGGTACCGATTAAAGATATAAAAACCTATATACGCGCTATTGCCCAAGTCAAGGAGGTTGTGCCGCAAGTGCGTGCTTATGTCATCGGGCCATTTGATGAGGACCCGGAATATTTCCAAGAGTGTCAGCAGCTTGTGGTCCACCTTGGAATCAGTGATGAACTTGAGTTTACCGGTCGTGTTGATTTGATGGCGTGGCTACACCGCATTGATATCAATGTTTTAACCAGCATTAGCGAGGGGCAGCCACTGGCGTTACTCGAAGCGGGTGCGGCGGGTATTCCCTCGGTGGCCACGGATGTGGGTGCGTGCCGGGAAATCATTGAGGGAGACAAGCGAGAGCAGCCAGCAGGTGAACCGGGCGGTATGATTGTTCCGTTGTCTAATCCCGCTTCAACAGCCAGGGCGATTATACGTTTATTATCAGACCCGTTGTTACTGAAACGTTACGGATGCGCGATGCAAGCGCGAGTCCGTTTGTACTACAACAAAACAGATTTGCAGGAAAAATATCGAGCCCTTTACCAAGCTTGCATGGATTCACCGAACGACTCATCTGAATTGTCGAAGGTGAAAGCATAGTGGCTGGGGTTGGCTTTGTATTGCGTAAATTAACCCAGCGGGATGACTTGGCAGGCACTCTGGCTGGCTATTTTTATTCAGCGGTGATTTCCAGTGGTCCCTGGCTGTTTACAGTACTTTGCCTGGGTACATTGGTATTGATTGGTAACCAGTATTTGTTCAGCCAGGATATCGCAGAGTTCCGCATCATTATCATCTACAACTTTGCTTTCTCACTGGTTTTGTCGGCCCCTGTATTTATGGTTGTGACGCGGTATCTCGCCGACATGATTTATGCTCAGGATGTGTCCGGAGCGCCCGGTGCCTTGGTCGGTATGCTCACACTGGTCTATGGGTTGGCGGTCCCGCTCGTGGTGGCTTTTTATTTTTTCTATGCCGAGATGGCGCTTTGGATCAAGTTATTGGCCGTGGCTAATTTTCTATTGATAACGGGAATTTGGCTTACCAGTGTCTTTGTCTCCGCGCTCAAAGAATATGCCGCTATAGCCCGTAGTTTTGCCGTCGGTATGCTGATTGCCGTATTGGCAGCGGTTTTTTTGTCGCTGGACTTTGGTATTAGCGGTTTATTGGCAGGTTTTAATCTAGGTTTGCTCTTTATATTGTCCGATTTGATTGCGCGAATCCTGGCGGAATATCCCTACCGAGTACGCGAACCTTTTGCCTTTTTGGACTACTTTCGCTCGCACTGGGAAATTGCGCTTTCCGGGTTGATTTACAATTTGGCGATTTGGGCGGATAAGTGGGTTATGTGGTCAGCAGATGAAAGTATTCGCCAGGATAATGGTTTGATTTCGTACCCTTATTACGACGGAGCCATGTTCCTGGCGTATTTGTCGATTGTGCCTGCAATTGCACTGTTTACATTCAGTGTTGAAACCGGCTTTTATGAAAAATATCAACGGTTCTATCAAGATATTCAAAATCATGCGACTTATGCACGCATTCAACACAATGCACAAGTTGTGTGGACAACCGTGCTGAGCCACGCGCGTAATATTCTGGTTTTGCAATTAACCGTTGCCGTCAGCCTGATTTTGATTGCACCGGCCCTTTTGGGCTGGCTGCAAACCAGCCCAATGCAACTGGGCATTTTCCGCTACGGCGTGCTAGGAACAGCTTTTCATGCCTTCACGTTATTCTTAATGACAATACTCACTTATTTTGATGCCCGCCTTAAAGTGTTGTACGTGTCGATTGTTTTTCTGGTGACGAACACACTCTTTACCTGGGCCAGTCTTGGCTTGGGCTTGTCTTGGTACGGCTGGGGGTATGGGCTGTCTTCTATCGCCAGTTTCACAGTGGCATACGTGCTCATGGCTGATCACATTAAAAAATTGCCTTTTGAAACCTTTGTTGTCAGCAATGCTTCTGCTCGCTTGTGAACGATAAGTATTGTGAGCGCGTGGTTTGTGATCCTTACAAGCAGCTGAGACGGAATGCATCATCCAACTCCAGTGGAAGAATCAATGTGCTGAATTGTCTGTTGATCGCATCGTTGCACAGTAAATCTCTTAACGTGGCATGGTCGACATACTGTTGTTGATACTCAATATTCAATACAGGCTTATTTTTTTCGATAAAAGGCGCTAGCGCGGAACATTCGCGGTATTCAAAGCATTGCTCGTTGACAGCAAAATCAAAATAGTCGACCAGCTCTTCAACCTGATCAAGGTTATTCTTGAGTCCAACGGCGAGCCCCCTTGCATGCGCTTCTTCGGCAATAAACCGGCTGTAGTTTAACTGGTCAGAGGCGGTCAGGCGAAACCCTGTATTGTTTTTATATCCGTCCATATTATCCGGGTCGACGCCATCGCAGCCTTTGTCTTTTGCTTGATCAAGGCGCTTTTGCATGATGCGGCGGACATTATCTGACCGGATATCCAGCCAGCTCTCACCAGGCCAACCCGCCAGTGCGTGACCTACATCGCTGGCTTGAAACGCTTGGGCATCGGGGCGCCAGTTCTCATAAGAACCTGCCGAAAAGTAACAAATGACCTTGATACCTGTTGATTGGAATTCTTCAATGAAGTCTTTCGCTGAGTCAAAAAGGTCAATGTCGTAAAGTTGTACCGTGTAAGTGGTATTGATGGGCCCCGTTAATTGGATGTGCCAACTGACAGAAAGGGGTGGGTGATACCAGCGTTGCGTTGCCGGAGGGGGATCAGCCGGATCGGCAGGCTGATTGTTTGTGTCCTCGGTGCCCCCATTACTGCAACCTGATAAAAGCAGTAGACTCCCAAATATCCCCATTAATAAACGCATATTCTGCTTCTCTCATCAGACATCAAATTTATCACCTGTCCTTTACCTGCCTTGTGAGCTTAATGATAAAGAAATTTGCAGTCATCAGACTTACAGTTCGTCCATTTATTTCTTGTTAAGTGTTTGAGGAGTATAAATAATGCGTCGTGGGTTCGTTTAACAGGTATTGATCTGCGGTGCCGGGGAACGTGGTGCCAAAGTACGTGAAATTAAGAATTGCGGCTGTCGTACTAAAGTGAGAGGAGTATGCTCGTGAATAAGCTCACAACGCTGGTGGGCGATATCGGCGGAACTCATGCACGGTTTGGGCTCATCGAGCCAGGCATGTTGCGCCCTGATTATATCCAGCGTTTTTCAACCGCTCATTATGCGACGCTTGATGAAGCAATTCAGGCCTACCTTGCCGAGTGTCCAAGTAATAATTTGACACGTGCTGCCCTTGCGGTTGCAACACCTGTGCAGAGCGACCGAATCGAATTGACAAATAATACCTGGTCATTTTCGATCAGCGGATTATGCAAGGGATTGGGGTTTGCCGAGTTTAAGGTGATCAACGACTTCACCGCGCTTGCACTCTCGATTCCTTTTCTTGCTGCTGAGGAATACTGTCAGATTGGGGGCGGTTATGCGGATTCCGGTAGCGCCATCGCTGTCATCGGCCCGGGCACGGGGCTAGGTGTATCTGGCCTGATTCCAACCCCCTTGGGCTGGATGCCACTCAGCGGGGAAGGTGGGCATGTGACGATTGGGGGCACCACAGAGCGGGAGTTGGCGGTTTTCAAGGTCTTTTGGAACCGCTATGGACATATGTCAGCAGAGCGTTTGATTTCAGGTATGGGCCTGGTTGAGACTTACCACGTGTTATGTGGGTTGGACAACAAGCCACCTCAAGCCTTGTCTGCAAAAGCGATCAGTACCCGCGCGGCTGCACAGTCCTGTGATACCTGTGAAGAAGTAATGACTCTCTTTTACGGCTGGCTGGGTGTTGTGGCAGGCAATTTAGCCTTAACGCTGGGTGCCCGTGGTGGTGTTTACATCGGGGGCGGCATTATCCCGAGATTGCTGAACGAATTGAAGCAATCATCTTTTCGCCAGCGATTTGAGCAGCGAGGCCGATTCAGTGAATACCTTCAAACAATACCAACGTTCGTGATTACAAGTGATACCCCCGCTTTGCTGGGCGTTGCACACGTCTTTGACGAAAAATACAGCCACATTGGGCTGACTTATAAACATAACAATGAGGCAAATCAATAACATGATTGCACGTTTCCTATGTAATGGGCATGAGTGATGGTGAATCTGCCGTTTTACGAAAAGGAGGAGTACTGTGATGAGAAAGTTAGCAAGTGCGGCCATGGTCGCAGTAATGAGTGTCTGTCTGATAACAGGTGTTAAGGCCGGCGAAGTAGAAGTACTGCACTGGTGGACGTCAGGCGGTGAAGCGCGATCAGCTGCCGAGCTGAAGCGACTACTGGAGGCTAAGGGGCATACCTGGAAAGATTTTGCAGTGGCTGGTGGCGGCGGTGAAAGCGCTATGACGGTTTTAAAATCACGCGTCGTCTCCGGTAAGCCTCCAACAGCCGCACAAATTAAAGGCCCATCTATTCAGGAATGGGGCGATGAAGGCGTATTGGCCACGCTGGATGAGGTTGCCAAACAGGGCGGCTGGGATGAATTATTGCCAGCGGTTGTCGCAAATGTGATGAAGTACAAAGGCAGCTATGTAGCGGTACCTGTCAATGTTCACCGTGTCAATTGGATGTGGGTAAACCCCGACATCTTCAAAAAAGCAGGCGCCAAAATTCCCACAACGTGGGATGAGTTTATTGTTGCGGCAGAAAAAATCAAAGCTGCCGGATATATCCCTGTCGCTCACGGTGGTCAGGCGTGGCAGGATTCAACGACATTTGAGTCGGTTGTTTTGGGCATTGGTGGGGCAGATTTCTACCGCAAAGCATTTGTTGACTTGGAGCCGTCTGCACTCAACAGTCCCACAATGATTCAAGCATTTGATGTGCTCAGGAAAATCAAACACTACACAGACAAAGACGCGCCTGGGCGTGACTGGAATCTGGCGACTGCGATGGTTATTAATGGTAAAGCGGCCATGCAGTTCATGGGTGACTGGGCCAAAGGTGAGTTTACGGCGGCGAGCAAGAAACCCGGTGTTGATTATGAGTGTGTTGCGGCACCCGGTACAGCAGGAAGCTTCACTTTCAATATTGACAGTTTTGTGATGTTCGATGTGGGTGCTGGCAGCAGCCAGGAGGCCCAGATGGCACTGGCCGCTACCATTATGGAGCCGGAGTTTCAGGAAGTCTTCAACCTGAATAAAGGATCCATTCCTGCCCGCTTAAATATGCCACGAGACAAGTTTGACAGCTGTGCCCATACCTCAATGGATGAATTTGTCGCCAGTGCAAAAACAGCAACACTGGTACCCAGTATGGCGCACGGCATGTCGACATTCTCTTCGGTTCAGGGGGCCATCTACGACGTCGTCACCAAATTTTATAATGACGATAAAATGCCTGCTGAGAAAGCAGCGGAAACCCTTGCCGCTGCGGTGAAAGATGCGCGGTGATTGAGCGTGGGTCAGGCGTTTCGGCGCCTGCCCCAGCTGCGCGCTAGAAGCGGATGCCTGTTTCTCACTCTAAAACATTCTTCAAGGACCTTGCTTCGGCAGCGGCGCTTGAGCGTCTGCTACCCAAGCTGGTCATGGCACCGACATTCGTTGTCACGCTTGTATTCATTTACGGGTTCATTTTTTGGAATGCATGGCTTTCCTTTTCAAGCTCCCGCATGTTGCCCCGGATGGATTGGGCCGGTTTTACGCAATATGTTCGTTTGTTCAGCAATGACCGTTGGTGGGTCGCCGCTGAAAACTTAGCCATATTTGGTGGCTTGTTCATTGTTCTTTGCATGGCTATCGGGCTTTTTTTGGCCATTTTGCTGGATCAGCAGGTCAGGCTGGAAGGGGCAATTCGGACAGTCTATCTCTATCCCATGGCGCTGTCCTTCATCGTTACAGGAACGGCTTGGAAATGGCTGCTGAATCCCGGGCTGGGTATTGAAAAATTAGTGCGGGATTTAGGATTTGAGAATTTTACCTTTGATTGGCTGGTTGATCCGGAAAAAGCTATTTATACCGTTGTCATCGCGGGTGTCTGGCAGTCTTCAGGATTTGTGATGGCGCTTTTTCTTGCAGGGTTGCGGGGTATTGATGACACCATTATTAAGGCCGCTCAGGTAGATGGCGCATCACTGCCTTCTATTTACTGGCGCATTGTGATCCCCAGTTTGCGGCCGGTGTTTTTTAGCGCATTAATCATTCTCTCTCATATAGCCATCAAAAGTTTTGACTTGGTGATGGCGCTCACCGGCGGTGGTCCCGGTTATGCCTCGGATGTCCCAGCGACATTTATGTATGCCTTTTCGTTTACCCGCGGCCAGATTGGCCTGGGTGCCGCCAGTGCGATGATGATGTTAGCCGCTGTGGTGGCCATCATCGTGCCTTTTCTTTACTCAGAATTGCGGCGAGGGCGGAATGAATAAGGCCGTAGGTCGACAGCATAGGGCGGGGCGCCTGTTTATTTATGGGTGTTTATTGCTGGTTGCGGTGTATTACTTAGTCCCACTGTTTGTGATGATCATGACCTCATTGAAGCCCCTGGATGAGATTCGTACAGGTAGCTTGTTAGGGTTACCGCTCAACCCTACGCTGGAAGCCTGGCGTGTGGCCTGGGGTTCCGCATGCACGGGCGTCAGTTGTGAAGGCTTAAAAGGTTATTTTTGGAATTCCGTGTTTATGGTGGTGCCAGCCGTGGTTATTTCGACCATGATTGGCGCTTTCAATGGTTATGTGCTGACTCAGTGGCGCTTTCGCGGGTCGGATGTCCTGTTTGGCGCTTTGCTACTCGGTTGTTTCATTCCTTTTCAGGTTGTTTTACTACCCATGGCGAGAACCCTTGGTTTTTTGGGTATTTCCGGTTCGGTTGCGGGCCTGGTATTTGTACATGTGATTTACGGGGTTGCCTTCACAACGCTCTTTTTCCGGAATTTCTATGTCAATATCCCCCGTGAACTCACTAACGCGGCAAGAATTGATGGCGCGGGCTTCTGGCTGATATTTTTCCGTATTGTCTTACCGCTTTCACCTCCAATCATTGTCGTTTCTGTCATCTGGCAATTCACCCAGATTTGGAATGACTTTTTATTCGGTGTGGTTTATTCAGCGGGTAATCAACAACCCATAACAGTTGCCTTGAATAACCTGGTTAATACCTCGACCGGTGTTAAACAATATAACGTTGATATGGCGGCTGCCATTATTGCTGCATTGCCGACTTTGGTGGTGTATGTCGTATCAGGCAAGTATTTTGTGCGCGGGCTAACCGCCGGTTCGGTTAAAGGATAAAGTGAATCACTGATGCATGCGTTAAAAATAGAGAATGTATATAAGTCTTTTGGTGATACCGAGGTGCTCAAAGGGATCAATGTGGCCATTGAACCGGGGCAATTTCTGATCCTGGTTGGCCCGTCGGGCTGTGGTAAGTCAACCTTGTTGAATATTATTGCGGGCTTAGAGGCCGCAACCAGCGGCCATATTTATATTGGGGAGCGTGAAGTTACGAACTTAAGCCCCAAAGACAGGGATATCGCTATGGTCTTTCAGTCCTATGCGCTCTACCCCAACATGTCGGTACGCAAAAATATTTCCTTCGGCCTGGAGATTCGCAAAGTGCCAAAAGCCGAACAGCGTGAAACTGTTCAGCGCGTAGCAACCATGCTGCAAATCGAAGATTTACTGGACAGAAAGCCCTCACAGCTCTCCGGTGGCCAGCGTCAGCGGGTGGCCATGGGGCGGGCGCTGGCGCGTGACCCTTCAATCTTCTTGTTTGATGAACCGCTGAGTAACCTTGACGCCAAACTGCGAGTGGAAATGCGGGCCGAGATGAAAGAACTGCATCAGCGGATTCAATCTACCGTGGTGTATGTGACGCATGACCAGATTGAGGCGATGACACTCGGTGACCTCATCGCTGTGATGAAAGACGGTATCATCCAACAGTTTGGCCCGCCCCAGGTTATTTATAATGCGCCCAAAAATATGTTTGTGGCGGGCTTTCTTGGTTCTCCGTCCATGAATTTTATTCCCGCTGTGGTCGAGCAAACCGAATCGGGTTTAGGAGCCTTTCTTGAAGGAGGCGCCGGGCGCATCTTCATTCCTTTGGTGCACTGCACGCAAGCGCTCAAAGCTTGGGTGGGCAAAGCGGTGGTGTTGGGTATCCGTCCTGAGCAAATTACCCATGCCCCGGAACATGAGGGCCGTATCCAAATCGGTGTCTGCCAGATAAATCGGGTGGAGCTCACAGGCCCCGATGCCTTGGTGACGACTTGTCTGAATAAAACCGATGTGATCGCGCGGGTGCAACCTTCCTCTCTTTGTCAGGTGGGTGAGACCATGGCGCTTGGTTTTGATACGTCCATGATTGTTGCGTTTGATCCTGCCACCGAAGAGGCGATCGTTTAAGGCGTTGCTTCATCAAAAGTGTTGATGAATGCGACCGGCTTTTCCCAGTGAATCAAAATAACACAACCCTGCTCAGGCCAAACCGAATGTTCTGAACCCGCCGGGTTGAGGATGACACTCCCTTTCGAAGCATATATCCAATGTTTTCAACCGCCCATTATGCGACGCTTGATGAAGTGATTCAGGCCTACCTTGCTGAATATTCAAGTCATCGTTTGACACCTGCCGCCTTTGCGGTTGCAACACCTGCTTGTTGGTTTATAAACGTCAGTTGCTTGATGTCAAAATGAAGTCATCCTGCTTTTGATTCAAAACGGGTTGTTCATCTATAGTGGCTATTAAAGAAAATAATCCATCATGGTTTTTGGGATTTTGATTTCTAATGCTATGAAAAATATCTATAAAACCTTATCTGAAATCACGGTTATTGAAGTGGGTGGGCTTGCTTCAGCCCCCTACGCCTCGCACTTGCTTGTTGAAATGGGTGCCCGGGTCATCTCGCTTGAACCCTTTAATGGCAAGCTGGCCCGCCACTATGGCCCCTTTCCAAAGGACAAGCCAGAGATTGAACAAAGTGCTTTGCACACTTTTCTTGATACCGGAAAAGAGTCCATCACCATTAATTTTGATGATAGAAGCGACCAACTGTGGCTTGCTGAGCGCCTAAAATCCAGTGATATTTTTTTAACTGCGTTGGATAAAAGTGCGTTGATGCAAGCCGGTCTTGATTACGACAGCCTGAAACAAACGCATCCACACCTGATTTATTGTGCAATCAGTAATTTTGGTTGGGCCGGACTTTACGCTGGCCGATTGGGCTCAGCAATACATGCCAGCGCACTGTCATCGACATCATGGGCCATTGGTTCACCCGATAAAGCACCACTGCAATTACCACTGACTCTTGCGGATACACAAGGAGGCGTGCATGCCGCCGCCGCTGTAATGGCAGCACTTATCCAGCGGGATGATACCGGTTGCGGCCAGTTCATTGACATATCAGTGGCTGATATTTTGGCCAACTATGCCGGTATCCAGTCGAGCTTGATGATTTACTACGGCCTGCAGTGGCAACGAGCTGGGCACCAGGCATTTGGCACGATGGGGCCTTATCCACTTGGGCTTTACCCGTGCAAAGATGGCATGGTTGTGATGATTGCGAGGTCTACCCGTGACTGGGATCAGTTTTTAAAGGCGATGGGTAATCCGGATTGGGCGGACAACCCTCGCTACCGTGACCAAGTGGCGATGGGGCGGGACTATTCCGCTGAAGTTGACGCATTAATCAGCCCATTGATTGCCCGTTATACACAACAGGAATTATTTAAACTCGCTCGGCAGTGGGGCTTTCCAATGGCGCCAGTCAATACCGTTGGGCAAGCGCTTGAAGAAGCACAATTTGCCCATCGCCAGTTTTTTAGAACACTTGATATGGTAGAGCGAGGTCCAGTGAAGATCCCCAAAATGCCATTTCAATTTAGCGGTGGTTCGGTTCCGCCATTAAAACCACCCCCTCGACTTGGGGAGCATAACGTCAGTATCCGCTCAGAGTTCACCCAACGAGCAAACATGGAAACTCCGCATAGGCAAAGCATCAAACGCCCCCTCGAAGGGCTTCGCGTACTGGACTTGGGATGGGTTTGGGCTGGCCCATTTGCGGCCGGCTTTCTCGCAGACCTGGGTGCGGAAGTCATCAAAGTTGAACATACGAAACGGCTTGATAATGCCCGATTGAGAGGAGCCCCTACCTTTGATGGTGAGCTGTTTCGAATACCTGGAAAATCAATTGAACTTGGTCCTTTCTACCATGAAGTCAATCGCCACAAACTCAGCATTCGCCTTAACATCAAAACAGAAGAAGGTGCAGAGCTGCTGCGTAACCTGGTTGCCAAGAGCGATGTTGTGCTGGAAAACTTCACGCCGGGTACGCTTGCAAAACTGGGGCTGGATTACACTTCATTAAAGACAGTACGTCCCGATCTGGTGATGATTTCACTATCAAGCGCTGGGCAGTCCGGCCCCATCGCTGACTTGAAAGGTTATGCACCGGTGTTATCAGGGTACTCGGGGCTTGAGTCCTTGCTCGCGTATCCGGGGGAAGCGCCTGTTGGCATGCTCAATTTTGGGCTGAATGATATGAGTGCAGGGATTCACGCACTTTATGCAATCCTGGCGGCATTGTATCACCGGCGGAAAAGTCAGCAGGGACAATACATTGATTTCTCCCAGCTTGAAGTCGGTGCTTCTGCCATTGCCGAGGCAATGATTGATACTCAATGGAATGGAGATAATCCAAAGCGCACTCAAAAAACCATCAACCCACATCCGCTATTCACACCTCACGGTCATTTTCAATGTGCCGGACGAGACCAGTGGGTTGCAATCAGCGTGGAAAGCGATCAGCAATGGAGGCAACTGAAAAAAATAATGGGGGAGCCGGTTGAGTGGCATGATATTGACACGTTGGAGGACCGGCGTGCACACGAAGTCCGCATTGAGCATTCTTTAAACGCATGGACAGCCGAGCAAAACCGGGATGACATTGCAGAGAGGTTGAGCGATGAAGGTGTACCTGCAACCCCGTTACTGTCCATCGAAGAGCAATTCAAGCACCCGCACTTTGCCAGTCGCAAGCTCCGCCAAACGGCTAAACATTCCTTGCTTGGTGAGATCGACCTGTACCGAATACCCTGGCAAATGAGCAAGATTCCATTGGATATCTATAGTGCGGCCCCTCTGCTAGGGGAGCACGATGATTATGTTTATGACAAGATTCTTGGCTTGGAACAATCAACGATTGAACAATTAAAAAAGAAGAAAATAATTTATTAATTAACGAGGAAAGACAATGTCCACAGAGAGTAGATTCCCGGCAATCTCCGATCAAGCGGTCGAAGAGTTGCGTAAAACCATTGGCAAAAAAATGGAAAATACGGTGGTGTGGCTCACCGAGTGTAACGAAGACGCGATTCGTCACTACGCACACGGAATTGGTGATGATAACCCGCTCTGGTTGGACAGCGAATACGGTAAACAATCCAAATATAAAAATAATATTGCACCGCCCAGTATTTTACATGCGATGACACCAATGAATGCCTACCACGGGTTGCCGGGTATTCATGCAATGTATGCCGGTGGTAATTGGACCTGGCACTTACCGATGCCAGTTGGCACAAAAATACGTACAGAATCGTACCTGAAAGATTTAGTCGAACATAAAACGCGCTTTTCCGGGAAGTCCATTCAACAGATTGTTCACTTCGATTTCTTTAACCAAGATGATGAAAAAGTCGCGGAATGCGAACAGTGGGCTTTTCGTACAGAGCGAGATTCTGCCCGTGAAAAAGGTAAGAAATACGAAGATATCAAGCTGGATAAGCGCTATACCGACGCAGAAATTGAAGCGATTTCGGAGCAGTACATCAACGAATATGTCCGTGGTGGTGAGACACTTTATTGGGAAGATGTCAAAATTGGCGATGCAATTCCATCCATTCTAAAGGGTCCGATGACCGTGACGGGCTTTCTTGCTTTTGTACAGGGTTGGGGAGGAATTTTTATTCGTTCACACAAGTTACTCTACAAACTGCTGAAAAAGGCACCGAGTGCATCCATTCCAAATGCTCAAAATATTCCGGATGTCCCTGAGCGAGTTCACTGGGAAGATGCGCTCGCGACTCGCGTTGGTGCACCTGCACCTTACGACTACGGCCCAGAGCGTATTTCCTGGATGACACACATTTTAACCAACTGGATGGGTGATGATGGCTGGCTATACAAGCTAAATGCCCGTATTCGCAGGCATAATGTTGTGGGTGATCTGCTTACTATCAGCGGACAAGTGACCGATAAATATGAAAAAGATGGAAAGTTCATGGTTGCCGTCGAAATTCGAGCTGTCACTCAGGATGATGAGATTTCCTGTGAAGGTGGCGGTGTCGTGGTTTTACCTACCCGGTCGGGCTAGCTAAGGGCGACCTGCCCCTCGAAGGCGACCCCGATGAAACATTTAAATGAA
>OBIY01000258.1_pt1 | contig 22759 bp, 25 predicted proteins | sample 1519841 | NCBI WGS metagenome assembly OBIY01 (sample SAMN03019774, study PRJEB22545) | beach sand metagenome | biome: beach; feature: sea beach; material: beach sand | place: USA: Municipal Pensacola Beach, FL | collected 2010-07-30 | depth 30-40 cm m
ACAAGGCACACGCAATCAACTCAGATTGAGCAGCACCGGGGTAAACGCCGGCACTGCAAACCGGTTCCAACTGTTAAGGATGCCGCCCGCGAAAGCCGTCAGGGCGATAAAAAAGAGATAAGGAAAGGTCAGACGCAGCATTTCCACTGCCAGCGCCCGCTTGTGCGGCTCATCACCAAACCCGGGCGCGAACACCCAGATGATCAGGGGCGCGCCCAGCACCCCCAGCAACGTCACCAGCATCAGGGTGCCACCCAGTGTCCCGGCAACCCGGTCCACCAGCAGTTTGGTTGCCGCCATACTGCCCTTGTTCCGGTATTCACTAAGCACCGGCACAAAGGCCTGGTTAAACGCCCCTTCAGCAAACAACCGACGCAGGAGATTGGGGATTTTAAGGGCAACAAAAAAGGCATCCGCCCCGGCGGACGCCCCCAGCATGCGGGCAATCACCACGTCACGGATCAACCCCAACACCCGCGAAAGCATGGTCATGCTCGACACCACCAGGGTGGAGGCCAGCAAGCCGGCTTTTTTGGGCGGGGTCTGCGTGCTGTCTGTCATGGGGTCTCCAATACCCGGGCGCCACCCGGGCAGCCCACAACGCCCCTCATCCGGGCGGAACCGGGCAAGGTTAGCGAAAGGCCACACGAACCGCTACCAGTGATCATTTCAGCGCCCTTTTCCCATTGACAATGCCCCTCATGATCGGCATAGTTGCGCGTCTTTAGACCGTGGCACGCCTGTTTTTTGATCACAACCCGATCGCAACAACGTGTGCCGGCCGCCCTGCGGCCTGTGTCATAAACCCAATTTCGACCTCAGAATTCAAGATAGGAGCAGGACCTTGGCTAATTCACCGCAAGCACGCAAGCGTGCGCGTCAGGCGGAAAAGCGCCGTCAGCACAACGCAGCGATGCGCTCCATGGTGCGCACATACCTGAAAAAGGTGAACGCGGCTATTGCGTCCGGCGACCAAGGTGCCGCCCAGGAAGCTTACACCCAAGCGGTATCCGTGCTGGACAAAGCCACCCGCAAGGGCAAGTTTCACCCCAACAAGGCCGCTCGCCACAAGAGCCGCCTGAACACCAAGATCAAGGCCATGGCTGCCTGATCGAACGTGTTCCGTTGGACATAAAAAAACCGGCCTCGCGCCGGTTTTTTTATGGTCGCAAGTCAGACCGCATCAAACACCACCATATTGTCCCGGTGGATCAATTCTTCTTCGTTCATGTAACCCAGCACATCCGCGATCTCCGCACTCTTCTTGCGACAGATCCGACGCGCATCTGCCGCATCGTAATTCACCAGACCGCAGGCAATCCGCTCACCCTGCTCGGTCTCGCAGGCCACCATCTCGCCACGGGAGAACTGGCCAAACACATCCACCACTCCCACCGGCAGCAAACTTGAGCCCCCCTCACGAACACGCCTGACCGCACCCGCATCCAGCACCACCCGACCACGCATCTGCAGATGCCCGGCCAGCCACTGCTTGCGGGCATTCATCGGGGAGGTGTCCGGCAACAAGGTGGTGCCGGGGCCCCGCCCCTCTGCCAACTCAACCAACACCTCCGGGCTGCGACCCGAGGCAATCGTGGTAAACGCCCCGGAACGGGCCGCCAGTTTGGCAGCACGGACTTTCGTCGCCATGCCACCACGCCCCAGCAGACCACCGCCACCCGCCACTCGCTCAATGGCCGGGTCCGACGCCTGCGCCTCCCGAATCAGACCCGCATCGGGGTTGCTACGCGGATCAGCATCGAACAGACCCTCCTGGTCAGTCAGGATCATCAGACGATCCGCCTCCACCAGGTTCGCCACCAGGGCAGCCAGCGTGTCGTTGTCACCGAAACGGATTTCGTCGGTCACCACGGTGTCGTTTTCATTCACCACCGGCACCACACCAAACCCCAGCAGGGTTAGCAACGTGGAACGGCCATTCAGGTAGCGTTTGCGATCAGAAAGATCATCGTGGGTCAGCAGCACCTGGGCGGTGTGCAGATTATGCCGCTGAAAACAGGACTCCCAGGCTTGCACCAGCCCCATCTGCCCGACAGCAGCGGCCGCCTGCAGCTCGTGCACGGAATCCGGGCGCCTCGCCCAGCCAAGACGGGTCATCCCCTCGGCCACTGCGCCAGAGGAAACGATCACCACCTCAATACCGCGCTGACGCAGCATTACCATGCGATCCACCCAGGATTGCATCAGCGCCACATCGAGCCCTTTGCCATCATTGGTCAACAGGGCACTGCCGATCTTGATAACCCAACGTTGGCGATCTGCCACCTTCGCTCCTTACAAGTTCCGTAGGGCGGAAATTGGCGCCAGCCAATCTCCGCCTGCCAAGCGGTAACGGCAGAGATGGGCACTGCCCATTTCCGCCCTACATTACGGCTCGTAGATGATTTCCACGTCGTGATCGTCATCATCGTCGTCATCCCGGTCATTGTCCCGGGCGCGCCGCGCTTCCGCCTTGAGCTCCTGCACCTTTTCACGAGCCTCTTCTTCCAGGCGATGACGAAGATCCTGCTGAGCCGCAGCATACTCAGGATCTTCCTGCTCCAGGCGACGACGATCTTCAATGGCATTCATCAGGGCATAAACCAGCTCTTCGCAACCGACGCCTGCCGCCGCAGAAATGCCGTAAACCGGCCCCTGCCAGCCCAGCTCCTCCACAATGGCATCGATTTTGGCTTGAGCTTCGTCATCCGCCAGCAAATCAATCTTGTTAAACACCAGCCAGCGTTCCTGCTCCGCCAGCGCCGGCGAGAACTGATCCAGCTCATCCGCGATGGCATCAATATGGTCTGCAGGATCACCGCCATCCATGGGCGCAATATCCACCACATGCAGCAACAAACGGGTTCGCGCCAGATGCTTGAGGAAACGAATCCCCAACCCGGCCCCTTCTGCCGCCCCTTCGATCAGCCCCGGAATGTCTGCCACCACAAAGCTGCGATGACGGTCCGCCTTGACGACACCCAGATTCGGCACCAGCGTGGTAAAGGGATAGTCCGCCACCTTGGGCTTGGCGGCAGAAATGGACCGAATCAGAGTGCTCTTGCCCGCGTTGGGCATCCCCAGCAAGCCGACATCCGCCAATACCTTGAGCTCCAGGCGTAAACGACGGGATTCGCCCGGCTTGCCCTTGGTGGTCTTGCGGGGAGCCTGATTGGTACTGCTCTTGAAATGGATGTTGCCCAGACCGCCACGCCCTGCGCTGGCGATCATCACCGGCTTTTGCGGGTCGGTCAGGTCGGCCAGCACTTCATCGGTGTCCACATCGATCACGGTGGTGCCGACCGGCACCAACAGCGTCACGTCATCCGCGGATTTTCCGGTCATCTGCCGCCCCTTGCCGGGCTCACCATTTCGCGCCTTGAAAATGCGTTCGTAACGGTAATCCACCAGGGTATTGAGATTGCTGTCGGCCTGAAAATACACGCTGCCGCCAGCACCGCCATCACCGCCATCCGGGCCGCCAAACTCCACATACTTTTCGCGTCGGAAACTCAGGCAGCCATCACCGCCCTTTCCGGCATGGACTTCAATAGTGGCTTCGTCGACAAATTGCATGGGAACAGACTCTCTTTCAGAACGGTGCCATTCTACGGCAATGCATTCATTTTGGGGACAGATACGGCCAAGGCAAAGCCCCGGCCGCAAATACAAAAAAACCCCGCGGGCGAAGCCTCGCGGGGTTTTTTCTGATCCGTAAGGATCAGGCCACAGGCTCGATCACCACATACTGACGACTCAGCGGGCCTTTAACCTCGAACTTTACACGACCTGTTTCAGTGGCAAAGATGGTGTGGTCTTTACCCATGCCGGCATTCACACCAGCGTGAAACTTGGTGCCACGCTGACGAACAATAATTTCGCCTGCATTTACCAGCTGGCCGCCGAAACGCTTAACGCCAAGGCGCTTACTCTGCGAATCGCGACCGTTACGAGTACTACCACCGGCTTTTTTATGCGCCATGATCTAAATCCTCTTGAATGTGTGTCTAAGGATCAGCCCTGGATCCCGGTGATTTTCACCGCAGTGTACCACTGACGGTGACCCTGCTGCTTGCGGTGGTGCTTGCGACGACGGAACTTGATGATCTTCACTTTCTTGTGACGACCCTGCTCCAGCACCTCGGCAGTAACCTTGGCACCATCCACAACCGGCTGACCGACTTTTACGTCGTCGCCGTTAGCAACCAGCAGCACCTGGTCGAAATCCACGGATTCGCCAGTTGCCACTTCAATTTTCTCGATGCGAACAACATCGCCTTCTTCAACGCGATACTGCTTGCCACCGGTTTTGATTACTGCGTACATCGTTTGTGCTCCAGCACGACTCCACTCAGGCGGGCAACAACACCCTGTTCGGGCGATCACCACTTGCGGGCCAGGCAGAGGGTTAAATCGGGCCGCGAAGTTTACGGCAATCCACCACCTCATGCAATGCCTTAACCGTGTTTGCCGACGCACATTGCCAAGATGTTTCCTGCAGTCACGCCAGCTTGACACCCAACACTGACAATAAACCGGAATTCATTGACTGGCGGCCCCTCGCTGTTAGCATTGCCCGCTGTTGCGCCACCATCACTCGCCCGGACTCAAGTACATGGATTTCAAGGCTATTTATGCCGCGGTCGAACAGGATTTTGCCGCTGTAGACACCTTTATCACTCACCATCTGGACTCCGGCGTCCCCCTGATCCGCGAAGTCGGCGACTATATTGTCCAGTCTGGCGGCAAGCGCTTGCGTCCGCTGGTTGCCATCCTCTGCGCCCGTGCTGGTGGCTACCGCGGTGACCGGCATGTGGACGTGGCAGCCATCATCGAGTTCCTGCATACCGCCACCCTGCTCCACGACGATGTGGTCGATGAGTCCAACCTGCGCCGAGGCCGCCCCACCGTCAACGCCGTTTGGGGCAACGCCGCCAGTGTGCTGGTGGGTGACTTCCTGATCTCACGCGCCCTGCAACTGATGGTCGCCCTGCGCCATCCCCGTCTGCTGGACATCTTCTCCCTGAGCACCAACACCATCTCTGAAGGTGAAGTCCTGCAGCTGATCAACGTGCGCGACCCCAACACCACCGAACAGAACTACATGCGCGTCATTCACCACAAGACCGCAAAGATGTTCGAATCTGCAGCCGAAACCGGCGCTGTGCTGGCCGCCGACGACAACACTGACTTTACCGAAGCATTTGCCACCTATGGCCGCCATCTCGGTATTGCCTTCCAGTTGATTGACGACGTGCTGGACTATCAGGGGGATGCCAGCGAGCTGGGTAAAAATGTGGGGGACGATCTGGCCGAGGGTAAGCCTACCTTGCCGCTGATCTATACCATTGCCAACGGCTCCGATAGCCAGGCCGCCCTGATCAAGGATGCCATTCGCAGCGGCGGACTCGATCACCTAGAGGAGATTGTGGAAACTGTTCGGGCCAGTGGCGGTCTGCAATATACAGTGGACAAGGCCGCAGAACATACTCGCCTTGCCCTGGACGCCATTGCCGAGGTGCCGGCCTCCCCTTACAAGGAGTCGCTCACCACTCTGGCCCAGGAATCCCTGAACCGCACTTTCTGAATCACCGGCCCCGACAAGGAGACACCATGCTTAGAGCCGTCTTGCTTCTTACCCTCAGTGCCGCCTTTGCCGGCTGCGCCTTGAGCCCGCAGTCCATTGATGTGCAACCTGTGGCGGACGTGGAAGCCGCCAACATCGGCCAGAACAAGCCGGTACTGGTGTATGCCGTGGATTCCCGTGATCAACTCGCCTTCGGCACCCGCGGTGGCGTCTACAAAGAAACCTCGCTGGTGCAGCCGGCCAATGACGTTAAAACCGCCGTGGAAGAAGCCGTTCGAAAAGGACTGCAAACCCAGGGTTTCAACGCCTTTAACCCCGGCGAAGACGCGACGCGGCTGGAAGTTCGCCTTGAGCAGCTGGACTACGTACCGGAAGAAGGCTCCGTGGTGAACAGCGTCACCCTGACCCTGACGCTTGAGGGCGTCGCCAGCCGTGGCGAGATCACCCATACCGGCACTTACCGCAGCAGCGTCAAGCATGACCTGCCTCTTACACCCTCAGCAAAACGCAACGGCGAAATGGTAAACGCCATTCTCAGCGGCGCAATTACCCGCATGCTGAACGATCCTGAAATGCAGGCCTTCCTCGTCGGGAACGACACCCCCTGATGACCCACCGCGTGGTAATCCACTACTGCAGCCAGTGTAACTGGCTGCTGCGTAGTGCCTGGTATGCTCAGGAACTGCTAGGTACCTTCGCGGAGGAACTGAGCGAAGTCACACTTCAGCCCGGCACCGGAGGCGCATTCTGGATAGACGCAGATGAGCAGCGCATCTGGGAGCGCAAAAGAGATGCGGGCTTCCCCGATATCAGCGAGCTCAAGCGGCGGGTCAGGGATGTAGTCTGCCCAGACCGCTCGCTGGGCCACCACGACCGTTAGCCCTTGCTAGCCACGATTCAACCAGCGAATACCCGAGCTTGCGCTTGCCCCGTGAAGCATCACACTCAGCCATACCGTCACCACCACCAGCTGACTGACAAGCTCAACCCCTTCGCCCTGCCCGTGCTGCTCCAGAAAAACCAGCCCCAACACAATAGACGCCAGCCCCCTGGGGCCAAACCAACCCATGAACAAGCGCTGCCGCATAGTTAACGCCGTGCCGGCCAATGCCAGCAACACCGGCCCTATGCGAATCAGGGTCAGGCTCAACAAGCCATAGGCCACATACCGCCACTGCAGGCTCTGGAGGGCAGTTAACGCGATCAGCCCAAACAGGAAAAATACGGAATGGCTGAGCCATTCACCCAGCAGCCCGTAAAAGCGGTCCTCCCGGCTGGCCGGACGAAAACGCCACTGCAACGCCAGACCGGCGACAAACGCCGCAATAAACATGCTGGCTTCAACCATTTCCGACACCAACAGCGCCATGATCGGCAGCGACAGGATCGCCATTTGTTCACCATCTTCCGCCAGCCAGCCAAGGCGCGAAAAACTCGCCAGCAGCAACCCTCCAACACCCCCGACCAGAAGACCAATGACTGCGCCATAGCCCAATTGCTCGATGATGTACTCGAGCAACATTCCACTGGCCTCAAAGCCCTGCATTCCCGTCAGGGCAATAAAGAACAACAGGAAAGGAACACTTAAGCCATCGTTTAGGCCCGCCTCTACATTGAGAGACTCGCGCACTCTTTCCGGCACCGCAGGACTGTTCACGATCACCTGCCCGAGGCCCGCATCCGTGGGGGCCAGGATGGCGCCAACAATCGCTGCATACCAAAGCCCCAGCGAAGGAAACAACCACCAGGCAAACACCCCGCCGAGCACGATGGTGAGCAGCATTCCGGTCGTCAACAATCGCACCGACAGCATTCCATCACGGCGAAGCTCTCGTAAATTGGTATGACTGGCATCCGTGAATAACAACAGCACCAACGTCAGCTCAGCCACAGTTAGAAACGCCTGCCCCCCCGATTCCATTACCAACCCCGGGGTTAGAAGAAACGCGACAAGCATGCCCGCCAGGGTGAACAACATTGGGGCGGTCAGGTAACCACCCTCAAGGCGTCTCGACACCAAGCCGTAGACGAACACCAACGCCACAAAAATTCCGATCAGCAACATTCCACAGCCCCTTCCCTGCTAGTCATTTTCCGGTCGAACACATACCTCAGGGCATTCGTCCCCGTCGGCCAGCGTCACCGTCAAGACCATGGGCCGACAGCAAACCTGACAATCCTCAACATACTCCTGCTCGGGAATAGAGGTATCGACCAGAGTCTCAATATGCTCCCAGCAACACGGACACTGTACCCGCACCGAAACCAAACCTGGCATCACACCCCCACATCCAACCCGGCCAGCCAATCAGGACACTGGCCGTCAGGCCAGGGGACTGGTGCCCCCTGCCCCCAGACCGGCCCCGGCCAACAGGGATCCCCCTCAAAACGGGCGATAATATGAATGTGGAGCTGCGGAACCATGTTGCCCAACGCGCCGACATTGATCTTGTCGGCACCAGTGACACGCTCCAACTCCGTCGCCAACCCATTCACCTGTTGGAGCAGGGAAACCTGTTCCTCTGCTGGTAGATGGTGCCATTCACGCAGACCGTCACGCTTGGGCACCACAATCAACCAGGCAAAACGCTGATCATTCATCCAGCGCAGCCAGCACAGCTCGGTCTCCCCCAGAGCACGGGTATCCGCCGCCAGGCGGGGGTGAAGCGTTGCCATTGAAAACTCCAGAAAGTGGCCAGATGCCCTGTACACGTCACGCAGGGCACAACTCGAGGTTACTGACGATAATCGGATGGACTACGCTGGGTCCAGCGGCGAAAGGCACGGGCAAAGTTGGAGGCATCCGAATAGCCAAGAGACATGGCTATCTCGTCCACAGTGCGATCAGATTGGGTGAGAAACTCTACCGCCAACCCTTTGCGCAGACCGTCGAGAATTTCCTGATAACTGGTCCCAAGCTGCTGCAACTTGCGCTTGAGGGTTCGCGATGACATGTGCAACTCACTGGCCACTTCTTCCACGCCGGGAAACCGCCCCCCACCCGCCAGAATAATACGACGCACCTGCCCCAGCAGTGCCGGCGGCGCCTTGATCGAGGCCATTTCCTGCTCGCACTGATCCGCCGCCATGCGTGCCAAACGGGGATCTGCAAACTGCAGGGTGTAGTCCAATCTTTCCACCGGAAACCGCATCTGGTTATAGGCACAATCAAAATAAACCGGCACCGGCATCAACGGCCGCATCCGCTCGAAATAGTCCGGCTCGGGATAGGAAAAGCGCAGCTCGCCAATAACCTCCATACCCGGCAATAGCTTCTGCCCCATGAAATGAAAACTGGAGAACAGGCTCTCCATCGTCATGGGGGCGAGGCCTCCCAGCGCCAACAGCTCATTAACTTGCAGAACCGCCATATCACCATCCTGGAAGGTTTCCAGCTGGACCATGGTGCTGCGGGTACGAAAGTACTTCACGGCCAACTCGAGAGCTTCGCCCAGGGTCGCACTGCTCATGGCCGCGTAACCCAGAAATCCATGGGAAGACAGGGTCATTGAGGCTCCCAGCTCCCAACCCAGCCAGGGCTCTTGTGTGAAATTGATGGCCCGCAACGCCACCCGCTCAAAATCCTGGGCAGTAATGCGCGCCTTGGGATCACGCCAACACCCCGCCTCGATAGCCGTCCCGGCCAATACCTGCTCGGTATCCACCCCACGGCGCGCCAGTACGTCCAGCATCAGCGACAGATACTCAGCGGAAACGGAATACTCCGCCGGGTCCATTTTCAGAATTGTCATGATTATTACTCTGCTACGGCCGTCCATGGCCCCAAATGACCGAAAAACAAACCATATCCTGACCAATCGGCGCTGACAAGTGACCGAGGGATACTTGTCAGCCTGCTCTGCAGCCAACGTCATTGCGATTTAACCAAGCGCTTGCTAGGTTGTCGCCATATTTGTACAACTGGAGAGCCACATGACCCTTTCCCTGAAAGGCAAAACCCTGTTTATCACCGGTGCGAGCCGCGGCATCGGCAAGGCGATCGCATTGAAGGCTGCTGCAGACGGCGCCAACGTTGCCCTGTTTGCCAAAACCACCGAGCCCCACCCCAAACTGCCCGGCACCATTTACACCGCAGCCGAAGAAGTTCGCGATGCCGGCGGCACCCCACTGGTGTGCGTGGGTGATATTCGTCATGAAGAGCAGCTCAAGGCCGCGATTGACCAAACGGTGAAGGCCTTTGGCGGCATCGACATTCTGGTCAACAATGCCAGCGCCATTGCCCTCACCGGTACGGAGGCCACCAGCATGAAGTCCTACGATCTGATGCACCAGATCAACAGCCGTGGCACATTCATGGCCAGCAAGCTGTGCCTGCCTCACCTCCAGCAGTCCGATAACCCGCATATCCTGAATCTGGCGCCACCACTCAACATGGCACCGCACTGGTTCGGCCGGCATGTGGCTTACACCATGGCTAAATACGGGATGAGTTTGTGCGTACTCGGTATGGCAGACGAATTCAAAGGCAAGGTGGCAGTCAACGCGCTATGGCCGAAGACCGTCATCAACACCGCTGCCGTGCAAAACCAGCTTGGCGGCGTCCCAGCCGTTCAAGCCGCCCGCCAGCCTTCCATCATGGCCGATGCCGCTTACGCCATCCTGACACGGCCTGTCGCCGAAGCCTCCGGCCGCTTCTTTATTGATGAAGAGATCCTGCGTGACAGCGGCGTGAGTGATTTCAGCCTTTATCGAGTGGACCCGAGCCTGGAAGACGACCAACTACTCCCCGATTTCTTCCTGGATTAAGTGGCAGCCCCGCCCCGCGGGGTTACCAAAATTGTCACTTGCTGCCGAGACTCGCCGCCAAAATGTGATCATTCGCACGGCAACACTTTTAACCCCATGAAATATAACAATAAAATTTATTTCACAAGTCTGGCACAGTTCTCGCTTTTATCCCTGCAGGCAAACACAGGGACTCTGTGCCATGAGCAAGATTCTGAAATTGAACACACTGCGACCAGAGCAGGCACTGGATAATCTGAATCGGGTAACCGGGCTGGATTTTGATAGCTGGCCGGAATCGCTGGTTAACCACGCAGAGACACAGAACGCACAGGACAGTGCATCGGCTGACAATGGGACAACCCAAAAGGTCGCCCCGACAATTGCCTGCCTGCCGGAACAGACCCGCCGGCAGGGATAGCAAGCAGAAAATCTAGTAGTTGGAAATCAGCTTGTCCGAACTCTTGAGTGCAGCGCCGCGGCGCTGCATAAACAGCTCTTCAACCACGTGGGTCATGCCTGGGTCACTCAAGCGCAAGGAAATCTGCACCTGCTCCACGTCCGCGGAAAGCTTCAAGCGAATGGATCCGGATAGCAACGCACTACCTTCCCCGCCAACGTCAGCAGTATCGACTACCACCGCTTTTTCAGATTTGCTATCGATGTAGCGAACCACCAGCTGTACCTGGCCCGCAGCACCAGCCACCCTGACCCAGGACGCTACATTGAATTCCGCTTCCCATTGGCGCGCCTTGGCAGGACGCCCATCCGCCCAAATTCGGCCAGGCACCTTGGCAATGAATTTCTCTATCATTCCGCTCTCTCTAAACCGGTACAGTCTTTCTTGCCAGTGTACGCATGCGAATAAATGACGACCACGTATGACTTGGCGTACTGACATTGATGGATATCACACCTTGGAAGTTCCCTGCCATTACCCCCATGTACAATTGTCAGACAGAAAATGCCACCAGGATAGCTCACGGGTCTTAATCTCATCCTCGTGCAGTCCACACACTGACTGCAACCAAATTTTCTTTTACACCGGACAATGCAAGGAATTAACCCCATGGGCGAGCTGAAAGATCTGCGCGAACAAAGCGAATCTCTGGTAAATCGTGCCAAGGACCTGGGCAACAAGCTGTACCTGGCTGGCCTCGGCGCTTACGACAAAGCTGAAGAGAACTCCGAAGACCTGCTGAACAAGTATGTAGAAGCAGGCTCTGCTGCCTACGGTGAAGATGCGGAAGGCAAACCGAAAGCCCTGCTGGCCGGTCGTGGCGCTCTGCAAGCGGCCCGTGAACTGCTCGACAGCGCACCGGAAAAGCGCCAAGCCCTGTATGAGAAACTGATCGAAGCAGGCAAGAAAGAGCGTGGCGAAAAAGCCGACGCAACCAACGAATTCGTGCTGGCCGGCCTGGGTGCTGTTGCCACCGCACGTGAAGAAGGCGAGAAACTGTTCAACGATCTGGTTTCTGCCGGACAGAAACGTAGCTGATTCTGTTTCCTTATATCTGTTGTTACTCTCCTTTTAGGGGCCTGATTTGGCCCCTTTCTTTTGCCTGACAACTTGCCAGCCTTCCGAAATAACCGCCTTCTGGCCTCTTTTCCCCCTGTACAGCCCGTGATGGCCGGTCTACCGTTGAAGCATAATGCCGACAACACACGCTACTGCTTACGCGAGGGACCATGGCTGACCAGCCCCGCCGTAAAAAACGCCCCACCTCCACGACCGGCCGCCTGTTCCGCCTTGCCGGCATGACCACCTCGGTAGCCACACGTGTAGCAGGACATCAGGTCAAAGGCCTGTTTCAGTCCGATGCCGCCAAGGCCGCAGACCGGGAAAAGCTGATGCAGCACATCGGCAAGGAAGTGGCCGCCACCCTGGGAGAGATGAAAGGGGCGGTCATGAAAGTGGGCCAGATCGCGTCCCAGATGCAGGACATCCTGCCCCGGGAGATCAGCGAACAACTCAAGGTGTTGCAAAACGCTTCCGCCCCCATGCCATTCCATGTCATCCGTCGTCAGCTGGAAAAGGAGCTCGGAGACACGATCGACAGCCTCTTCTCCCGCTTCGAAGAAACGCCCTTTGCGGCTGCCTCCATTGGCCAGGTCCACCACGCCACCACCCATGAGGGTGACGAAGTGGTGGTCAAGGTGCAGTACCCCGCCGTCAAGGAATCCATCGACTCGGACATGAAGCACCTGCGACGCATTCTGCGCCTGGGCAGCTTGCTGAAGGTCGATGAAGCCGCCCTGGACGGTGTTTTTCAGGAAATTCGTAACCAGCTCCATGAAGAACTGGACTACTGTCAGGAAGCCGCCAATCTGGATGAGTTTCGGCAACGCCATGCAGACCAGCCGTGGCTGGTGATCCCACGCGTATACAGGGAGCTATCCGGCGAGCGAGTGCTCACTCTGAGCCGCGAAGACGGCATCGCGCTGGACGACGTCAACAACCGCAACGGCTTTGACCAGGACACCCGCAACCTGCTGGGCGAGCGACTGTTTGATGCCATTGGCCAGCAGATCTTTGAATTCCGCGCCGTGCACTGCGATCCCCACCCCGGCAATTTTGCCTTTCGCCCGGACGGCACCATCGTGATGTATGACTTTGGCGCAGTGAAGCGCCTGCCCTCACAGGATGCGCAACTGCTCCGCGACATCGTGACCAGCGCCATAAAGGAAGAATGGGAAACCCTGGATCAGCAACTGCAGAGACTTGGCGCCCGCAAACACGACAGCGACGTAAGCGGCGACTTCTACGCCACCTGGATCGAGCTCCTGCTGCGTGCCTTTTCGCGGGAACCCTTCGACTTTGCCCGCTCCCAATTGCACACAGACATTCTTAAACAGGTAAAACGCACTTCACTGGAACAGATGATGAAATTCCAGCCCTCCCCGCGTAGTCTGCTGATAGAACGCGTGGTCAGCGGGCACTACTGGACATTGATGCATCTGGGCGTCGTTGCCGCCTTCCGGCCCAACCTGGAGCGAGCACTGCAGAGTGACCCTCGCCCCGAACACTGAGACAAGCAAAAAGAAAGCCCCGCAGTGCGGGGCTTTTCTTGCAAGAGGGTTGGCTCAACGCTGGATTAGAAGGCGGAGCGCAGACCCACACTGATACCGGAAATCTCTTCTTCATCGGTATCGACGTAGCGCATGTATTCCAGATTCGCACCAAAGGTGTCAGTAAAGTTGAAATCCAGGCCAGCACCGTAGGATTCATCCTCAAAGGTCTCGGTGTCGCTGTAGGAATAGTTCACGCCAGCAATATCGCCATTTGCAGATACCTTGCCTTTGACCTTGGTATAACCACCAATGATGTAAGGGCGCAGGTTTTCACCAATGGGTGCACCCAGCTTCAGGTAACCCCCGTAGAGGTGATCCATTTCAAAGTCGACAATACCCTGGCTGTCTTCATCAACGCCGACACCACCACGGGCTTCCAGTGCCAGAAAATCGGTAAACTCAAAACCGGCATTCACGGTAGCAGCATCAATCTTGAGCGTATCGGAATCAAACTCTTCGTTGTCGTACTGAATCTGACTGTAGTTACCGCCAATGTAAGGCCCTGCGGCATAGGCCCCCTGAGCCGCCAACATGGAACAGGACAGCACTAAAACACCACGAATCATGACTTTCATTACGAGACTCCTTTTCCGTTAAGTCATGGTTTTCGAGACGTAATAGGTCGTACAGTTCCTGAAGATCCGGTAAATTCTGTAAAAACAGACTTTTCAGGATCCACATAACAGCGATAACAGGATCGGGAATGACAAAGGGACGCGTCTTGCTGGGCCTGGCACTGCTGGTGCCGCTACTGCTGCTGACTTCGCTTGGCCACACTGTCACCCTTAACGGGGGACAAGATCGCTATGAAGCTGCCGACGGGATGCACTGGCTATCCGACCCCCGCCATAGCCATACCCCCGAATCCGCACTCACCGCGCTCAAGAATGGCAACGGCACGCAGCTCCACGGGGACTACCCCGCTCTGGGCTTTCAGCAGGGATTCCAGTGGTTTCTCGTATCGCTGGAAAACCAGACACCACTGCCGTTTTGGTTTCTGCGTATGGGACGGCCGCATTTGGATTACCTTGATCTCTACCTCTTTGATGAGCATGGCACAGCCCTGGACCATCAGCGCCTGGGTGATCGCGTGCCTTTCAGTCTACGGGAATTCCCGCATTATCATTTGGTGACCTTGCTAACGCTTCCAGAAAACAGTCAACGTTTCCTGCTGCTTCGCGCTCAAGGCGACAATGTAATTGAAATGCCATTAACACTTAGCGCACCAGCAGCCTTCAATCAGCAAGACAACCAACTTTCCATTTTTTACGGGCTCTATTACGGCGCCATTATCGCCATGTGCCTGTTTAACTTGTTGCTGTTTTTCTCCATACGGGACAGCAGCTACCTCTTATACGTGCTTTACCTTGGGACTTTCGGGCTTAACTTGTTCACTCGCGAGGGCCTGGGTTATCAATGGCTGTGGCCAGACGCCACCCTCTGGAATCACTACTCCCTCCCAATACTGAACCTGCTTACCCTGGCCTTTTCCCTGCTGTTTACCACACTGTTTCTTGACCTGAAAAGTCGCGCCCCACGAATCCATCGCGGCATCACCATCATCGCTTGGGCACTGATCCTCCTGTCCCCCTTTACGCTACTGAATTTTCACATTGCGATTCAGATCTCTACCGCCATCGTTTTTCCCTGGCCACTGATCGCAGCAGCTCTTGCGGTTTGGCTGATCCTCCAGGGCTACAGCCCGGCCCGCTATTTCCTGCTGGCTTTTCTGGCCGTGGCGACTGCCACACTATTGTATGTACTTAAGTCGTTTCAGTTACTTGAAGGCGGCTGGCTACTGGAAAACGCCATGCAACTTGGCACCTTCCTTGAGGCTGTCTTGCTGTCATTTGCCCTCGCACACAGAATGACTGTGCTGAAGAGCGAAAATGCCAGGATTCAACGTGAAGCCAATGAGGCTCTCGAAAAGCGCGTTGAAGAGCGCACCCGGGAGCTGAACACCGCCCTGAGCGCTCGCAGTGAATTTCTTGCCGTTATGAGCCACGAAATTCGCACCCCTCTGAACGGCATCATCGGCACGGTGGACATGCTTAAAGGCACCCCCATGAACGAGGAGCAAAAGCACAATATCCATGTCATCGAACAATCAGGCAACAGCCTGCTGAACCTGATCAACGACATCCTCGATTATTCACGCATCGAAGCGGGCAAGATGCCTATCGAGCAAACCAGTTTTGCCCTCGACACGCTAATAGAGGACAGCATGGCACTGTTCCAGCACAAGGCGCGCGTGCACTCCAACGTACTTACTATCACCCTGGCAGACGACCTTGGAAGCTACTGCATGGGCGACCCCGTACGACTTCGCCAGATTCTGGTGAACCTGATTAGTAATGCCGTCAAGTTCACGGACAATGGCGAAATCAGCCTCTCGGCCCAAAGAGATAACCAGAACCGGGATTATGTCTACTTTGAAGTGCGCGACACTGGCATCGGCATTAGCCCGGAGCAACTCAACAATCTGTTTGACCATTTTCAGCAAGGCGACAGTTCCACCAGTCGCCGCTACGGCGGCACCGGTTTGGGGCTGGCCATTTGCCGACAACTGGTCGAGATTATGGGCGGGGAGATTGGGGTGCAAAGCCAGCGCGGGGAAGGATCACGCTTCTGGTTCCGACTCCCGCTGCCACAAACGCGGGAAGGTACTCAGCTATCCTCCTCCGACAACGCCGAGCCTTACACTTCGCATTCAGGTGGACGCCTGCTGATTGTCGATGACAATCACATCAATCTGATGGTAGCCGAGGGCCTATGTCGAAAGCTTGGGTTCACCACAGAGGTCGCCGAGAGTGGTATGGAGGCCATCGCAGTCCTGTTGTCGGCGACCGAACCATTCGACATTGTGCTAATGGATTGCGAAATGCCGGAAATGGACGGCTTTGAAACATCAAGATCCATACTCCGGCTTCAGAAAGAAAAGAGGCTACCCTCCACCCCGATTGTCGCCCTTACCGCGCACGCCGTACCCGACAAGATTCAAGCCTGTCATGACGCAGGAATGGTTGGCCACCTTGCCAAACCCATCAACATGGAGCGCCTGCGAAATACCTTAAGACAAATACTGCGTGATCCGGATATCCGGCTCACCAGCAAGCATTAATCCGACCGTTTAAGCGACAACAACAGACGATCCACCGCTCGCTCAAGATCATTCAGGTTGGCGCAACGGTGCGCCTCGCGACAATAGGGCAAGTAGCGGTCCATCACCGCATCGCCACTGTTCCACTGGGAGCGGGATTCGGGATTCAGCCACCATACCTGACGTACCCTGCGGCGAATTTGCGCCAGGGTCTGCGCCCCTTCTGGCAGGGCATTATTCCGGGCATCGCCAAGAATAATCACTGTGGTATGCCGATCCAGCTGACGCTCGCAACGGCGCCAGAATGCCTCGAACATCTGGCCGTAATCGGTACCGCTGCCTGATAATCTGTCCAGCACCCGGCCAACCGCCACATCCGGGGAGTAACGACTGAAATCTTCCGTCACCTCATCAAACCGTGACGCAAAAGCAAAGCTACGTACCTGTGGCAACACATCGTTAAGCGCGTAAAGAAACTGGAGCAAAAAACGGGCGGGTTCGCTGACCGAACTGGAGACATCACAGATCACCATGATACGGCTCTTGCGCGGCGGCATTTGCTGCCAGTGAAGCTGCGCTGGCACACCGTCATGACGCAAACTGCCCGACAGCGTACGACGGCCATCCAGGCGACCGCGGCGACTGCGTTTGAGACGACGCTGGTGCAGGCTGGCGAGCCGCCGAGCCATCTTTCGCACCAGCGCCTGCACTTCCCGAAATTCACGAAGATCCCTGAACGCTACCGCGCGCATGGTCTGCTCACGCAACTCGCGACCATAGCCGGTGCCATGCAGCAAAAACTGGCGGCGCACCAAGCCGCTGGCCTGCTCACGCACCCGGCCACGCCACTCCCGCAACTGGTCCGCCTGGGCTTGCTGGGTCGCCGAGCCCTGACTTAGCTGGATAACCTGATCATCCACGGCTCCCATTCCCATGCTCATGAGCAGGCGCCGGGTGTAGAGTCCTTGCTGGGTGATCACCTGCATGTCGGTGAAATTCATGGCCGCCGCGGCTTCTGCCATGGTCTGACTCAACGCGTTGGCATCCGCATTGAGCAGGGACTGTATCTCGTCAGGCATCTGAGCCAGAAGATCCGCTGGCAGTATCGACGCGGCATCGCCGACAGAGTCACTTTCCCGGCCATCTGCTCCCTGCTCAGCGGTTTCGCCATCAAAGAAGCGACTGAAAGTGGTTTCAAACGCCAGCCGGTCCTGCTCCGCCTTAACCAGAGTCACAGACAGCGCATCATGGAACCGCGCACGCCCTTCATACCCCACCAGAGCCACCGCCTCCATGGCCTGAGAGGCTTCATCCGGTGAAATACGCAGCCCCGCACCGCGCAGGGCACGAATAAACTCCGATAGTCGACGAACCGGCATCAACGCTTCCCGAACTTGCGTAACCAGCCCGGCAACAACTCCCGTGCCAACGTCACATCCTGCTCGGTCTTCAGTACCAGATTCAGGGTATCGGCCACCAGCTCCTGCGACAGGCTGTCAGCATGCAACAGCACCAGCGCACGGGCCCAATCGAGGGTTTCCGAGATGGCCGGCAATTTCTTCATGTCCTGTTCGCGCAGGTACTGGATAAACGCCACCAGCTGATCACGCAGCTGGCCATCCAGCTCCGGCACCCGGGCTGAAACGATCTGCGACTCCAGCTCCGGGGCCGGATAGGGGATATAGAGGTGGAGGCAGCGGCGCTTGAGGGCGTCAGACAGTTCACGCTGATCATTACTGGTGAGGAGCACCAGTGGCTGATGCTTCGCTCTGACGGTACCCAGCTCAGGAATAGAAATCTGGAAATCCGATAACAGCTCCAGCAGGAATGCCTCGAATTCCTGATCCGCCTTGTCGATCTCGTCAATCAACAATACCGCCGGTTCGTCGCTGCGAAGCGCTTGCAACAAGGGACGAGGTTCAAGAAAGGTATCGCTGTAGAAGGCTTCACCGAGATCGCCCAGTCTTGCCATGCTGGCATCCAGACTGTCGGTATCCGCCAGCATGCTGCCCAGCTTGTCGCGCAATAACTGGGTGTACAGCAACTGCTTGCCATACTTCCACTCATACAGTGCGCGACTTTCATCCAGCCCTTCATAGCACTGCAAACGAATCAGCGGTGCCTCCAGAAAAGCCGACGCCGCCTTGGCCAGCTCAGTCTTGCCGACTCCGGGCGGCCCCTCCACCAGTACCGGCTTGTTCAGCTGCGCCGCCAGATAAATCGCCAGCGCCACCTGTTCGCTACAGATATACCCCTGCCCGGCAAAACTGCTGACAATGTCTTCTACGGATTCGATACGGGTTTTCATGCACGCTCCTGCCTGTACGAACCAAGCAGACTAGCGCAGATTAGCCGGAAAGGGCATGGCAGCGGGCGACAGGCCCGCTGCACAAAACGAAATGATCGAATTGGACAAAAAAAAGGGGGGGGTAAATCAATGCAGGGTAATGTTGTCCGCCAGCACCACAGGTGCAATGTCTTGAGGCTCATCCACGACCGGCTCCCCGTCCACACCGCTGACATCAAAACGGGCAGAACTCACCTCACCATCAATAAGGTCGGGGATCGCATCCAGAAACGCATCCACATGCTCGGATCCGAAATGAACCTCCAGGGAGTCCAGGCAACGCCATTGCTGCCAAACCATGATCACTCGGGGCTCATCCGCCTGCACATAGACCTCGTAGGCAAGACAGCCCTGTTCCTTGCGTGAGGCGCTGGCCAATTGCTGCACCAGCTCCAGCGCTTCAGGTTGCTGGTCGGACTTGATAGGAAACGAGCCTTTAACGATGATCATGCAGGTCTGCTTTGCCGGGAAAACGACCATTCTAGCACAATACCGCCCTGCTCGTCTGTCAGCCGCAGAAACGCACCGACTCGCCCAGCGGCACCCGGCCAACGCGGGTACGATTAGCGGCGATCTCCGGATCTTCATACCCAAAACTGATACCCAGCACGATCGCCGTGGACTCCGGAATCTCCAGCAGCTCACGGACATCATCCGGGTAGTAACGCATACTCCCCTGGGCACACGCCCCCAGTCCATGAGCGGTCATCGTCAGCAGCAAGGACTGAATATACATCCCCACATCCAGCGCCACCGTCACGCCGAACTGCTTCTCCATGCCGATAAACACGACATGAGGGGCATCAAATAACTGAAAATTGCGCAACTCGGCCCGCTGGCGCCCTTCCCGGTCTTCACGGGCGATCCCCATGCTGCCGTACAATTCCATCGCGCAATCGACCTGGCGCTGACGATAGACGCCGTCGAAACGGGGCAAGCTTTCATAATCCGGCGCAAACGGCACACCGCGACTGACCTTGTCCACCATGCGCTCACGCAAGGCATCCCGCACCTGGCCACTCGCTACCCACACCTGCCAAGGCTGAATATTGCAGTTGGAGGGTGCATGCTGAGCCAGAGAAAACACCGATTCCAGTACATCCTGAGGCACTGGCTTGTCGAGAAAACCGCGTACGGAACGACGCTGTTTGAGGGCATCAGCCAGGGACATGGAATCGGCATTCATAATGGGATACTCCGGTCAGGGTTTTAGCGGAGTCTAACGACCCAATGCACACAGGGCGATGACAGGAACGCTCAGGATCAGGGCAGGAAAAACCGGAATTCAGGAGGCCAGGCGCATGGCGCGGCAAATCTGGTCGATGACTGGCGCCGCCAGCTCCATGCGGCCATCACAACCACTGACACCAAGGCGGTCAGCACACACCGGACAAAGGACATTGAACATCAGCTCATCGCCCTGGCTACGGGCGGGGAGGACGGCCCAATTCTCGACACGCGCCTGCTGGCCGATACGATGATAGTAGTCCAGATCGATATCCCCACCAGGCTCATAATCGAAAGACGTGGGGCAGCGACTGCAGTTCAGCCACATGTCGTAGAGGGCCGCGGCATCGTATGGGTCCCTGGGATCAAACGCCATCACCACCTCCCTGTTGTGGCCAGCTGCTCGAAGATGCCCTTTTGTAGTGCAAAAATTGTCAAAAACCTACGAATCACGTCACAAACTACAAGGATATTGCTCTGCTGACACAAAGCTGACACCTACAAGCGGTATCCAGCGGCCATGGCCCGCCCTCCCAGCGCCATCATCTCCAGCTGCAAACAAGCATGCTCCGCCAACACCTTGCGGGCTGCAGCACCGGCATCCAGCATGGAGATGCCAGCGCCAAACATTATCGCGATGGCCGCTTCTGCTTCCTGCTCGGCGGGGACAGGATCGCCGCCCCGGGCGGCGACCGCCTGGCCCACATCATCCGCCAGCTCATCGACCAATAGCTGCAGCTCGCGCTGAATTCGCGATCGATAACGATCGTGGCTTCCCAGCCGCTGCTGCACCAACAAGCGAAAGTCATTGCCGTTCTCGTCCAGATAACGAACGAAGCGCTGAACCAGCTCTCTCACCGCCTGGGCCGGGCCAATCTCGATCATACTGCGGCGCTCGTACTCCATCGCCGAGCGCAACCGAAAACAACAGGAATCGATCAGCGCCAGCCCAAGCGCCTCCATATCGGGAAAATGGTTATAGAGTGACGTTGCCGCCAACTCGCTTTCTCGGGCAACTTCACGCAAGCCGAGACTATCCAGACCTCGCCCGCCTGCCATGAGCGAGCGTGCCGCCGTCAGAATTCGCTCGCGAGTTTGCCGTTTTTGTCGCTGTCGCGCCGTCTCAGCCATAACCGTACCACTAACAACTGTTAGTTTCATATTCCCATGAATACGGGTCAATTGGCAATAACAAGGCGATTACAAAATAAACTTTGACAAACACTTGTTAGGTGAAACAAAATCCAGCTTACAAATGTAAGGCAAGAAGTTTGGCACTTGCCGGATGGTCGGCGCACTATCGAACTGTGAGAATCGAACGCGCTACAACACAGACTGCCCATTGCAAACGGGCAGCAGGGAAGCAACAAGGGGTTATACATGAACTATTTCATTACCGGTGCCACAGGGTTTATTGGTCGTTTTCTGGTGGCCCGCCTGCTTAAACGCGACGACACCCGGGTGTTCGCGCTTGTCCGCTCAGGCTCGGAATACAAGCTTGACGCCCTGCGCCGTCGACTGGGGGCCAGTCCCGACCAGCTGGTAGCCATTCATGGCGACATCAACGACAAGTTACTCGGCATCAGCAAACGCGATCAGGACGACCTGAAAGGCCAGATCGACCACTTCTTTCATCTGGCCGCCATTTACGATTTGACCGCCGATGAGAACACACAGCGTTACACCAACATCGAAGGCACCCGGCAGACCCTCAAGCTGGCCGAGAAACTGGAAGCCTCGTGTTTCCATCACGTCTCTTCCATTGCCGCCGCCGGACTATACGATGGCACCTTCACCGAAGACATGTTCGATGAAGCCACCGGTCTGGATGACCCGTACCTGCTGACCAAACATGAGTCCGAGGCACTGGTACGGCAGGAAAGCAAGCTCCCCTGGCGAATCTACCGTCCCTCCATGGTGGTGGGGCATTCTGAAACCGGCGAAATGGACAAGGTCGACGGCCCCTATTACCTGTTCAAACTGATACAGAAGCTCAAGGATGTGCTGCCCAACTGGATTCCGCTGGTGGGTGTCGAAGGCGGCAAGTTCAACATTGTGCCTGTAGATTTTGTCGCGGATGCACTCGACCACATCGCCCACCAGGAGCAGGGCGACGGCGAGTGTTTTCATCTCACCGCGGACCGCTCCTATTCGCTTGGCGAAATCATGGATGTGATTGCCGGCGCGGCGCAGGCGCCACGCTGGGCAGTCAAACTCGATAACAGCCTGTTCGATGTCGTACCCGGCATCGTCAAGAAGGGTGTCAGTGCCATGACGCCGAAAATGGTGGTCAACGCCGCACTGGAAAACCTGGATATCCCCCCGTCGGCAATGAAGTTTCTGACTTTCCCGACCGACTATGACAACCGCCGTAGCCGCAACGCCCTGGCAAATACCGGTATCGAGGCGCCGGAGCTGGAAACCTACATCCAGCAACTCTGGGACTTCTGGGAAAACCATCTGGATCCGGACCGCGGCGAGCGCAAGGATGAACTCCAGCCCCTGCCCACCCTGCCGGAACGAGTGGAAGGCAAGGTGGTCATGGTCACCGGTGCCACATCAGGTATCGGCAAGGCCACCGCCCTGAAGCTGGCACGGGCCGGCGCCACTGTACTGGTGGTCGCTCGTACCGCAGAAAAACTGGATGAAACCCTGCATGAGACCGCAGTGCGCCGAAATA
>OBIY01000259.1_pt1 | contig 22587 bp, 18 predicted proteins | sample 1519841 | NCBI WGS metagenome assembly OBIY01 (sample SAMN03019774, study PRJEB22545) | beach sand metagenome | biome: beach; feature: sea beach; material: beach sand | place: USA: Municipal Pensacola Beach, FL | collected 2010-07-30 | depth 30-40 cm m
TAGGTGGCTGTTTAGGGGTAGCAGGTGTGGGTATCGAATTAGATAATCCAGCCGAAGCAGATTGTGTTTCAAAAGCTGCCGCTGCTTGGCTATCCAAATTGACCTGGCTGAAGTCGACTCTTTCTAACTGCCGGGCCAGGCGACTCACCTCAGCAATCGGTGATTGAGCTGCTTGCTTGATAAATTTATCACGACTATCGGCGTTTTTAACAACTTTTGTAAAATTAACTCGCTGTGGATCCGGAGAGTGCTTTTCGTAGGCGCGCTTGAGTGCCCATAACATATCGATAATCTGCGATTCTTTCGACAAGTTAAACTCCTTTAATCATGCTCATGGGAAAGAATAAAGACACTATAATAGCGCTCGAATCATGACAGATTTGTTACACGTAACAAATCGATGAAATAGTTCACACTCACTGAGCTTTATGCAAGGAGCCGCTTTGACTCACTCACGGCAACACTTAACATAGCGAAGTCAATGCTCGAGCTGGCACGCAACTCTGCAGTAATCCGCTTAAATTTTTGAATATCCAATTCTTTTTCGGTAAACCAGTTTGTTATCAATTTTTTAGGTGTTAATGAGGCTGCTCCATTATTGAGGGCTTCGGCGACAAGCTGATGCTGATACAAATGTAAGTCGCTTCTGAGCTGAGACTTAGCCAGCATGTGCCAGTGGCTGCTTGCTTTTAAGGCAGAGATTTGATCTCTGAGCCATTGCATGTCCAGCATATAACCCAGATTAAAATACAGCGTGGCGACTTTTTTGACGTCCTGCTTGTTGGTGCGCGCAATATCAACAATGTCCAAAGCTGAGGATAGGGGAACCACCGACGCTATGCGCAGTGTAATCTCCCTTGGAACCCCTTCTTTTAAAAAAAACTTAACGCGACGTCGGAGTGTTTCACGGTTATCTGCAGCAAGACTCCGGGGCATACTGGCAATTAATTCATTCACGCCTTCTTCAAAATACCCAATGACTTCGCCCAGCTCGCGGTGGGTGTAGTGATTGCGTATTAACCAATGTATCGAGCGCTCCACTAAACCCGAAGCCATAGTCAACATACGCGTTTGTATTGCAGCAGGTATTTTGTTATCAAGTGACTCAATCATGCTGTAGATTTCGTCCATTGCAAATACTTCGTGTGCAATGGTGTGAGCACGAGCGAACGTGCCATAGCCACAAGCCAGCTCATCCACGGCCCGATTGACGTATGTCGGACCGGTGCGATTGATGATTTGATTAGTAATGTGAGTGGCGATGATTTCCCTTTTGAGCCGGTGTGTGTTCATTTCCGCACGAAATTTTGTGCACAGCCGTTCAGGAAAATAAGTATCCAGTTCCTTGTTTAGATAGGGATCATCCGGCAGTTCAGACCCGACAATACTGTGATAAAAGTGCATTTTGCTGTAAGCGAAAATAACCGACAGCTCAGGACGAGTTAAGCCTTTATTATTGGCTAACCGCTCTGCAATACCTTCCTCATTTGGTAGAAATTCCAAAGCACGGTTCAATTTGCCTTCCGCTTCCAGTTTGGCCATAAACTGGGAGTGTTCCTGAAATTTTTCCACAGCTTCAGATTCTGCAATGGATATCGCCTGGGTTTGCTGGTAATTGTTTTGGAGCACCAGTGTGGCGACTTCATCGGTCATATCTGAAAGCAGCTTGTTACGCTGTTTGGTTGTAATGTCACCATTTTCAAGGACATCATGCAGCAATATTTTGATGTTAACTTCGTGGTCTGAACAATCGACTCCTGCAGAGTTGTCAATGGCATCTGTATTGACTTTCCCTCCGGATAAAGCGAATTCGATACGCCCAAGCTGGGTGAATCCAAGGTTGCCGCCTTCACCCACAACCCGGCACCTTAATTCACTGCCATCCACACGGACGCTGTCGTTCACACGGTCGTGTACATCGGCATCTGTTTCGCTGACCGACTTAACATAAGTGCCGATGCCACCATTCCACAAAAGATCGACCGGGGCTTTGAGCAGCGTGTGAATCAGTTCTGCGGGCGTAAACGCTTGCTGGTCGGTATCTAATAAAGTTTGTACCTCAGGCGAGATCGCTATTGATTTGCTGCTACGGGAATAAATGCCACCACCTTTTGAAATCAGTGACTTATCATAATCTTCCCAACTTGATCGGGGTAAATGAAACAAGCGTTGACGCTCTTCATAACTACTGGTCGAATCAGGGTCGGGGTCTAAAAAGATATGCTGATGGTTGAATGCAGCAACCAACTTTATGTGCTTTGACAACAGCATGCCGTTGCCGAAAACGTCACCACCCATGTCGCCAATGCCAATAACTGTGAAAGGTTCACTCTGTGTATCTAGCCCTAATTCTCTGAAGTGGCGTTTCACCGACTCCCAAGCACCACGGGCAGTAATTCCCATTTTTTTATGGTCATAACCCTGGGAACCTCCGGAGGCAAAGGCATCATCTAACCAAAAGCCATACTCTTTGGCGACAGAGTTAGCCAAGTCGGAAAAGGTGGCGGTGCCTTTATCCGCCGCGATAACAAGATAGGGGTCATCCTCGTCATACCGGATTACATCGGTTGGCGGAACAATTTGCCCACCAATGTAATTGTCGGTGATGTCCAACATGCCACGAAGAAAGGTTGTGTAACAAAATTCAACTTCGCGTTGTATTTCTTCCCGAGAGGCATTTAACGGCGGCTTTTTAACGACAAAGCCACCTTTTGAACCTACCGGGACGATCACCGCGTTTTTAACCATTTGCGCTTTGACGAGCCCAAGCACTTCCGTACGAAAGTCTTCCAGACGATCAGACCAGCGTAATCCGCCACGCGCAACCTTGCCGCCTCGCAGGTGTACGGCTTCCACTCGCGGTGACACGACGAAAATTTCAAACATCGGTTTTGGCAATGGAAGGCCATAAACTTTATTGGGATCGAACTTGAAAGACAGATATTCTTTAGAACGTTTGTCTACATACTTTTGATAATAATTCGTTCTTAACGTAGATTCGATCAGGTTCAGGAAGCCTCTCAGAATTCGGTCCTCGTCCAGATTACTGACGTCTTCCAGTTGTTGATGAATCCGCTCAATGAGTCTCTGTGCTGCGATATCACGTTTACCACGTCGCCTCGGATTAAATTTTATCGAAAACAATTCAACCAATTTGCTGGTAATAGCCGGATTACGCGTGAGGCAATTGATCATATAGTTTTGGCTGAAGGGCACCCGTATCTGAGAGAGATATTTGCAGTAAGCACGCAACATCACAGCTTTGCGCGCGGAAAGTCCTGCGGTTAGCACGAGCTGGTTGAAGCCATCGTTTTCGATACGCCCGGTCCAGATGTCAATAAAAGCATCCTGGAACTTTTCCCGGACAGCGTCGATCGGAATCGCTTTCCGGTCAGAGCGCTGCATAACAAATTCATGGATCCAAAGCTCAATGCCGTCTTTCCTGGTGATGGCATAGGGCTTTTCGGAATTAACTTTTAAACCCATGTTTTCGATCACAGGAATAATTTCGGACAGTAAAACCTGGGAGTAGGCGTGATAGACTTTGAGGTTAACAATATGTTCCTCTTCCCCGAGAGGCCGATAAAAGTTTACTTCGAGTGAGTTTTCGTCTTTTAGCACTCTTAGGTGGTCAATATCGTAAGCGGCTACTCTTGCAGAGAAATCTTCTTTATAGCCGCTGTGTATTCCATCCCGGTAATCATGAAAAAGCTGGTTACCTAACTCTTCACCATGGGTTTCGATGAGTATGTCCTGTAGGTCATCGTGCCAGGCGCGACTTGCGAACGCGAGCTTTTGCTCAAGCTCAACCCGGTCGAATTCAAGCTTCTGATTCGGATCCGTATGAATCGTGTAGCATACGCGCGCCAATGTGGAGTGAGTAGAGAACTGGGTGTCATACTCCACTTTTTCGCCATTAAGTTCATCAACCAGAATGTGCTGAAAAGCTTCCCGGAGTTCCCGGCTGTAACGGTCGCTGGGGATGTAGACAATACGTGTGTAGAAGCGGCCATAAACATCCCGTTGAACAAATAGCCGAATGCGTTGCCGCTCTTTCAATGCCATGATGCCAAGTGCAATGCCTAAGGTATCATCCACGGGCTGTTGAAAAAGTGCATCCCGCGGGTAGTTTTCTAAAGTGTTGGATAAAGCACGACCGGCATGGCTTTGCGGGTCCAAACCGGACTGCACTAAAATATCCTGAAACTTCTTCCGCAGGTAAGGAATGTCGTTGATTGCCCGGCTGTAGGTTGACGAAGCAAGCAGGCCAACAAGGCAATACCGGCCCATAATATCGCCTTGAGCACTGAGTTTGGGAATGGTAATGAAATCCATATAAACGCCGCGGTGAACCGTCGACACAGCGTTTGACTTACAAATCGTCATCAGCGCTTCGTCATGGATGTAGTCCACATTGTGGAGTGGCAATACCGCTTCTGCTGGATATCCGGTTGAACTTTCTCTGCCATTGAGTAAGCCCAATGCCGTCTCGGGTTTGATACTTAAAAGGCGCTCACCCTTTTCTGTTTTTTCAACCAATTCACAGTAGCCAAGAAAGGTGAAGTGGTTGTTACACAACCAGGCGAGAAAGATTTCAGCTTCTTCAATATCGACTTTTGGATAACGTGATGATAGTTCAGGCAGCAGGTCCTTCAGCTCCAGCGTTTTATTCAGCATCGCCTGCCAGTCATGGTTAATTTTATTGACATCCTGAATAACCGCTCGAATGCGTTGTTCCAAGGATTTCAAAATATCCTGATTCGTTTGCCGATCAATCTGGAACTGCATGAACGATTCTTTGATGACCTCACCACTTCCTGTTTTGGGCGCCAGTGAGACCAGTTTTCCCGTTGTATTTCTTGTAACCGAGAGGATAGGGTGAACAATCATATGAATCGCAAGGCGAAGCTGACTCAACGCCATGGAAATGCTGTTAATCAAAAACGGTTTGTCATCCGTAATGATTTCAATAATAGTATGCGTGGACTGCCAACCATGCTTTTCAAACTGAGGGTTGTAAACGCGTACCTTGGTTGTATCAGGTTTTCGCTGTTTGGCTTCCTGATAGTGCTGTATGGCCGCGCCTCGTAAGTATTCAATATCGTTTTGTACGAGCTCTTCTAAAGTCAGCTGCTTGTAATACAACTGCAGAAAACGGCTGGTTTGCTCTTTAGCGGCCTTTGAGAGTTTACTTTCTGACAAGTCACATACTTGATTGAGTCGTTCTTCTTTTTTTTCTATGTTGTTCTTAGACCGGGTCATCCTGAACCTCTAAATTAAGTATCAAAAGTAGAAAAATTTTCTGCTAATCAACAGCTTTAACGGAACAACAAATAAGCTTCTTTAATTTTACCCTGCAAATTATAGCCTTTATTTCAGCCTCTCTATTCACATTAAATTCGCATTTAAAGAAATTACATTGTATGCCGATATTTACGCATGAAAACCTGGGAATTGGGCAAACGTGTGGCATGATGATGAGCACTTGATATGAATATGAAAAACATACTATTTTTTCTGATTTTTTTAGCTATGAGCAGTGTCACCAATGCAGAAATCAAACGTGAATATCTCGGAATCACCTTGGGTCAAGGTATGGTTGATCCAGGGGATGACTCATCCATACAAAATGACGATTTGGAATCAAGCTTAAGTTATGGCGTTTTTGGAACGGGGATCACGGAGAACGGTTTTGGCGTTGAACTCGGGATTGTAGCGTTCGATGAATTTCAGTCAGAAGATTTCGACAATGTTTATGCCCGGGCTTATGGCTTTGAAGTTTCACCTCTTTATGAAATGGCACTCAGTGAAACAGTGGCACTGTATGGAAAGGCCGGTTTATTCGCATGGACAGCGAGCTACACCACCGATACCACTCGCTGGGAAGATTCAGGGGTGAGTTTGACTGTGGGCTTCGGCGTTACACTTCTGCCGAAAGCCAGTAACCTCATCTGGCGTTTTAGCGCACAATACTATAACGATGTGGATGATGCAGGGATCACCCGAGCGGGTGTTGACCTAGGATTTCATTTCTAACGCGCGAGAAAAACGTGCCTGTTACTCACCCGGTGCTGAGAAAAATTCGAGAATACAGCGAGCCACAGCCTCAGACATGTGAGGCTGATCTAGAGAAGCAATGCCTTGATCGACGTTTGTATCGCCAATGCGTTCCCGTCGGTGTTCCATCAACGCACGGGAAAAAGCCGGTGTGAACTCCGGGTGTCCCTGAAAACACAGGGCAGTGTGTCCCACTTGAAAAGCGGCAATAGGACAAAAATCACTGCTTGCGATTAATTCAGCATGCTCTGGCAGTTGAACCACTTGATCCTGATGGCTGACGAGCAGCGAAAACTGACGGTCATCGTTGATGTTTAAACCCGGGTTACGACGAATCTCCCAAGTGTGTACTCCGATCCCCCAGCCATTGACTGAGCGCACAACTTTGCCACCCAATGCTTCGGCAATTAATTGGTGACCAAAACAAATACCCACCATTTTTTTTCCGTGAGTATGAAGACGTTGAACCAATTGTTTGGCGGCACCAATCCAGGGCGCATCCTCATACACGCTGTAACGGCTACCGGTGAAGATATAGGCATCACAGGTGTGGATATTCTCTGGGTGAATGCCGTCAATCACACGATAAACTTCCATCGTGAGGTTTGGGTTTACGGCCAATAAAATACGCTCAAACATTTCGGGATAATCAGGAAATTCCGGTCGGAAAACTGGCATGACCTCATCGCATTGCAAAATACCAATTTTCACTTGGAAACCTCTCCATGAATGGCGCTCATAACGATATCTTTCAGACGTTCGGGTGTTAAGGGTAGTGGGTTACTTGCCGCAGTGGGATCGGCCATTGCCATGTTGACGATTTTAGTCAATTGATCGTCTTCGATTTCAGGTAAAAGCCCAAGTACAGCGGCCGTGTGTGGGATCTGACAGTGTTCACGCAGTGATAAGATCCATGTCAGCACCCCGTCAAACCCAGGTATATCCAGTCCTAGCCAACGTGCCAGGCGGTCCATGGCCGGTTCGATTGCGGGCTGGTTGGCAGCCATAACATAGGGCAAAAAAATCGCATTCGTCAGTCCATGGTGTGTATTGTAGAGCGCTCCAACGGCATGGGATAAAGCATGTACCGCACCCAGGCCTTTTTGAAAAGCAGTGGCGCCCATGCTGGCGGCAATGAGCATGTGGGCGCGTGATTCCAGGTTATCACCTTCAGTAATCACCGCCGGCAGATGATGCTTGATCAGCCGCAGTCCTTCGAGTGCAATACCATCGGCCATCGGGTGGTAACCGGGGGCGCAGTATGCTTCGAAACAATGTGTGAGCGCGTCCATCCCGGTTGCTGCGGTCAAGTGCAGGGGGAGGGCAGTTGTCAAAGAGGCGTCAAGGATCACCATTTTGGGCATCATTCGAGGATGGAAAATGATCCGTTTTGTCTGCGTTGATGTCTGGAGGATAACGGACGACCGGCCGACCTCCGAGCCCGTACCGGCGGTAGTCGGAATCGCGATGGTGGGTGCGATTTTTCCCGGATTCGCCTGCTCCCAATTGTTACCAATATCTTCGAAATCCCAAATAGGTTGGGTTTGGCCTGCCATAAAAGCAATGGCTTTTGCGGCATCGATTGCGCTTCCGCCACCGAGTCCAATCACACCATCATTGGCGCTCGCCTGAAAAACGGCTACGCCTGCATCAATATTTTCCCCTGTTGGGTTGGGTTGAATGTCTGAAAACAATGTGGGGCACATCCCGCCCGCTGCTAAATCGGCCAAAACCTCTGTAGTCATGGGTTGTGTCGCTAGCCAAGGGTCTGTCACTAACAGCGGGGCAGAGAAACCCAGTGACTGACAGGCCGTGACCAGCTCTCGAATCCGGCCAGCGCCAAACCACACGGTTGTTGGGTAGTGCCAGTTACCATAAAGGGCAGGGGTGGGGATACTTGTAGTCATACAAGGCCTCGTAACAGTAAGAACGATATTGTTTTGCTGATTTTGTCGCTCTTGTATGTACAATTAAAACAGTTTGGGAGCAAGCGAATAACACACAATAAACAATAACGATGGGCAGGAACTCAACAGTGCCGATATCTTTACCCAGCCTCGAAACATTCTACATTACCGCAAACAAACTCCGCTTTCATGTGACAGCTTGGGGAGATAAAAGTCAACCACCTGTCGTGATGCATGCCGGTACCGGGTTTGTTGCGGCCACCTGGCACCCCGTGGCCGAAGCATTGAGCCCGCAATTTCGGGTTTATGCGATTGATCGCCGTGGACACGGTTGGAGTGATAAACCTGAAAGCGGGTACGAATTTTTTGACTTTGCTGAAGATACAATTGCTATTTTAGATGCGATGAAGTTACAACCTGTCATCGCCATTGGCCACAGTGCAGGAGGAACCGATTTTTTAACCGCCGCTAGTCAGAGGCCTGATTTATTTAAAGCCATTTTTTTACATGAACCGACAATGGCGGATACCACTATCCACCCAAAAGCGGCCGACCTTCCCAGCTGGGCAGTGAATCAAATCGAGCGTGTCAACAATCGTCGAGCGTACTTCCCAAGTCGGGAAGCGGCATTCGAACACTTCCAATCACGAGAACCTTTTAGCCGCTGGCAAGACATGCTGCTGGGCTTACATGCTCATTTCGGTTTAGAAGCGCAAGCCGAAGGGGGCTTCAGACTGAGCTGCTACCCAGCAATTGAAACCCAAATTCTATTGCCTATCTACTCGGCAATGAATAACCTTCATACAGGCGACCACCGCGGGAGTCCTTTCAAACACTTTAAATATATTCGGCAACCGGTTGGCCTGGTTCGCTCTGAAAACTCAGGTGAACGCTTCATTACCATGTTTGAGCGTGTAAAAACAGCGTTACCGAATGTAATCAGCATGCCACCTCTTCAGAATACAGGCCATTGCGCTCCACAGGAAAATCCCCAGGCTTTGCTAGATGCCATCCAAACATTCCTTTCCATGCCTATTTAACGCATTTTTCGTCGTTTCAAAACGAGCAATTGAAAAAATAAAACATGCCACTATATAAAGGTATTGTTCTATGGTTTCGATTCGGAACAAACACTATTCGAATATGATCATTTCCCCCAGGTGTATATGAAACAAACACAGCAAGATGAACGCCCCTACCTGATTGAAGATCCGCGCGTAATTGGGCTCATGACGCGAATGTCGCCCCACATGGAGCGCCTTGGCATTGAAATAGAATCCATTTCACCCGGTGAGTGTGTGTTTAAACAGCCTTACCACGAAGATCTGATCGGTGACCCCGACACAGGTGTTGTGCATGGCGGCTTGATTACGACACTTATGGATTCAGTTTGCGGCATTACTGTTTTTTCCTTAATGAAAGAAATGGTAGCAATTGCCACATTGGATTTGCGCATTGATTATCTCCGCCCGGCAGTACCTAAACGCCCACTTTATGGGAAAGGCACGTGTTACAAACTGACGTCTGATGTCGCTTTTGTCCGGGGTATTGCCTATGACGCGACCGAAGATGATCCGATTGCAAACTCAGTTGGTGTTTTTGCTTTGACTCCCGGCAACGACCAAATTTTTAAACAGTATTTGAACGCAGAAAAATAATGAGCAAATTAGCCCGTATTGCTGTGGAAGCAAAAAAACAAAAAGACCCTAACCTGATGCTGAAAGAAGTACCCTATGCGAACTTCATTGGCATGAAACTGATTACATTTGGCAGCGAGTTCCTCTCTCATCTCCCATTCTCTCAAAGCAATGTTGGAAACCCCTTATTGCCTGCATTGCACGGTGGAGTGGTTGGTGGATTCATAGAATGTTCCGCGATTTTTACTCTGCTGTGGGAGCTGGATAACTCCTTACCACCGAAGACCATCGACTTCTCTTTTGATTACCTGCGTTCACCAGGCGGTAAAGATACTTACGCAATGGTTAAGTTAGTACGAATGGGAGGGCGCGTCGCAAATGTTCGCGTCAGTGCATGGCAGGATACTCGTGATAAACCTGTTGTCGTGGGTAATGGCAACTTTTTATTGAAATACAAAGAAGAATAATTTCAAGGTCACAAGGGGTACCTTTAATCCGTACCCCTTGTCTCTCACGCATTGTTAGTTGTGCAATAGCGCGTGTATCTAATTTCAGAAAGTTATTGCTGGGGGTCAAACTCCTTGAGTGACTCATCCCAAGCGCTTGTTAGCTCTTTGTAGGCATCAACGAATCCCTTTTTCATTTTATCCCATGCCTCACTTGAGCTGTCTTTAAGGCTGCCAAACTTTTCAGCCACTTTAATACGTTGCTTTCGGAGTGTTCGAAGAGTATCGCGTGTGCGCTCTTGTGCTTCCTCACTCATCTCATCCCAACTATCGTCAATTTTGTCTTCCAGCACGTCAATGCGTTGATCTAAACGATCTAGGGTTGACTGGGTCTTCTCAATGGCTTCTGCTTTTTGAGCGGCAGTATAATTACCCAAGGCATCAATCAAGTCTTGTGTTTCCTCTTGAACCTCTTTTGCCGCTTTCTCGTCAGCAGATTTTTCTGCGTAACTTAGGGTTGTAGCACCTACTAAAATGACGAACAATATTGTAAAAATTTTTTTAGTTTTCATATCTGGCTCCTTGGTGGGGTTAAATAACATTTATTGAAATCTGGATACGGCTGATTTCAATGCAGTCCCGAATGCTTCTGACGCACTATCAACACCGGCTTTCAAGTCTTCCCATGCATCATCACCGGACTGCTTTAATTCAGATAACTTTTCGTAAGCTTCTGTTTGCTTTGAGCGCAAGTGATCAATTTGCTCTTCATATTTCTGTTGTATTTCGGTTTATGTTTTTTTTGCTTTTATCTCGAGTTCGTCAATCTTTGAATCCCACTCGTCCAATTGGTTCTGTAGCTTTTTTTTATAAACCTCTTTCTTATTCATCGATGCCTCTCCCTGTCTAAAGTTATTAAAGAATTAGGTAAGAAAAATTTGAAATAACTGGGTGAACAATATTTACAACTGAACCAAAATCTTTCCGGTTTAGTCACCGATCACTTGAGTTTCAGTACTCAGATGAAAACCCCTCTGGGTTATTTCATTTAACGAGATTATGTATTACTAAATACAACGTACCCAATAAGAGAAAAGTCGCTAACAAAATAAGAGTACCGTCTTCCGTCATTAGGCCAATTGCTGCCAAGAGAATAGCGAGGGCAGGTAGTGCTACCGCAAAGGGTAGCAATTCCAAGGGAATCATTGCCAGGCCAAATAAACCGCATGTCAGGGCAACAAGGCGGTTTATCGGATAGGCAGTAAAAAATGTTAATCGTGGTTTAAACCATTTATCTAATCGGTCTGTAAATGGTTTAGCGTTATTAATGCCGCTAATCAGTTTTTCTCGGTTGAATGTGACTTTTTTTAATCGGGAAGGTATCCAAGGATGCTTTTTTCCTAACGCCATCTGAATAGTAATGAGGAAAATTAAAATGCCACATGTACTGGGAATGCCTGGTACAACACCGGTTGGTAAAAAGGCGATTAATGCAGGAACTAAAAGAATAGGCCCAAAACCCTTATTTTCGAGTTTTTCAACAACTTCACCAAGGCTAATAGAGTGCCCCGATGTTTTTTCTTTTAAACGTTCCAGTGTGTCACTAATGCTCATTGAATTTGACATGGTCATCTCTCAATTGGCATGAACAGGCAATATACCAAAATGAATAACACACTTTTATGACAGACTATTTAGAGACTGATTCGCATGAATACCGGCCTCCTGAGTAGAGGCCGGCAACTGAAACACACTGGAAAATAGTGTTATTGACTGTTACGACCAGGGCCTGCGCCTCCACCTTTAGGCCCCATGCCTTGTGGTCCAGCTCCCATGCCACCTTTGCGCAAAGGGGGCTCGTCAGGTAATGTCACACCTTGTTCTGCTGCGCGCTTTTTCATCATTTCGTGATGTTCTTGCCGGATTCGTTCGCGTTCTTCAGCGGAAGTTGCCGCACGCATTTTGGCACGATATTCTAAACGCTCTTTTTCTGTCATTAACTGGCTACCATAAATCTGTATTTGCGCTTGTGTTTGTTCCACTACTTCAGAACCTTCTTGTGCTTGTTCAGCAGCAAAAACAGGCCCTGTAATCAGCACGAGGCAACACGTCAATACAGAAAGTCTTTGTGTGCATGAATTCATCGTTAACTCCTTAATCGGGTTAAATAATTTGGGTACCCTAGGTTAGGGGGAGGCCCCAAATTACGCAGATTATATGTGAAGGGATCACCCTTATAGATTGCCTCAACAATCTATTTTAGAATATTAAACATTAATAATATTTGGGAGTTGATTTAAATCAAAAAAATAAGAATATTTACATAAAAATAATAAAAAAAACAAAAGGATAGCTGTCGTCAGACAGTTAAAAGCTCTATCTATTTCTACTGATGGGTGACAAGTGAAAACGCAACCCCACCATCGTCAAATTCAAGATATTTCTGTCGATAAAAACTGGCCTCCGAGTGGAGGCCAGTGAAGGATTGGAAGGGTTAAAATACACTTTCAACCAATACAGTCCCGATAATTTTGACTCTGTGGCAGGCCACAGGCCAGATCATCGATAACGTTATTCTGGCAGTGTAATACCTTCGTCCGCCGCCCGTTCTTTCATCATTTCTCGGTGCTCTTGGCGAATGACATCTCGTTCTTCATCAGACTCAGCTGCACGAATGGCTTCAATGTATTCCATGCGCTCTTCTTCAGTCATTAATTGACTACCGTAGATTGGCATCTCATCTGCCTCCTGAGCCGAGACTAAAACCGGACCGGCCATCAACACCAAAGCACACACAAGTGCAGGAATTTTTTTAACGTATGTTTTCATCACTAATTCCTTAATATGGATTAAAAAACCCGATGCCTGCCATTAGAAAGTGACAGATCGGATGACCCGGTAGATGCAGCAGAAAAATCGACAAAAATGACAACCTGCCGTTGATTTACCGTGCGCGAACATTAGAGATTGTTCGCATTAAAAATATTGATCTACGTCACATTTTTTAAACTTATTTAGGACACCAATTGGTAATGTAAAAACAAAAAGATAGCGCCCTTTTGTGATGAAGATTGTTGGGCTTACTGGGCGCCAAAAGTACTGTCAAAAAAAGTGCAATTATGATGTTTTTTGATCCATATGCGTGATGAGAATCTCGATACCTACGTGAGTGTTAAATGGGAACAGACGATTGAAAGCCGCACACTTAGGTAATGGCGGCTTTCAAGTTCGCTAAACAGATCAAGCAAGAAGCTATTCTTGTTCAAATGCTGTCACCAGGAACTCTGAAAAACGCGTCCATGATTTTTTATCCGCATCTTCCCGATAGCGATCAGAACCAAAAACTGTGAAGGCATGTGGTGCGCCGCTGTAACTGATCATTTCATGAGAAACGCCACTTTTTTCCAATTCAACGGCCAGTTTGGCAAAGTCTTCCATCGTAATGCTGGAGTCAGCTGTGCCATGCAGGATCAATAATTCTCCTTTCGTTTTGGAATAGTCTTGGCCTTCAGGTGTACTTAATCCACCATGAAAGGTCACATAGCCTTTTAAGTCTTCACCTGCTCGAGCAAGCTCCAATACAGCCGCGCCGCCAAAACAATAGCCCATTGCAACGGCTTGTTTAAGGTCCGCACCTTGGGCCTCTGCGGTCTTCAATGCACCTTTTAACAACTGGCGCATTTTCTGCCGGTCTTTATAGAGCTCACCTGTGTGTTGCCGTTTGTCTTTTACCGCCGTAGGACGTACTCCGGCACCAAACAAATCGGCTGCAAATACCGTATAGCCCATCTCTGCCAGCATATTTGCCCGCTTGATTTCGTAGTCTGTTAGGCCATCCCAATCATGCACCAGCAATACGAGCGGTGTATTTGGAGCAGGGGAAATATAATAACCTTCAAAAGGTGAATTATTAACCTGGTAGGAAATGACTTTACCATCTGCCAACGCAGACGTTGTAATAAAAAGAGCAAATAAAAATACCACTAATTTTTTCATTTTTTCTCTCCACTTTCAGTCAATGACACAAAAAAACCAGAATAAATAAGAAGCTGTTGCAAGAAGCATTGTCTACTCTTTGGATTTAAACCGCCTAGCACTTTTTTGTGCGTGTTTATAAAAGCGCCCTAAGGCACGATCACGATGCCGCCGCTGCGCCAGCGACTGGCTGTTGCGCATCTGTTCCGAGAGCAGTTTGCGATAATTTTCCAGACGACGCGGCTCAATCTCTCCTGATTTGATGGCCTTGGCAACCGCACAACCAGGTTCTGACTGATGCTGACAATTCTTAAACCGGCATTGTGCGGCCAGTTGATCGATCTCTGAAAATGTGGACTGAACCCCTGCCTCGCTATCGGTGATCTGTAGTTCTCGCATCCCAGGTGTATCCAGCAAGAGGCCTCCTCTCGTAAGTTGGTGCAAACTTCGAGATGTTGTCGTATGCCGCCCCTTGTTGTCACTTTCTCGGATCGGAGCTGTGGTTTGCTGAGCACGGCCTTTCAGTCCATTGACGATCGTGGATTTCCCCACGCCAGAAGACCCCAGCAATGCTACGGTTTGCCCTGCATCGATCCACTTCTCCAATCTATTAAGCGAACCCGGATCGGTTGCATTCACAATTTCAACCGGTAGTGCCGGGTAGTTTGCCGATAAAGCGTGAGTAAAAGGGGTGACATCTGGGCACAAGTCAGCCTTTGTCAGTACAAAGATACAGTCGATAGCGGCCTCTGCGGCCAGTGACAAATAACGCTCGATCCGGTTCAGATTAAATTCCGCATTACATGACGTCACGATGAATAAGGTATCAATATTGGCGGCAATCAGTTGGATTACAGATGCTTTGCCGGCACTGCGGCGTTTAATCAATGATTTCCGGATCAACAGATGAACGGGTTGTAATTCCGCATCAACCAGCAGCCAATCTCCCACTGTAGGATGTGATTCAGGAGGCTCGTGCCGCCAGAAATAAGTTGGTAACGTCAAACTCTGTGGCTGATCCTGTTTGTCTAACCCCACACACTCGATAAGGTTGCGTTGCACGGCAACAACACGGAATGGCCATTGTGAAGCCAGCAAGTCAAAATCCCGCTGGGATTGAAAAAAGTGTGTCCAACCTAACTCAAAAAGGTTGTTTATTTGCATGATTGTTATCCCAAAACATCAGAATTAATGAACAAGCAACGCACAATAAATGCGTCGCAGTGATTGGGATTCATTCAGAATCCCGGCACGGCAGGCCGGGTCATGACAAAGACTTAATCGAACAAAACGCTCGGGGGAATTATTTGATAGCGATCAATTCAGCTTGATCTCGGGCCTGCAAACAGCGGAAAACAATCATAATCTGTCTCCTTGTTGGTCTTTTGAAAGGTGGAGTTCAGTATACGCCATACTCAGGAAACTTAAAGATTTCGTTCTCTCGTGAGTGCCAAGAGTCGCATTCACCGCCTGCCGATAAACCAGTTTGGGATAAGGTGACTATTTCATTAAAAATGGGGATCACATTGCAAAACAAGGCCACCCGATGTTGCGAGTAGCCTTGCTGATGCAGAGGTTCTAACTTGCCCGTTTTCTTATGTGGTAGGGGGTAAGGTCAACGTCGTGCGTCATACCCCAATAATCCACGAGTCGCCAGGGAGACACGGAAACTACTCGGCCTTTGGCATTTCGGTAGTAGGTAGACATGCCTGGGTGAGTCCAGATCATTTTTTCATGCTCAGCGTCTACGCTCGCCACAAACTCATCATGGGCGTCTTGGGAGACCTCAATGGCAGCGATATTTTGCTCATGCATCGCGGTGAGACAGTTAATAATGTAACGAGACTGGCACTCGGATTGAAAAATGGCCGAACCGCCATGTCCTAAGCCAGTATTTGGCCCCTGAGTGATAAAGAGATTGGGAAAGCCCGGCACAGTGATACCTAAATAAGCACTGGGGTTATCATCTCTCCAGGCCTCTGCCAAGTTCAAACCATCCCGACCGGTTATGTTCAGCCGAGCCGCCATTTGGGAGACTTTAAAACCCGTCGCCAGCAGGATAACGTCGGCTTTTCTGATCTGCCCGTCTACCGTTTCTATACCGTTAGGTACAATCCGGCGAATATGGTCAGTCACTAACTCAACATGTGGTTGTTTGATGGACTGGAACCAGCCATTATCCAGCAAAATTCGCTTTCCATAAGGGGGGTAGGTGGGCAGGCACTTTTCGACCAGGTCGGGCCTGTCGGCCAGTTCGCTGAGGATATGGTCGGTCATTTGCTGGCGGTGGCGGTCATTGGCTCGGTTCAGGGAGCGCTCGGGGTGCTCCCAGTGTGGATCTTTATGTAGACTTGCGAGCAGGCCATCACCATAACGCCATAACATGAGAAAACGGTACCAGGAAGCGTAAAGCGGCACTTCAGCGAGCAGCCACTGGGCACCTTCCCCGATATTATCGTGATAACCAGGAATTGGCCGTGCCCACTGGGCACTGCGCTGGTAAATCGTCATTGCGCCAACCTGGTCGACAATGCTGGGCACCACTTGCATGGATGTTGCACCCGTCCCGATAATAGCGATACGTTTGTCAGTGAGGTCAAGATTCTCTGGCCATTCTGTAGAGTGAAACAAGGGACCTTCAAAAGTTTCGGCACCGTCAATTTCAGGTACAAAAGGCTGGCTAAGTTGGCCAATGGCACTGATCAAGGCCGGTGCTTGCAGTATTTCTTCGCGACCGTCCTCTGTGCGTATACGAACTTTCCAGCAAGCTGAGGCTTCATCCCAGTCTGCTTGGGTAACTTCTGTGTTGAAACGGATGTAGGGGCGTAGTCCCAGATCGGTCGCACTGCGTTCCAGGTAGTCTTGTAATTCTTCGCGAGGTGAAAAATATCGGCTCCATGGATAACGCTTGCCAAATGAGTAAGAGTAGGCGTGATTCGGCGTATCAACAGCACAGCCAGGGTAATCATTGACGAGCCATGTTCCACCCACTTCACCATTCTTTTCAATGATGGCAAACGGGATACCGAGTGACTTAAGGTTATGACCAATGGCGATTCCGGTTGCTCCCGCGCCTACAATCAAAACCGGTTGAGCGTGTTGCACCGCTGTCGGTTTTTCAGGCGCAGACCAGGTGACCTCGCGGGAAATCAAGCCCATTTCCTCCCTCATCATCGGTGCATATTCAGGAGGAACGTTCTCGCCCAGGCAAACCGACATCATTTCTACCATTAATTCGTCACCCGGGTCCTGGATAGCGGGTTCCCGGTTAGAGTCAGAGAGTAGTTCTTCAGCCGCTTGGCGGATCGCTTGTTGGGCCTCTTCGGGTAACCCCGCATCGAGCGGGGCAATAATCAACACGTCGCGCATGGGCATAAAAGGTGGTGACAACCATTTACGATCGCCTGTCATATGGAACAGAACCATCAACAAGGCACGTAAATCGGCCTGTTGCAGCGCTTCTTTCAGGCGTTGAGTGGATATTTTTTTCATGGTGTTACTCCATCCTTATATTTTTTTAATTTATGTTTACCGCATGGCCCCAGTGTGGGTTACACCGGATACTTTTCAATCAATCGTTTAGCAATCACCGTGCGTTGTATTTCGTTTGTGCCTTCGCCAATGGCCAGCAGCGGGGCATCCCGATAAAGCCGTTCAATGACCAGTTCCGGTGAGTAACCGTAAGCCCCATGTATGCGCATGGCTTCCATGGAGTTATGGACGGCGGCTTCACTGGCAAATAATTTAGCCATGCCGGCCTCCAGGTCACAGCGTTCGCCTCTGTCCAAAGCGTCTGCGGCTTGTTTGACGAGCAAGCGTGCGGCTTCTGTCTTCGTTGCCATATCCGCCAACTTGAGCTGAATGGCTTGATGCTGGCAGATCGGTTGACCAAAGGTTTCTCGCACTTGGCTATACGACAGCGATTCTGATAATGCTCGCTGTGCAACACCCACACCGCGTGCAGCGACGTTAATTCGACCGAGCGATAAACCCGAAAGCGCCGTTTGCAGGCCTTTGCCTTCTTGTTCGCCAATCAAGCAACCAGCAGGGATGCGGTAATTTTCAAAAATAAGTTCTGCGCTATCAATGCCTTTGTAACCCAGCTTTTTAAGCTTGCGGCCAACGTTGAACCCGTCACGCTTTTCTGCCAGAAACATGCTCATACCGGCGTGCCGGGGGTTGGCTTGCGGATCTGTTTTAACCAATAAGGCATAGCAGGAACCTTTGATCCCATTGGAGATCCAGGTTTTACTGCCATTGATCACGTAGTCGTCACCATCACGCTTAGCAACTGTGCGAATCGCTTGCAGATCGGTTCCACAATTCGGTTCTGTCAACGCCAATCCACCGCGGATTTCTCCGGTTGCAAAGCGAGGCAAGAAGTGCTGCTTTTGCTGCTCAGTGCCTTGCCTGAGGGTCACGTAAGCCATGATGAGGTGGGAGTTCACAATACCACTGAGGGACATCCATTCACGTGAAATCAGCTCGATGACTTTGGCGTATGTGCTCGCACTAAGTCCCAGTCCACCATATTCTTCCGGAATAATGCAGCCGAATAGTCCCATGGCTTTCATTTGTTCGACAATTTCATCTGGATAGGTGTCCGATGTTTCCAGCTCGATCGCATAGGGCCGGACTTCCTTTTGTAAAAACTTGTCTACGGTATCGAGAATCAGCTGCTCTTGTTCTTGTTTTTCATGGGTTTCTTGTTCGCTCATGGGTTCTCCTGCTGTTATCCGCGCAAGCCTTGGCTGAGAGGTTTGGCTGTTTCCAGAAATGGTATTGAGAGCACTAGTTTCTCTACTGCGTCGACGCGCTCTTTAGTAGCCGCTGTGGCTGCGTTAGCACGGAACTTTTCGATAATTTCTTCGTTACTCAAGGGGCGTTCGGCCGCGCCTCGATTAATCTCCTCACGGTGTTTCAAGGTTTGTCCACTGTGAGTTTTGATGATGACCTCGCCTGTGTAGTATCGCGGAAACGTCGAATCTGGATCCGCCTGGTATGACACTTTCTCTGCCAAAGCAAGAATTTCCGGATTCTGGATCATATTGTCCTCCAGCTCAGCCAGTGAAAAATTGCCCGAGATCAATGCCGCTGCAATTGTGTAAGGAATACTAAACTGGGCATCGTAGCTATTGGCCGGCCGTTTCTTGTTCGCTTCTGGTTCGCAAACGGTTTTGATGACGCCTTCAGGTACTTTCGCAACAATACTTTCAACTTCATTGAGATTGCTAATGTTATCCCTAAGCGCCAAGGCTGAATCAATCGCTGCATGTGTGAAATGGCAGGCAGGAAACGGTTTGATTGCGGTTGACATGAGCTCCCATGTTTTACCCAATCCTGAGGTCGCAAGGGACAAGTCACAGGCCTCACTGAGTGCTCCCAGATAGGCATTGTAAAATCCAAACCGTCCTTCGTAGGGAGAGGTTGCACCACAAAAGCCCTGTTTGGCCAATGCTGCTGCGGTCATTCCGGCATGTGCCGCCCACCCTGGGTGTAGCCGCTTGTTCCAGGCGCCATCTTCCAAAAACTCCATGCTACCAGAGGCCATGCTCAAGGCAATTCCTTGAGCATGAGCGGTTTCTTGTGCGGGCATACCCGATAATTTGGCCGCGACAATCGCGGAAGAAAAAGCGCCAGCAACGCCAGTGGGGTGAAACCCTACTTGATGGAAACCACCTTGAGCCACAGCACCTAAGCGTGCCGCAACTTCAACCCCCAAAATGTAAGCGACCAGCAATTGCTGGCCTGTCGCCTGATTCATCATTGCGCTGGATAAAGCAGCCGGGAAGGCGCTGGACGTCGGGTGAACAATCCCGCCCTGGTGCGTATCATCAAAGTCCAGGCTATGGCAGAGAAAACCGTTAATGACTGCCGCATCGCGTGGCATAAGACTGGCCGGCATACCGATCACGCCCACGTCACCTGGACCACTGAGTGAGGCCATGGCGTTAAATGCCCGTTGCGCAAAATCCTGCTTCCCTGCGGCCATAGCGATGCCCACCGCATCTAAAATGTGGTGGCTGGCACGTATCCGCACGTCAGCAGGAATGCTGTCCCAGCTTAAATCTGCGGCAAACTGTGCAAGTTGTTGAGCGATATTCGGTGTGCTCATGAGAAGTATTTCTCCTGGACGTTTTTGGCAAAATCGACAAAAAAGTCAATGGCATCACCATTTTGCATGGCGTCTTTATTCGCGGCTTTGTCAACGGGTGCACCCAGTAGAATTTTTTTGATGGGTGTTTCCATTTTCTTGCCACTCATGGTGTATGGCACGGCATCAATCCGGATAATTTCATCGGGGACATGCCGGGGACTGAAATCAGCTCGAATGGTCGAACGGATTTCATTAACGATCGCGTCAGTCAGTTCACCACCGTCGCGGATCGTTACAAACAATGGCATGTAATACTCCCCTCCGGGCAACTCAAGGCTGACAATTAAGCTGTCTGCCACGGCCTCCACTTTGTCAACGGCGCGGTATACTTCGCTGGTTCCTATCCGTATGCCGCTGCGGTTAAGTGTGGAGTCTGAGCGCCCTAGAATTTGTACAGTGCCTATGTCTGAAATTTTCATCCAGTCACCATGACGCCAGTAGCCGGCATAGGTATCAAAGTAACTCTCACGGTAGCGCTTGTTGTTTTCGTCATTCCAAAAATAAATGGGCATGGAGGGCATCGGTTTTTTAATGACCATTTCACCGACTTCGTTGATAACGGAGCGGCCCTCTTCATCAAAGGCATGAACATCAGACCCCAGCAGCCGACACTGAATTTCCCCAGAATAAACGGGCAGAATAGGGCATCCCCCTACAAACCCTCCGACAATATCCGTACCACCACTGACAGAAGTCAACCATATATCGTTTTTGATGCTGTCATACACCCAATCGAAGCCTTCCGGAGGGAGGGGGGAGCCTGTAGAACCTAAACATTTGAGGTTTTCAAGATTGAACTTGTTGGGTTTAACACCCTCTTTCATGCACGCAATCAAGAAGGCTGCACTGGTGCCAAACGTTGTCATTTTTGACTCTTCGGCGTATTGCCACATAGCATCAATATTGGGGTAGGCAGGATTGCCGTCATAGATGACAGCTGTTGTGCCTGTCAGTAAGGATGACATAGCGATGTTCCACATTACCCAGCCGGTGGTAGAAAACCAAAAGAAGCGGTCGCCAGGCTTATTATTGGAATGCAGTGTTTGGAATTTCAGGTGTTCAATAAGTGCACCACCGTGTCCGTGTGTGATGGCTTTTGGGATACCCGTGGTGCCCGATGAATACACTGTCCAAAGTGGATGGTCAAAGGGAACAGCAGCAAAGGGGATATCCGTTGCATCGTTGTCAATCGCGTCTTGCCAGAAAATCGCATTTTTAATCTGCTCTGGCTGAGCCTGTTCATTGGCATAAGGCAGGAAGATGACTTTTTCAAGCGAAGGCATTTCGCTTTCCATGTGCGCAACTTCACCTGTTCGGTCAAACAGCTTTCCACCGTAATTGTACCCATCAACCGCAAACATCACTTTTGGCGAAATTTGTTTGAAGCGATCAACCACACTGTTGGTTCCAAAGTCTGGTGAGCAACTGGACCAAACGGCGCCAATAGAGCTGACCGCAAGGAAGGCAATGATTGTTTGCGGGATATTCGGCATATAGGAAACGATACGGTCCCCAGGTTCGACACCAATCGATTTGAGGTAAGCGGCTACTTTCGCAACCTGGTTTTTTAATTCGCCCCAACTGATCTCTGTCATCGGGTGTTTTTCAGATTTAAAAATAATCGCAGGGTACGCATCGCTGTAGCCTTTAAAAACATGTTCGGCATAATTCAGTGTACTGCCCTCAAACCATTTAGCGCCTGGCATTTCCATGCTGGATAAAATGCGCGTGTAGGGGGTATGGGAAGTGATCTCAAAATATTCCCAAATCGACTCCCAAAATGTTTCCAATTCGTCCACTGACCATTGCCATAAGGCATCATAATCATGAAACGATAAGCCCCGGGTGGACTTTAACCACTTCCTGTATTCAGTGATGTTGGCGTTGGCAATAAAATCTTCAGATGGTGTCCACAAGCACTTCATCTCGTTACTCATTTAGTAGCCCCTAGATAGTCGATTATCTGCCTCTACAAAGAGACAATTGTGATTTTAGGTTTGTAAGACTATCGCTCAATTAATGGGTGAGCAGATATTCTTATGTCATCGTTTTTGTATGAAATACAACTTTTCCAATTCTTTCAATCCAATCCGTGAGATTTACGATCAATGCGCATCCAGCGAGATTGAACAAAGCATTGACCGAAACCTCATGGGTCAATGACGATTGGACTTGCTTATTATTCAACAGCCTGTCACGAGGCAGTCAAGCCGAGACGTGCTGGTTGAATAACCAGAAGACTTCACCATTTTAAAGGAAAGTGATTGATGTGAGAACGGTCGAGAGTTAAGCGATGGAACAGAAGTGAGGGAAACACTAAAACAGAAAGAAGATGGTCCAGCCAAAATATATTGGCTCCCCGGGACGGGCTCGAACCGCCGACCCAGTAACTGGGTCGGCGGTTCGAG